>Ga0114956_1002597_pt1 | contig 14163 bp, 9 predicted proteins | sample MaitaG_FD_87304 | JGI IMG/M metagenome (GOLD analysis project Ga0114956, IMG submission 87304) | Marine algal microbial communities from Maine, USA - Maine_Asex2 metaG | ecosystem: Host-associated > Algae > Red algae > Unclassified | place: Maine, USA | collected 2015-01-05 | reverse complement strand
TTAGTAGCTTATAAATTGCTGTTTTTGGCAGGAACTTATACTCTTTCATGAGGAAGTTATCGATTCTTTGACCTGCATTAGCGTCAGTTATCGTGATGAAGCGGACTTTGTTATGTGTGGTATCGGGCATAGACAAATCATAACATCGATTGAGCGTAAATTTCCCCACGAAAAATGTTTGAATTCAGACATATAGTTATTGCTGCTATGTAACAATATTGTTATATTCGACGTGTATCTAACAAATACAATAACTTGGGGAAGTTTCACAGACAGGACATATCACTAGTCCACCTTAATTACCTACTTTTCCAAAAAGCATATATATGAGGTCTCCGTCATTTGATACGGAGCCGTTTTTGTTGTCTGGACATATAGTCAAACAGGCAGCTTAGCAAGAAAGAAACTACTCAAGGGTAGTTTAAACAGTTCCCATGCCAGTGTCGTTGATTGTGACAGGATCATCGATAGTAAGTTTATTCAAGTACCGCACGTTGCGTGACTTATATCAGCACAACCAGGACATTAGACGGTTCAAGATACGTGTCTAATGTAAAAAAACAAGCGTTGTACTGCTACCTATCCCAAAAGATAGGAGGCTTGCGTTGTTAATGCGAGGTAACAGCGCGAATGGCTTAGTGGACTGTTATTTACTTAACAGGAAACAACTAACTTAATGAAAAGAATAGCAATTAACGCTACCCAGTCCGAAGAGATTCGTGTAGCTATGATCGATGGTCAATACCTATATGACCTTGATATTGAACACCCCAATCGAGCTCAGAAAAAGTCTAATATCTACAAAGGCGTTATTACACGTCTGGAACCCAGCCTTGAAGCAGCTTTCGTCAATTACGGCGCTGACCGACACGGCTTCCTACCTTTCAAAGAAATCTCCAAAGATTACTGGAACACTAATGGCCAGAAAATAGAGGGTCGTCCGAATATTCGTGCGGTGCTTAAAGAAGGTCAGGAACTGTTGATTCAGGTTGACAAAGAAGAGCGTGGCAACAAAGGGGCAGCGCTAACCACTCACATTAGCTTGGCCGGACGCTATCTGGTGCTGATGCCGACGAACCCTAGAGCCGGCGGTGTATCTCGTCGTATTGAAGGTGAAGATCGTCATAAGATTCGGGATATTTTGTCGCAGCTAGATATTCCAGATGGTATGGGCGCGATCGTGCGCACTGCCGGTGTTGGTCGCGATTTAGAAGAATTGACTTGGGACATGGAGTATCTGAAAACGCTGTGGACAGCAATTTCAGAGGCTAATCAGAGCCACCCTGCTCCCGTGCTGTTGTATCAGGAAAGCAATGTCATCATCCGCGCGCTTCGTGATTATTTCCGAAACGATATCGGCGAGATACTGATTGATAATGACCGTGTCTATCAGCAAGCACATGACTTCATGTCTGCGGTAATGCCGCACAATCTGCGCAAGCTAAAGCAGTACACGGATACGGTTCCATTGTTTAGTCGCTATCAGGTCGAGAATCAAATTGATTCTGCTTTCCACCGTCAGGTTAATTTGCCATCCGGTGGTGCGATCGTTATTGATCACACCGAAGCGTTAATCTCTATTGATGTTAACTCAGCGCGTGCCACCCGCGGTCAGGGTATCGAAGAAACAGCGCTTAATACTAATCTGGAAGCGGCTGATGAAGTGGCGCGTCAACTTCGCTTGCGTGATTTGGGTGGTTTGGTTGTTATTGACTTTATTGATATGTTGCCTAACCGCAATCAGCGTGAAGTTGAAAAACGCTTACGTGATGCCCTGAAGATGGACAGAGCGCGCGTACAAGTTGGACGCATCTCACGCTTTGGCTTGCTGGAGATGTCACGGCAGCGCTTACGCCCTTCTTTGGGTGAATCAAGCCAGATTGTCTGCCCTCGATGCAGTGGTGAAGGAACCATCCGTGGTGTTGAATCACTGGCGCTATCAATTATGCGATTGATGGAGGAAGAGGCGATGAAAGAGGCCACTGTTGAGGTGGTTGCTGAAACGCCGGTCGCGGTTGCTACCTTCCTGCTCAATGAGAAGCGCAAGCCACTGAGTGAAATCCAGGAGCGTCATGACATTCGTTTGACCATCTTGCCGAATCACAACTTAGATACGCCACACTACGAAATCACCCGATTGAAAGAGGACGAGGCAGAAGACTTGCCAAAGACTTACAATCGAGTCACCACGCAGACCTCTACTGAGCAGTCTGCGGCTCATGATGAGCCAACGGTGCAACCAGCAGCGCAAGCGATAGTGTCGCAGGTTCGCCCTGCTACACCGGCACCGGTTGCAGCAAAGAAAGGTTTTGTTTCACGTCTGATGAGTTCGCTGTTTGGTTCTAGCAAAGAAACTGAAACTAAACCAGAGCGGCCGATTCGAAAACATGCGGATAAGCGTCGCCCTGCAACTGGCGGCAATGCTAATCAGAGAAATGGTAATCGCAATCAGCAGTCCAGGAACAAGCCCGGGCAGGACAAGAAACCTAATACCAATAAACCGAACCCTAAGCAGAATAAGCAGCAGCCTAAGAAAGAGCCGGCAAAAAAACAGAATGCCGGGAATAAGACTCAGAAGCCGAACCCAAATAAAGCAAATGCTGCTAAGCCTCAGGATGCTGCCGACAATAAAGCGACTAACAACCGTAACAAGCGGGGTAACGACAAGCGAACTAACAATCGCAATAAGAAACCACAGGAAGTTGAAGTTGAAAACACCGTTGCTTTAGAGCAAGACCAAGCGCCTATCGAGATCAATATTCCATTGGCGAATGATGAGGCGCAAGCTAAGCCTAAAAAGCCACGTAAGCGTCGCTCTCCTCAGAAAGCCTCTCCTCAGAAAACCAACGCTGCTGAAGAAGCCAATGCAAGTGGTGAAGACACAGCAGCAAAACCAGCTAAGCAAACGGGGCAGGACAAAACGGGTGAGTCTTCAGAAGTAATAGTGACGCCAGATAATGGTGCGGCCGCCCAAACTAAAGCGGGCTCGGATGAAGGATCCAAGTCAAAAGCTGAGACAGTTAAGTCTGATGCCTCACAATCTGATACTAAGGCAGAAGTAACAGAGTCGCAGTCAATAGAAACAGCTGATTCCAAGACTGAAGAAACGCCTACGGCCAAAAAGCCTCGCTCAAGAAAGCCAAGATCAGGCCCTAAGCCAAAAACGCCAAAGGTTGCAGCTGATGCCGAAGCTAGTGATTCAGAGCCTGCAAAGTCATCTGAAGTTAAATTTGAAGCGAGTTTTGATAATGCCGCTGCTGAGTTTGCAAAATCACAATCAAGCACTGATGCGGTCAAAGCAGAAAACCCTCCTCAAAATACTAAGGCAGACGAAGCTATTGGAGAAAGTTCCTCAGGGGCTGAGCCAAAGAAGACAGCGACCAAGAAGCCTGCTACCAAAAAAGCGACCACTAAAAAGACAGATACTAGTAAGCCTACTTCAGAGGCCAAGACTAAGACGAGCAAACCAGCCACCGGGAAGGCTAAGGCGAAACCTGCTAAAGCTGATTCGCCAGTCGACACTGGAGGAAAGTCAGAAACGGTGGTAGCTGAAGACAAGCAAACCGCTAGCAAGTCGCCTGAAGAGAAAGCAAAGCCAAGCAAATCGACGACCACAACCAGACGTCAAAAATCTCCTGCTGCGACTAAACCGAAGAGCAAAAGAGCCAGCGATGCAATTGAAGCGACAGCCTCAGCACCAATAATTGCTCCCCCAGCTCCTCGTGAAGTGCCGAAAGTGGCTATTTCGACCACTAAAAAAGTTGTCTCTAGTGACAAAGTTTCTACAGATGCCCCTGTTGCAGCAGCATCGAAAGAAACTATCGAGAGCATCGGCACTCAAGGTGAAATCTCTCTTGGAGATGAGAAGCCAAGATAGCTCAAATATAGCGCAAGCAAAGGGGCAGTTTTTACTGCCCTTTTTTATTGCTACTCATTAAATTGAGTATCAGCTTTCATGTTGTAAAAAAATACTTTTTCATTCTAGTATTATAGATATATATGTATTGGTAGTATAAAATCACGCCTGCAACTTGCAGAAGTATTTATATAAATAAAATGAAACCGCTCAATGCCTATTTATGACCACACACAAACCCCTCACCCATCTGGATTCAGAGGATTCCGTGTCACTAGGTATTTCGCCAGCGAGAAGAAAAACAGGCAAAAATGGCTTGGTATAAGTGGAAAAGACATCAGTACTGTATTAAAAGCCGCAGAAAAGCTTCTCGCTGAATGGGAATTTGAGGCTATGCTAGAGAAAAGCCAGCGTGATCGACTAAAGCTTGAAAGACCTCAAAATTCAGCTTACGTTACTGGTGTATCAGGCATTAAAATGAAGTTCGTCCGGCACATAAAACGTCGCGAATCCCGTGCTAAGAAGCCAAAGCCTGGCCGCAAGAAAACTTACACCTCGACAATTTATACGCCCTACTTTGTTGTTTCAGGCAGCATTGAGGGTAAGAAATATATCCGGAAGTTTAATATAAAAACACAGGGCTTCGATTTAGCCTGGATGAAAGCGGTTACATATCTGGCGGAGGTTAAAGGTATCAAACAATACAGTCATTTACTCTCTAAGAAGCCCTCAGTTGACCAGTTCAGATTGATATTGACCTGGCAAAATAATCAAGGTTACGAAATACCAGAGCATCGCTTACCCGATGAGTTGCTTGAGGTAGAGCAGAAAACATCAGACTCTTTGCATGATGAGCTAAAATTCGAATAATATGGCTCTTTGTAATCAATCAAACAATTAGTAAATTAGTCCTGTGAAAAGCGCTCAGCAAACGCCTCATTTTGCATCAGCTTGCGCCAAATCCAACTATCTGGCAAACGCCTGCCCGTCATTAAATACTCGAGATAACTGGAATTACGGCTAGTAACCTGCAGTTTATAATTAGCCGTTTTGTTTCCGCACATCAGGAAGCGATCACCCAATTTTATTTTGCGCGATCCCTCAGGAAGAATGACGTTGCCATCACCGCGCTTTAAAAATAACACCATGGCGCTTAACTTACGCTCTCTGTCATCAGGATGACGCAACAAGTCTTTAATCGTTATTCCTGAGTACTTCAAACGTTGAACCAATGCCGGAGACTCTTCCTTAGTCACTGAAAGCTCCCAAAGCTCGGGGTAATCATCTCCCATCACCCCAATCATACGACTAGCCAATTCATTGGCGCGCTCTTTCTTAAATCGCCCCACAATCCTTAGAAAATCGCCGAGTAGAGGTGTTCTGATTAATGCAAAAATCTTATCGGCTATGAGGTTTCCCCGCTGCATGACCAAATCCAGCTTTGCCGCCTCAAAGATAGGCCTGTTTTTATCTTCATTTTGATGGGCAATTCTGAATAAATCAGGATTTAGCTCATGTGCAGTCATCAAGACTGAGAGATTATCAGGGTCATTTCCAGTACCGGCGATAATGCCAATCGCATCATCAATACCTGCTTTCTTCAGCGTGGCTGCCTCTGTCGGTCTGCCGATAATAGTCCCGGCAGGTACATCACGTGCCTGTCTGTCTGAAGCAATCACACAGAGACTCTCCCCCACTTCATCGAGATAGCGATAAGCTGCACGGCCAAAATCACCAAATCCACAGATAATCCATCGCCCATTAGTGGGTAAGGTGAACTCATCCACCTTCTTGTCACGTGGCCCGGTAGTCCACTCCGTAACCAAATGCAAGCCCGGTGAGTGCAAGGCTAACGCAAGGCGTGATGCAAAGGTTTCAAAAGGATTAATCACTTCGTTCGCCCCAAATGACAGAATATTTGACTCAGCCTCCTTGGTGTCGGCACGCGCGATTAGACGTATATCGTTATTGATCAACTGACCCACTATCGCAATGGTCAGGTTTACCCGATCATTATTTGCTAAGGAAATAATCCCGCGGCACCACGGGTGGTTTACACCGGCAATTTCTAATGTCTGCGCATCGGAAGCATCGGCTTTTAACCATAAAGGTGAAATGGCTAAATCATTAACTTCCAGCTCGTTGATGGGAATTTCCCCCAAATCTAAAACCACCGAGAGAATGCCATCATTGGCGAGATCACGCACGAGCTTGCGGCCAGTTTCACCATAGCCACAGATGAGATAAAAAGGCTGCCTAATCTTGATGACACTGCGCTTGAATCGATTGAGCTTTGTCTGTTGGCGAAAAGCTGGGTCCTGAAACACGCTCAGCATCGAACCGATACCATATAGCCAGCTAATGACCGTCGCGTAGAGACAGACTAACGTCCAATAGCGCTGAGACTGTGTAAACTCATAGGGAATTTCACCAAAACCTATCGTTGTCCCCATGAAACTAACAAAATAGAAAGCGTCGAAAAACGTCATTTGATAGGGGTCACGGTTGCCATCTTCACCGGGTATTAACACATACCCCGTGATCGAAATGGCGTAAACCAATATCAACGTTATGAGTGGTGACCGCAGTCGCCTAAGTAATAGATAGATTAAATTTGGCATGGGGAGTTATGCCGCTCGATCTAACGACGTAGATTGATCGTTTCGGCAACCAGCAACACAACTGATATTATGTTTGCTAATAGCGCCCCTCCGCTAAGCGATATAATCGTAGCCAGGCTGTGTTCGTCCAAATCGGCACCAATGACTTGTGAGTTGATCCCCCAAACAAGCGCGGCGCAGATTAATTGCAGATCAGCAACCAAGCTAGTTGCCAGGAAGACAGAACCCAAGTGAGTGCGATCGCCAAACTTGAGCACCGTCGCGATAAGACTCACTACGATAGCTGCAAACAACTCAAAAACGTTGTGATGAGCTACATTTGAGAAATCACCGAGAAAAAAACCAAAGTTCAGTGTCAGTGCCAGGACTATAAAAAATGCAAATACAACTTTTTCAGTTCTCATGGAGCACCTTAGCTAACAGATGAATGAACAATTTAAGTGCGGGGTAGCGTAACGCCGGTTTGACCCTGATATTTACCACCACGGTCTTTATAAGAGGTTTCACAGATTTCATCTGATTCGAAAAACAACATCTGCGCTACGCCCTCATTGGCATAAATTTTAGCGGGTAGCGTGGTTGTATTGGAAAACTCTAGTGTCACATGACCTTCCCATTCGGGCTCTAACGGTGTCACATTAACGATGATACCACACCGTGCATAGGTCGACTTACCTAGGCAAACCGTCAATACACTTCTCGGAATTCGAAAATACTCAACCGTTCTGGCCAGTGCGAATGAATTGGGTGGAATGATACAGACATCAGATTTCACATTGACGAAGCTATTTTCATCAAAATTTTTCGGATCTACAATCGCCGAATTAATATTGGTGAATATCTTAAACTCATCAGCGCAGCGCACATCATAGCCGTAACTTGAGGTACCATAAGAGATGATACGCTGGTCATTCGCCGTACGAATTTGTGAACTCGCGAATGGCTCAATCATGCCATGCTGTTCTGACATTTGACGAATCCAACGATCAGCTTTGATACTCATAGTAGTTAAGGTCTCAGACGGGTGCTTCCCGAACGCGTAAATGGAATTTTAAACAGAGGAAGATGAACAGATCCTCGCAATTGGTAATTCATTGCGCCCTGGCGCATCAAACCCGGCAACACACTCGCCATATTAACAAAGCTAAGGCGCAAGGGAAACTGAACCATACGACTTTGTCTGGCAGGAATTTGCAGCGACTGCTCTCTGGAGCCGTTACCTACCTCAACACCGTTAAGTGAGAGCGCATAGTCCACGCCAGTCAGTGGCAAAGCAAAGGCGTTAGGATTGCTCAGGTTTAAGGTAAATAAAGCTTCCCCACCTTGCCAGGTAAAGCGTTCAAAACTCACGTCCTGGACTGAAACCCTTGGAGGCTCAGCAACACCTTTAATGCCAGCACCATTGGGGCCACAGGCTGTGATCAAAAAAAAGCTGATTGCGAAAATAAGATTTGTTGTTATTTTAGTCATTATTGAATTCTAGAACAAAACCGTCTGTCGGTATACTGATCAGACGGTTTTATGATCAAAGAATGACCGACGGTAGCATTGCTGTGGCGGTAACCGTTTTCCAGAACATAAATTAAGTATTCTGGATAACAATGTTCGGAAACTTACTACTGTAATCCTTTGATTTTTCAGCCAGTCTAGCCGACATCTTTCTTGAAATTTCCCGATACATGTCGCTAATTTTGCCATCAGGATCAGCGATCACCGTTGGATTTCCATTATCGGCCTGTTCACGAATATTGATATCGAGAGGCAATTCACCAAGGAAATCCACATCAAACTCTTTCGACATTCTCTCACCGCCACCTTGACCAAAGATATGCTCAGCATTGCCACAGGCGCTACAGATGTGAATACTCATGTTTTCAACGACACCCAAAACCGGCACCTCGACTTTCTCAAACATCGCCAGACCTTTGCGCGCGTCCAGTAAGGCAATATCTTGTGGTGTAGTAACAATCACTGCACCACTTACCGGTATTTTCTGTGAAAGCGTTAGCTGTGTATCACCGGTTCCCGGCGGTAAATCAACAACAAGATAATCAAGATCACCCCAGTTAGTATCGCGAAGTAACTGCTCTAGTGCCTGTGTCACCATAGGGCCACGCCAAATCATGGGGGTGTCTTCTTCCACCAAAAAGCCAATCGACATGGCTTTTAGGTTGTGATTTTCCATTGGTTCAAGGGTGCTACCATCTTTTGACTCTGGCGTACCCGACATGCCTAACATTCTTGGCATGCTCGGCCCGTAAATATCAGCATCCAAAATACCAACATTGGCACCATCACTTGCTAATGCTAACGCCAGATTGGCCGAGGTTGTCGATTTACCGACACCACCCTTACCGGAGGCAACGGCAATAATATTTTTGATGCCTTCAATGCGTTTCAGGCTCTTTTGAACCGCGTGAGCCGCGACCTTCTGGTCAATAGTAATCTCAGCCGAAGCCACACCATCCATACTGGTCAATGAGGCTTCTATTATCTGCTTGAGCTCGTTTCGATAGCTACCCGCCGGGTAACCTAACTCAACTCGCACAACAACCTTATCGCCCTCTACCTGAATATCCTTAACAGCCTTGCTACTAACAATATCTTTTTCTAAATAACGATCTTGTACAGTGCTGAGTTGTGCTTCGATTGCTGAGGTTGCAAGCTCACTCATAGTATTTCTCCATAACCATAGGGGGCAAATTGAGTCGAGTTTACACTATGCATAAGCAGACAAAAACCATTGAATCGTCAGGATATTCAATCAGATTATTGGTCTACCCAATCAGGAATATGAATATTCAATAATACCCAGAATCCTTTTGGTTCGATGCATCGTATCGCGGCATAATACCGTTTCAAATCCATTGGAAATTAACACCGTGAGACAAAACCTGTTACGTGCAGACAATAAGCTATTGAACTACCCCATTCGTGAAGTCGTTACTATTGGTAAGCAACTGGAGAAATTGGGTAATTTCAAAATGATTTGGGAGAACATTGGTGATCCTGTGACTGCCGGCGAAGCAGTACCAGAGTGGATTAAAACGATTGTTCGTGAAAATGCGATCACAGATCAAGCCTTTGCCTATACCGATACCCGCGGTTATTTGCCAACCCGTCAATACGTGCTGGATAATTTTTCTAATGAGAAGGTCTGCACCGTTGATGATATTTTGTTTTTCAACGGTCTGGGCGAGGCGATTAATAAAGTCATTAATAACCTTCCCAGAGAAGCGCGCATTTTGGTGCCCTCACCGACTTATCCTTCGCATGCCACGGCTGAGGCGATGCACGCGGGCTGCTCGTTTATTTCCTATCAGCTAGATCCTGAAAACAATTGGGAACCAGATCTTGAAGAAATTGAAAACAAAGTAAAATATAACGATCACGTCGTCGCGATTCTGGTGATAAACCCCAACAACCCAACGGGCAGCGTGTTTAAACGTGAGACCCTTGAAAGCATTGTTAAAATAGCTAAAGAGCATGATTGCTTTCTAATCTTTGACGAAATTTATCACTCCATGGTGTTTGATGGCGTTGACAACACCTTGCTGCATGAAATTATTGATGACGTTCCGGGTATCAGCATGAAAGGCATCAGTAAGGATGTTCCCTGGCCTGGGTCTCGCTGTGGTTGGATTGAAGTCTACAACGCTGAGAAAGATCGGGAGTTTCAGAATTTTATAAAAATGATCCTTCTGGCAAAAATGCTGGAGGTTTGTTCGACTACGCTTCCACAAATGATACTGCCATATATCTATGAAGCACCTGAATTTGAGCCGTACTTAAAGTCCAGAATTGCCAAGTATCAACGACGCGCCGAGCAGGCCGTTACACAGCTGAATCAGTTAAGCAATGTCAGAGTCAGTATGCCCGGAGGGGTTTTCTATCTGGTCGTTGAGTTACTAGATCTACCGCGCTCGAGCTTGATCGCTAAAACTAAATCGATTCGATTGTTTATCGACAACCTTCTTGGAAACAACACCGATTCTGCTAATAGTCTGGCGGACAAAAAACAGGAACGTGCCAATGCAGATTTTCAATTCTGCTATGAGCTAATGGGTTCTGAAGGTATTTGCGTTGTGCCGCTAAGTGGCTTCGGCTCTAACTTACATGGCTTTCGAATGACGCTGCTACAAGAAGATGATGTGGTTTTTAGTCAAACTCTGGACGCCATTTCTCGCGGAATCGAACATTACTACGCCTAAAGGCCAGATCAGTATTGAGATTAATGCAATCAAGTACACCAATAAGCTTTAATCCTTATTGATAGAGACAAAAATCAAAAAGCCACCTGAGGCAGGTGGCTTTAAAGTTTTCAACTCAGTAAGGACTAGCGTGCTTTACCAATCACATCAGCACCACGAGGTGGTTGAAAGAAGAATGTTTTTCCACTAATCGGAACATTATTCTGAGTATTCATAGTCACTTCTGTGCGCTGACCAAGCTGATCATACATCACCATTTTACGTAATCTGCCTCTGGTATCCAAACCTAAATCGATGCGCCTGAAGTCACGACTAGCTTTCTTTGGGACTAACTGGAACCAATCAATACCGCCTTTCTTAGGTAGTGGCTTGATATGGAATCGAGCACCCGGAGGATCGCGTCTTGTAAGAACAGCAATCGGCGTAGTAGAGACTGCCCGAGACGTTGGCTTTACCGTTACCTGATCTAATTCTTTATCCCAGACCCAAACGTTGCGACCATCACCAATGATTTCCTGTGGATCAGGCGTTTTATAGACCCAGCGAAATTTACCCGGTCGACTCAGGTAGAGCAGTCCACTGGAGTTTTGGGTGACCTTGCCTCTTTTATTGAATGCTCGTTGGGTAAAGTTACCCTTCATACTGGTCACTTTTGTGAAAAAATTATCAAGATTCTTTCGTGCATCGGCAAATGCAAATTGGCTCATGCTGCTTAGCAACAGAACCGCTATAAGTTGTTTCTTCATGTATTTTTATTACCTTAGTCTTTAACAGGTGGTGGTGCCAGTACTTCGCGCGTTCCATTGGATTGCACTTCACTAACAACACCGGCTTTTTCCATGTCTTCAATCATTGAGGCAGCGCGATTATACCCAATCTTTAAGCGTCGCTGTAGATACGAAATAGACGCTCTTCGTGACTCAGTCACAATGCTAACCCCCTGATCATACAGCTCATCGCCCTCAGTAGTGGCCAGTGGCTCTAAGCCAGGGATAGGAGCCGCTGCGCCGCCGGTGTCTTTTAGGACATCATCAAGATATTTGGGTTCCCCGTGTTCTTTCAGATAGTTAACAACGACCTCTACCTCTTCATCACTGACAAACGCACCGTGAATTCGTTGAGGAAGGCCGGTTCCCGGCGGCATATACAGCATATCGCCGTTACCCAGCAACTGCTCTGCACCACCCTGATCCAGAATCGTCCGTGAATCTACCTTAGTAGATACCTGAAAAGCGATTCTTGAGGGAATGTTCGCCTTGATCAAACCGGTGATTACATCTACAGACGGACGTTGTGTCGCTAATATGAGATGAATTCCCGACGCACGTGCTTTTTGTGCCAAGCGAGCAATGAGCTCTTCAACCTTCTTACCGACCACCATAATCATGTCGGCAAATTCATCGATAACAACAACGATATACGGATAGGGTTTCAATATGTCAGGCCTGACCTCAACTTGCTGGGTTGGATCAAAACTAGGATCAGTAATAGGCTCACCACGATCAATCGCATCCTGCACTTTTTGATTATAGCCCGCGATATTGCGCACTTTCATGTACGACATGGCAGCATAGCGCTTTTCCATCTCAGCTACGCACCAGCGTAGAGCGTTGGCAGCATCTTTCATATCAGTAACAACTGATGTCAAAAGGTGCGGTATGCCTTCGTAGATACTTAATTCCAGCATCTTAGGATCGATCAAAATAAGCTTTACTTGCTCAGGGGTTGCCTTGTATAGAAGGCTCATGATCATGGCATTGACCGCAACCGACTTACCAGAGCCGGTGGTTCCGGCAACCAATACATGCGGCATTTTGGCCAGATCCGCAATCGCTGGATTTCCGGCAATCGTCTTACCCATTGCCAGCGTTAAGGCAGATTTTGATTCTTGATAAATGGGTGCTCCAAGTATCTCACTAATCGCAACCAACTCACGAGTGTCGTTAGGTATTTCAATACCAATCGTGGTTTTTCCAGGGATAACCTCAACGATACGAATACTCTGCACACGCATGCTACGAGCAATGTCTTTAGCCAAACCTGAAATACGACTAACTTTAGTGCCCGGCGGCAAATCCAATTCAAAACGCGTTACTACAGGCCCTGGGAAACGATCAACTACCTCAACACCATGGATGCCATAATCACCCAGAGTACTCTGAATATTCTCGGCTAATGCATCCAATTGTGATGTTGAGAATTTACCCTGATTCACTGGTGCAGGTTCTAATAGATCAAGTGGCGGCAGTAATCCAAGGGTTTTAGTTTTATTCTTCGATTTAGCCTTTCCTTTCAGGGAGCTCATCAAAGACGAATGATTGGGTTTAGTGCTTTGTTTACTTTCCTGACGTTTGGCAACGTTAGGCAATGCAACTGGATTTAAACCATCATCGCTGTCATCAGGTTCACTCTCGCTTAGGTGTGCTGGAGGAACGCTTAAGCTCTCATTAGCAACTTTTGGGGGCTTAGCCTTTGCAACAAGCTCGGTAGCGACGGGTATGTCATCATCAATTTCATATTCGTCATCAACATCGTACATCTCGTCATCTATTACTTCATCTTCTTGGTGCTTTTTGCGCTTCAATAACGCCGCAGCGCCTCCCGCAGCTCCAGCGACACCTGCTATGAAGCGCTTACCTGATCCTTTGGCTTTAGCAATGCTACTTTCTTTGGGTTGCCCAGTTTCAGTTGACTCTTTGGCGGCTTTTTTATGCGATTTAGCTTCTGATTTGGAAGTGGATTTAGCGACAACAGCCTCTTCAGACTTATCGGCTTTAGATTTCTTAGCGAAGCCAAGTTTAGCAAAGAACGATTCTGAACTAGCGCCAGCTGATTTGGCTTTGGCTTTTGTCTTGCCAGCATCGGCTGTTTCGTCGGGTGGCCCAATAATTTTTTCAAATAGCCACAAAGACCACTCACCGACCTTATCGATAACGGCGATCCATGAGATATCTAGCAACAGGGTCAGGCCTGCAAAAAAGCCGCCTAATAAAGCAATGGTCGAGCCAAAATCACCCAGTACAGCCACAAAAGCTTTGGCCACCATGAGCCCTAAAAGCCCACCCGCTTTGAATGTTAGACTGCTCTCAGGCCATAGCAATGTGACCAATCCGCAGCCACACAACAGCGCCAAAAACACACCCAGCACGGTTAGCCAAGTATTTAGACCACCGCTTTTAGGTAGCGGTCTGAACAGGAAAAAGCCGAGGTACAATAATGAGAGCGGAATCAAATAAGCCAGATAGCCAAAAAAACCAATCAAAATACTCGCTAGATAGGCACCCGCCATACCTGCTTTGTTTTGGATTATCGCATCGCTGTCAAAGTGAATAAATCCAGGATCCTGAGGATCAAAAGACACCAGCGAAAGTAGTATTACGGCACTTAGGAATGAGAAAAACAGAATACTTGTTTGTTGCAAGCTCACCAGTTTTTGTGCGTTGAGTTTATTATTTATTCCATTCTCTGCCAAAAC
>Ga0114956_1002596_pt1 | contig 14168 bp, 10 predicted proteins | sample MaitaG_FD_87304 | JGI IMG/M metagenome (GOLD analysis project Ga0114956, IMG submission 87304) | Marine algal microbial communities from Maine, USA - Maine_Asex2 metaG | ecosystem: Host-associated > Algae > Red algae > Unclassified | place: Maine, USA | collected 2015-01-05 | reverse complement strand
GTTCAAAGAAGTAGAAGTCGTTCCAGCTGGACAAGGAGCGCAAGTTGCTGGAGGTTCAACCACATCTGGTACACAAGCTGTCAAGCTCACGTTCGAATAGTTTACGGTGATGTCTTCTGGCAACACAGTGCCTGAGAAGTTCGCGATGGCCCATACAATTTGAGCCGGCTGCGAGGCATCGAAACCAGCGTTGGTTCCGTTGGCCAAAACATCAGCAATCGAGAAAGCACCCGCTGCCCCAATCGGAACATTGAAGTCAATTCGTTGAGCGCCGTTGGCAACATTTTCAATTCTGAATTCCACAACAATAGGCGGAGCACCAGAAAAGTCTTGTGCAGATACCACTTCAAAATCACCCGTCATGCAGATGTCTGTTAAAGCAACACCAGCAGGCAAAGCGTCAATAGAGATGATGGTTCCTGCAAACACACCATCTGTTCCCTGATCCAATGCGAAAGTTCCATCCCCTGCAGAACTTCCGTTAGAAAATCCCTCTTGGAAAAGAGGGTTCAGATCGGTTGATGTTGTTCCAGCAGCACATGCCGAACATTGTGCCAGCACTTCGTTGATGGGCATGACAAACAGTGCCATGCACAGCATCAGCGTGCTGAAAAATTTGTAATAGAGTGTTTTCATAGTAAATCTTTGATAGGTTTAGGTTTATTTATGGGATTATTTTTTTAGAATTCTGCTTGAATTGATTTGATCATTACTTTGAACATTGACGAAGTAAATTCCTGATTGCAATTCAGATAGATTAAGTTGGTATTTCTGCGTATTCAATTCGCCAACCGAAATTACGGTCTGTCCAGCTAAATTGAGAACTTCAATAGCGTTAATAGCAGCATCCAATTCAACAGTAATTTGTTGTGATGCTGGATTAGGAAAAATCTGTAGGCTTAGGTCGTTTTCATTGATTCCAGTTACTCCACAATCGAGACATGCTCCAAAACAAGCAGTAGCAAGGGTTGCATCACCATCTACCTCAAGAATTCGATTGACAAATTCTCCATCTGTGAAAGTACAAGGCTCACCGCCTGCAAAGACTTCTTGGTCAGCCCAGTTGTTAACATTGAATTTGAATTGTTGAGTTCCACCCGGGAAAGGAATCACTCCTTCGTAAATTCCATCACCATCTGTATCGTCGAGCGGGTTGCAATTGCCACACCATTCGTTGAAAAATCCACTAACGAATACATTGTCTGCAGCAAGAATTTCCGCACCAGAGTACTCATTCATATTTACAGATACTGACACATTGCCCGGCTGAGCAACGGCTACACCACAAGCTACGCAAGAATTGAAGCAATGAGTTGGTAGTGTCACATCTCCATCAACAATAACTAATCTGTTCACGAATTCACCGAATGTTTGCGTACAACCTCCAAAACCATCGAGATTTTCTTCATCAGCCCAATCGTTAATGGTGAACTTGTAAACGCCAACTCCAGCGGGCATTGGAACGGTAATGGTATAAACCATGTCGCCATCTTCATCAGACAACATATTGCTTGTTCCGTTCCATTCGTTAAATTCTCCGCTTAGAAATACGCTTTCTGCTCCGATGATCTCAGCGCCTGAGTACTCGCTCATGTCAACAGAGAAAGTTACATTTCCAGCTTGAGCAGCTCCTTGTCCAGAGCAATCCGCGCAAGCATTCCAACAATAGGTAGGAAGACTCGCATCTCCAGCTACCATCATTACTCGGTTGGTGTTTTCTCCTACGGTTACCACGCAGGTCAACTCAGGTACGAGACTTTCTTCGTCACTCCAGCCTCCAACAGTGTACTTGAATTCGTTCACACCTGCAGGTACCAAATAAGTCCCTTCGTAAATACCATCTCCATCAGCATCTGTAAGCGGGTTGCAATTGCCACACCAGCCATTGTAAACGCCATTTACATAAACGTTGTCAGCCGTTAAAGTCTCTGTTCCGTTGTAGCTAGTCATGTCCACCGAAAAGGTGATGTTACCTTCCTGGGCAAAAGCCATGAGGCAAATAAATAGACTACAAATTGTAATTAATTGTTTCATGATTTATGTTTTATTTGTTTGAATTTTATGATTAATGATCTTTAATTGCTGATGGTTGATTCTTCAAAGTTAGGGAAGTGGTTCGTACTCAAATCTTCGAATAACGATCTCCAATGGAGCATCATCAGCAAAGCCCACCCATGGAAGAGTCCAGAAATTGATTCTTGCATTAGTAGTAGAGCCAGGAGCCGGAATAATGATCGGCAAAGAGGCCGAATTGCCCTCTTCCTTCACGCGTGGAGGATTGTTCAAATCGAATGTCCATTCGTGTCTTAAATTGGTTTCGATCGCACTTGCCCCCAAGTAACTTTTCCATTGAATGAACTCTTCGGTCCACTGAAAGCTGTGCGTACTTACACCATTCATCAATTCTTTACTGCCTACAGGCTTGTGTACTCGCTCAGCAAAATACTCGCTAAAGGCAATAGGCTGCACACCATACTGTAAAACGGGGTCATCGTCTGGCCCGCCCCACTTCGAGAACTCTATGTCAACCTCGCTATTGGCTTGCTCGTAGAATGTATTGGTGTCCCAAGTAAACAAGCCCACTACTACATTGTTGGGAAGACCTTGAAAATCACCATCTACAGTAAAGGTGTAGGTTCCGTATCCCATGGTATCTACGCTTACTACCTCGGTCGAGTACCAAGTATCTCCATCTTTGGCGATACGCATGTGCAAATAGCCGTTGTCGTCGAAGAAGATGTCTTCCTCTCGATTCGAGAAAAAGTTGGGTCCAGGACCTTGTAGCTGCCCATTGGATTTTATCATCCAGTCTATTCCGCTGAAAGAAATGATGTTGCCATCTCTGCCAAACTGTTCTGTTGGCTCTGGTGGATCAGATTGCTCGCAAGCACTGAAAATCATCGCAACAGTCATTAGCAATAGCACGCAAAAACCTCTATTGTATTGAACTTTCATTATTCTCCTCGTTAATCTTCTAAACTTATTCACCATGGTCGTTTTAATCCCCACGTTTGAAGACAAGGCATGCCTTGTCTTCACAGCAACACCCGTTGAGGTGTTACGGCAAATTGACAGTTGGAACAAGGTTAAACCTCGCCTCAACCATCAATCTATTACCAAAACTTGAACACCCTCAGTCTGAGATAAGGCAACTTGTCTCAACTTCAAATGCTGCTACATTAATTCCGATGGTTGGAAACAAGGCATTCCCTTGCTAGGCACCCATCGATCTTATTTCGTTTTTGATGTTTATTTTTCGATATAGTAAAAACTGGCTTTTTGGTCTCCAATCATTACATCAATCCAACCCTCATCTAGGGTCCAGTTGTTGTCAATTCCGATAAATTGCAAATCCTTTTTCGAAAGTGAAAAAGAGAACTTTTCGCTCCCACCAGGAGCAATTTCTTTCTTGTCAAATCCTCTCAATCGTTTCACACTTGGAACGATGGAGGCAACACGATCACTGCTAAAAAGCAGTACACTTTCCTTTCCAGCGATCCCGCTTGTGTTATTCACACTTACATCAATTTTGAGTTCTTGATCAGCACGAACTGTGTCTTGGCTCAAAGTGATTTCTGAATATTTGAAAGTAGAGTAGGAGAGGCCATGGCCAAATTCGTACTGCGGCTGAAATGCAGTCATTCCAAATTTTTGATCGAGTCGCTCGGTTTTTTTGTGATCGTAAGTCACCAAAGTGTTCGAATGCTTTGGGTAAGTAATTGGCAACTTTCCACTTGGGTTTACTTTGCCCGAAACAACATCGGCAATGGCCAATCCTCCTTCGTCACCCGGCTGGTAAGCCAATAAAACGGCTGAACAGAGTGGTTCAATTTCACGGATCAAACGAGGGCGGTTTTGCACCAACACTAGAATGATTTTTTTTCCGCTCTCGTGCATTTGCTTGACCAAGTCTAATTGTGCTTGCTCGTACGACAATTCATCAATGTCGCCCGGCTTTTCGGTGCTTGGTTTTTCGCCCAAACAAACAACCGCGTATTCCGAATCTTTACTCATTAAGAGATCCTTTTCCAAATTGGGAATAGAATCTACTGCACAGCCTGAAATGAATCGTGAATTTTCAAATCGCATTTCTAGGGCTTGGCGGATGGTTTTTTTCGAAAGGTCATCGTACTTGGCATCGTCTCCTTGCCAGGTACGTGTCCAAGGGCCATTCAATAAAATACGCGAATCAGAAGCAGCTCCCGCCACCACAATTTTTGCAGCCTCGTCGAGTGGTAAAACATTGTCATCATTTTTCAATAGAGTAATCGCTTCTGCTGCTGTATTGTAGCTGGCCATCATAGACCGCTTGCCGCCAATTTGGTAATCGTGCGTTTCAAACGGAAGTGGATTGTCGAACAATCCGAGCTTAACTTTCATGTTGAGGATACGACGCACTGATTCATCGATGCGCTCCATTGGAACTTCGCCATCATTTACCAAGTCAATCAAGTGATCGTTGAAAGTATAATTCAATGGCGTCATGCTCATGTCAACCCCGGCAAGTACCGCCAACTTAACGGCTTCGCGCATGTCCTTGGCAACCATGTGAATGTTGTGCAATTTCATGATGTCTTCCCAGTCAGTAACCGCCACACCTTCGAAGCCCAATTCGTCGCGGAGCAAGCCAGTCAAAATAGCTTTGTCGGCATGCACAGCAATACCGTTGATGTCACCCGAATTAATCATGATGCTGAGAGCTCCTTGATCAATGGCCTTTTTAAAAGGCGGGAGAAATATTTCGCGCATGGTACGCTCATGCATGTAAACGGGAGTTCGGTCTTTTCCGGTAAAAGAAAAACTGTACCCAAGAAAGTGCTTGAGCGTAGCAGCTAATTTATCGTGGGCAGAAGGATCATCTCCCTGATAACCGTCCACACATGCTTCACCCATTTCTCGACACAAATACACATCTTCTCCATAGGTTTCAAAAACCCGCGACCAAAGGGGATTACGAGCTACATCCAAAACGGGAGAAAAATTCCAGGGAATTCCGCAGGCCTTGGTTTCGTAAGCGGTAATAGCTGCTCCTTCCCGCACCAAATCACGGTTGAAGGTAGCGGCTTGCGCGAGTGGCTGCGGAAACAAAGTACCACCTTGTAAATAGCCTGCTCCGTGAATGGCGTCGATGCCATAAACCACAGGAACACCCATGCGAGTGTCATTTATTGCCATGTCCTGAATTTCACGAAGGATGTCTTGCCAATGCTTCAAGTCATAAGCATGACCTCCCGCATTTAAAAATGAACCTACGTGATACTCTTTTAGCGCTTTCTCAAGTTTCTCTTTACTAAGCGAATGAGGTTCGACCAGGTTGAATACTTCCCCAACCGAAATCAGATCAATATTAATTTGGGTCATTTGCCCCACCTTTTCTTCCAAGGTCATTTTGTTGATGAGTGATTCCACATTCACCAACTCTGCCTTCAAAGGATTCTTCTTGATCTGTTGACCTTTTTTTGCAATTATCGGACCGTCTCCTCCAGCAAAAAGGGTGGTAGAAAATAGAAGAATTATGTATAGTAGTTTGTTCATCTTAATCAATTTCAAAAATTAGCATTTCACCCCATAAAGAAGGGTTTTCGTGCAAGCCACCAACGTCAGGACTGTTCCATCGCAACTGTTCGGTGCGACCATTTATGGTTCCTTTGTCAATAGCCATTTCGAGGCCGTAAATTTGACCAGCTTCAAAAGCAGTAATGCCGAATTCGCGTAAAGGGATTTTGGCCGCCAAACGGTAGCCATTGTCTAATTTCTTAATCAAAACCTGAGCGCCAGGTACTTTTCTGTTTTTTCTCCAATTCCAGACCATAGGATCTTCATTGGCACGAATTCCAATTTGGTGATCCGTTGGTAAATAATAACTGCGGTACTGGCTAGAAGTAGGATCAACAGAAAGCGCAATTTCCAATGCATCACCATTCCATATCTCACTTTCTTTTTGGCTATTTTCCAACGGAGTGTCGTCTTCGACTTCAGCCACTACAATAAGGTAGCCTTTGTTGACTTGTAGTTGAATATTGCTACGGCCACTGAGATTGCTATTTGCATTCTCGTCGGAAACATTTTCTAAGAGCTCTTCGATATTCACACTCTCGGATGAAACCATCAGTTCAGCTCTCTTTCGAAGTCCACCGCTGAATTCTACAATTTTTACCTCATCGAGGTAAACATCGCCTGCGGCTTCAAACTGAATCATGAATTGTTTGATGTTGCTGATATCAGCCTCCATTTCCAGCCAATTAAAAGCAAGAATCGGAACAGTGACTGTTCTCCAACCATTCTCATCGGCTTCTCCTTGAAACATTTTACTATTGAAACCAGCCCAAGCTTGCAAGTTGCTGTAATCCTCAAAAGCCATTGCTACGGGAAATGATTTCACTTCTCCCTCAACAGCCTTCAGTCTAAATTGAATGGCTGTGGTGGCATAAATATTTGCTAGGTTTTTTCCATTCCATCCATCCCATCCAAAGCCTATTCCCAGCCAAGGGCAATTTCCTGAAACTTTATCCCATTTAATGTGCAGACCTCCCTCACCTGAATAAGCATTTTCTGTATCTCCTTCGACAATCAAGCAATCACCTTCATCAGAAAACCAAACATCTTTGCTCAAATGATCTTCGAAAACATTTACTGCATAAAAGCCGTTGATGTTTTCTTCTTCAATTTCGTTGGTTGGAGTAAAGACCTGTTGCGGGGTGAAGCAAGCACTGATCGATAACATGATCGATAGCAGGGAAAGCACGAAAAGCAAGGACGAACCTTGCTGTTTTCGCAACGTGAAGTTGCAAAAAATGGGAGCGTTTCTCTTTTGTTCGAACCGCTCGACCTGAATATTTTTTGAGAATACTTGCATTAAGGGCGAAGGGGTTCGTTTTCAGTGAATATTAAATAATCCATCAACACTTGTGAATATCCTGTAGCAGGATCAGCAAGCATCAATACAGAAATTTGATGCAATTTATCTGGGTTGTGAACGCCATTGCCATTTGGCACTGCTGGTTGCCCGTTGATTAAATTGTTTAGATCAGAGTACTTTACAGAAATATGTTGCCAGCCAGCCTCTAGGTCCGTGAATTCGACGGCGTATAAGTCCTCGCTGCTTTCTGTGAAACTTCCATCACCATTGTCATCTTCACGAAATTGAAAAAGAACAATTTCATTCATAATGGTCGGATCGTTGTAAAGGAAAACATTGAAATACAACTGGTCTCCATTTGGATTTAAGTCGAAGGTGGGTGAGCCGTAAGCCTCAGCCGGGAAATCAATCAACCCGATGAGGTAATCCCAATCTACCAAGCCGCCCATGTCGTAATAAGAGTTTCCTTGGCCAGCAGGTCGATCGCCAGTAATGGTGAAAGTCATATCTGCTCCGATTGAACAAAGCCAGTCCAGTTAGGATCAAATCCGTTTTCAAAATCAGCAACTACAAAACCTTCGTGCTGTAAGTTGTTTTCTACTTCGAGGCTATCAGAATAGCTAGCGCTTTCATTGAGTATCAATAATTCTACATCACAGACTTCCGAAGAAAACATCGGAATTTGCGTGGTGGTTCCACTCCAAGCCGAATTGCTTTGGTCGATGAAATTAGATGTGCCTTCAATTATTTTAATACCGCCGCTTTCACGGCCTATAATTTGTATTTGCCAGTCAACCGTTTTGGAAAATTGTGCATTAAAAAATGTGCTTTCGTTGGCTGCTAGATCAATGATTTTTTGATCGATTGCGAAATCCTGTAGAACGGAAAACTCCCCGAAGAGCTCCTCGATCGAAGGTCCTTCTGGTTCTTCAATATCTCTTTCGCAAGACCAAAAGCAAAGCAAAGAGAATATAGCCATAACGTAGATGGTTTTAGCTCCTGTAGAATTTAGCATAGCTTTTATGATAAGGTTGATATGATTCTGTGATTGCTGCATTAGTTGAATGTTCTTAAAGTTTCATGCTGAACAACAATGTCAAATTGTTCAAATGATAATCTGACTCAGGTACTAAATTGTCTTGGAAAGAATATCGATTGAATTGTAAGTCCAATGAGTTTTTTGCATTAAATCGATATCGGATTCCAGCCCCAGCCATCAGCTGGCTGAAATCTGTTTCGTAAACATCAAAGGATACCACTTGCCCGAAAAGATCGGTTCTGCGTAAAAACTCGTTTCCAGAAGAAGAATGCATTTGAACTCCCGCAAGGAAATCAAATTTTCCATAGAAATTGCATTCGAGGTCTGCAGACAAAGCTTGGTTGCCTAAATCAAGAGTGACAAATTCGCTGTCAGCATCTCTTGTGGTATTCTCATTCCAGAAACTCAAGGTCAAAGCCGTTTTTTTATTCAAGCCAGGAATCAATTGATCGATGTTAAAGCCGAAAGTAGTACGTAAATGCATAAATGATTTGAGCTCAGGTGCGCCCTGGCCTACAACTTCCTCAGCCATTGCTAATTCTGTTTCAAAATCAAATCGCTCTTTTTTGTCTTCCCAATTCAAGCGGCCATAAAAACCACGACGATTGGGAGTTGCCTCGCCATAAGGTTGATAGTTTCCGTAAGCAGGATCAAAGGTCATGAGCGAAGTACTGAGTCGATTGTTGTAAAGAGAAGCGTCCCTCATTTGATCAATCAAACCGCTAGAACGGAAATTTTGTTCATTGCCATAGCGCTGAAAAGCCAAAGGTGATCTATCGAACAACAATCGTTTTGTTTGCGCCCCAATAGATCGGAACCCTGGTCCAACTTCCTTGAATCCCAGAGTGAAATTCAATCGAGACTTCTTGTGCATTACTTTGAATTTGACATCGTAGAAGTAATCACGAAGTGCCAAACTATCGGCACTGTTTTCCATAACAAGTTTTGATCTTCCGAGTTCCGAGTGCAATGAGAAGTTCCACTTTTCGCGCGAAAAGTTTAAGTTAACGCCTCCAGTAAGAACTGGATTTTGAAAGTAATCTTCTGATGCTCCTGTTTCTCGAATATCAAATGCATTTACATAGTTTAGATGAAAGTCGAGGTATTGGCTTTGAACCAACACGGTACGAAAACCTCCGTAGAGTCTTTCTAAACCACCAGAAATTCCCGCAGCATTTTGACGAAAAATAAAGAAGTCGTTTTCTATTTCTTTGATGCCTTTGTTGAAACTGAGCTCGAAATTGAAAGCAGCTCCTTGTTGCCGCCAAGTATTATTCACGTCGTAGAATCGATCGTGATAAACCATGTCTCGTTGTACTGAAAATATGGTGGGTTCCATTCCACTCAATTCTTCTTGGTTATTTTGGAGTGTATAGGGCGTCAATTTGTAATCTATGTCACCCACTTGGTACTGAATGACATTGGCGATAATTCCGCGGATGTAAAGCGTACGCAAATCGAAAGTCGCTCCCGAACCCCAAAATCCACCGTGGTCATTCCGCACTCGAAGCGTGGCATTGATGTAGGTGTTTTCATTGGGTTGAATATTTGTTACCAAATCAACCAATGTGTGACCGCTGTATTTTTTACGTGATGTTAAGCTGTCTTCAACAGCCGCATCTGAACCGTAAGTATCAGCGTACTGAATACTTCGACTGTAGGCCGATAGCCAGCTCTTTTTTCCCAGCTTGATTTGAGCATCGATCGATTGTATGGCTGAACCAGCCAACAACAGAAGCAAGGCAAATACCGGCAAGCATCTCATGTTTTTTCTTTTTGTTGTTTCGTATCTGCTCATTAGAAGAAAACTTTTAACTCTACCAAACTCTCTTGGCCTTTTAGTTTGTCCAATTCAAAACTTGTGTCTTGAGAATGCATCCATCGGTGGCGCAATATCAATACGGAATTTTTGCCCAAAGAAATATCGAAACCAGTTCCGATTCCTAATCCTTCCTGATTACGAGGGCGACCAGATTGTGCATCTAGATCGGTTTCGTAATTGGCGATGATTCTTTCGAGGCCGAAGTAATTCGTCCACATCAAATAGTCGTTCAAAGCGTAGTACAATTCAAACTCAGAAGAATAATGCCGTAAGTAAGCTTCTTCGCTAAATCGTGGAATTACGCTCATCGTAGATTGTACTGTATTGTATCTACCCAAATAGAATAGCATTAGGTTTTTATTCGCAAGTTTCGTTTTGAATTTTCCTTGAATCTCGAGCGTCGAGAAATGCTTTTTGGCGAACAGGGCGTCGTCTGCAGGAATAATGTTCAAGGATTCATAAACATCTCTGTAAATAACCGACTGCCGATTGTAAGGTCCAACGTTGGTAGGGAAACCCCATCGCCACAACCTCGATCTGCTCAGTGCATTGATCGGGTGACCATAAGTTAAAATGTTACTGACGGCATCAATCTCGGAGGAAATTCCATATCCGATGTCGAATTTAAATTTACCTAAACTCAAACTAGAGTTTAAGTTGATTCCGGTACGGTTATTTGTCATTTGTCCAATTGCCAAAATAGAACTGGCAAAGGGATTTAAAACTCCACTACTTCCCAGTGTTCCAGGAGGTGCATCGTTTACACTTTGAGTCGGTACTGAAGTATTCCAGAAAAGAGCATTGTTATTGATCACATCTGGACTCACTCGGAAGTAGTGTAACTCAAGCGGAAATTTGAAGGTTCGTTTCGGAATATGAATTTTTACGGAAGCCATTTCTCCCCAGCCTTTTTCCAAACTGTCCCATTCGGGTGAGTAGTAGCGTCCGGCACCAAACTCAGCTTCAACATCAAAAAATGCGATTGATTTTTTAAAAGAAAGACTGAAGACATTAAATCCTGCGGACTCAATGCCTACGGTATCTACATAATTTCTGCTGTTGAAGGTATTTAAACTGATGAAGCCTTTGTTTTTGTCATCCATTCTAATACGGCCACCATAGGAGAAATCAGCCAATTGATCGATGCCACCATTTTGTTCGGTTTTACCAAGCAAGACAGAAAAAGACATATTGTGAGGCAATTGATCACCTTCGAGAATGAGTCCGTGAAAAGCTCTGTTTCCCCATCGTAAATCTTGATCTGTGCCACCTTCTTGGTAGAATTTACTGTAGCGGTCACTCACATTTTTTTCAATAGGATCCCAAGGGTTGCGTTCGAAAAGGGTAAAGCGATTGTATCCTCTGTTAGAGCCGAAAGTCATGTCCGACAAATTATACCAATGTATCCCACCCATGCGAGCCGTATAAGAACCTGTCGCTGTTTCGTAAGAACCCGTTAAATTAATTCCGAGGTTGATCCCTAGGTTTCCGCCCAATGTCTGTCCTTGGAAGGGACTGTAAACGGGCGCTCGCAAGGAATCAGCTGTTTGAGTGCCGTAAACATCCCGAATATTTGCATCGAGAAATTGAAAGGCAAAAATGTCCAGAGACACACTTGTTTTTTTCGAAGTGCGGGCAGCCATGTTGACCCATAGGTTCGGCAACTGGCTGTCATCACCAACAAATAAACTCCGTGGAACAGTCATTTGACCACCAGCTTGATCGAGCATGTAGGGAGCATCTTTCACTTGGGTGTAAGTCGCAAAAAAGCGATAGAAACCACTCACGGAAAGTGATCTTACAGATGCGGGTTTGGTTTTTGGAAACAGCCCCATTAAATAGCGATCACCCGCACGGGCATTCGTCTGAAAATAGTCTGTTGCTAAACTGCTATTCATTCCGAGAGCTTCGCTACTATCAATCAATTCAGCTTGAGCTACATTTTGCGCAAGCAAAGATGAAGTAGCGCTCAGCAGGAGCAGGCCCATAAATTGGAGCAGTAGAAACTGGTATGGATTTCGTCTCATCATTTGCTTTCGCTCTTGGAGGTATTCAATTCAGGAATCTGCAATTTCTTCGTTTTGAATTGTGCAAAGCGACTTTGAGCTTCTCCTTCTTCAGGTGGGTTGGAGAAGAAGGGAATGTTGGCCGTTGCGTAATGTCCCTTGCCATCGTAGATAAATACGACGATTCTATAAGGTCCAGTTTTTCTGGGTACCCGTAATTTGCAAGTATTTCCTTTTTTCTTTTTGATGGTTCCGGGTACAGAGTTGATGGATGATTCGACATCACCACCCTCGCTCTTCACCAAGCTCTCTGGTGTTACCTGCCAGACGTAGCTCAACTTATCTCCATCGGGATCACTGGCTTGAGCTGACACTGAAATCAAAGCATCTGCTTTCAAGTATTTTGCTTCCGTTCCAAAATCGAGTTTTAGGTATTCAATGATGGGAGCCGAATTTTTGGGATCAGAATTTTGCCACAATTTGTGCAGTTCATCCACTCCTTGCGACGACTTGCCATCGGCTGAAAACATGCCGTACCAAGTACTGGTTTTCTCTTGTTTTTGTCCCCAGAGGAAAACATAAGAACCAATGCAGCGATCTCGATCTGCAGCAATGTAGTTCACGTAGCGTTCACGGTAGGTTTTCGCTTTTTCGGCACTTGTTTGCTCAAAAGGAGCGCCCCAAGCACTTTTTTCAACTTCCCAATGCCCGTTTGGTCCCCACTCGGTAATCATGTAGGGCTTTTCCCATTTGTAGTTGCGGATGTTTTCCGGTACCCGAGTGATGTCGCCGTAAGTGTTTACCGAAAGCACGTCAATATCAGGGCATCTTTCTCGAATCAATCGCGCTTCCTGTTCAGCCAAACCCGCTGTTACGGTTGTTGTTGGGTGATTGGGGTCCAATTCGTGGGCAATTTTTGCCATTTCTTGAATCGAATACCAAACGTTGGTGTTTTTGTAGTTGAGGTTCACCTCATTGCCAATTCCCCAAACTAGGAGCGCTGGATGATCTTTATAGAGTAGGACTGCCTTTCGGAAGCCTTCAATTTGCTGTTTCACGGCAACCTCGTCGTCGTAGTCGAAACCATGGCGTTCGTGTTGCACCCAAAAACCGAGCATTACGGTGAGCCCTCTCTTGTGGGCTTCATCCAGAATCTCTCCAGCATTGTCTACTCCCCAAGTTCTAATGGAGTTGGCGCCAATTTCTACTGCTTTATCGAGATGGTGATGACCACCAACGCCTTTTACGTAGTACTCTTCTCCATTTCGCATAAAAGACCATTGACCGTCTTTTTCGCCAATTGTTACTGGCACTACGTCTTGTGCGAAGATTGATTGCCCCGCTCCCGCACAGAGTAGAAGGCAGATCACTGCACGAAATGTGTGCTGACGGATGTAGTGAATTGTGTTATTCATTGGAATCATGCTTTCGTGGCATTTAGGGTAATATCCAGCGCGCTAAGCGATGCCGCGCCGCATTCTACTCCCTTTTCTTTTTGATCATTCGACTTGTTGAGCGCGTAGAGTTTGGCTGGTCGATGCGAAACGTTGGTTTCGTTCTCTTGTAATGGAAGAAGTAAGTCGGTTCCCAGAATCTTCTTGCGGAAGTTGGCTTTATCGAACTTTTCTTCCAAAATGGCTTCGTAGAGTTTTTGAATTTGACCTAAGGTGAATTTCTCAGGCAAGAGCTTGAAGCCCAAATTTTCTTCCCAAATCAACTTGCGCAAAGCATTCAATGAAGCTTCCAGAATAGGCTTGTGGTCAAAGGCCAATTCCGGCACTTCTCGAAGCGGATGCCAATCCAACTGGTGCGCCCAAGCAGAGGCCTTAGGATTGTAGTCGACAATTTTCAAAAGAGAGAAGTAGCCAACAGTGATCACACGCCCCATTGGGTGTCGATCCACCTCGCCAAAGACTTTCACCTGGTGCAAGAAAACGTCCGACAGTCCTGTGAGATGCGATAAAACTCGTTTAGCCGCTTTGTTCAAATCTTCGTTTGGGTACATCAAATCACCCGGAAGTGCCCATTGTCCTTTGAAGGGTTCAGCTCCACGCTTGATCAGCAATACCTTTAGCTCACCTTGGTGGTATCCAATGATCGTACAATCAACAGACAAGGCACACTGAAAGAAGTCGTTGATGGGGATACTATATCCATAATCACCTTCGACGCTGGTTTTGCTATATTTCGGGTCTTCCATTAGGCTCAAGTTAAGAATTTCTCTGGGACTTATGGTATCAAGTACCATAATGTTTCAAGATTGAGCTTCTAAACGTGTTTTGCATTGCACAACAATCACTTATTACTCAGTTTTGGTCGTGAAAACGGCAAATTTCAAGGGCTGAAAAGATTCAAAATCTGAGGGGTACATGTTCTCAATGATATTCATATGAATAAACCCTGACTATGGGGAAAGTTCGAACTTTCGGGAAGACTTTCACT
>Ga0114956_1002591_pt1 | contig 14180 bp, 14 predicted proteins | sample MaitaG_FD_87304 | JGI IMG/M metagenome (GOLD analysis project Ga0114956, IMG submission 87304) | Marine algal microbial communities from Maine, USA - Maine_Asex2 metaG | ecosystem: Host-associated > Algae > Red algae > Unclassified | place: Maine, USA | collected 2015-01-05 | reverse complement strand
TACATTCTTGACTGTTTCTTTTGTTCCTATTTTTCACTTTGAAATCAGTCATTTATCCAGATAAACTCGTGCTTTCAAAGTAAAAACTAGAAACAAAATAATCTACTCAAGAATGTAAATTTAATTAATGCACTTTACCTAAGAAAGAAGAAGCATAAAAAAACATCATGAATTCAGACCACTACATATCGTTAATTTACAAAGAACTCAAAAGCATTATCTCGCCGGAAGAGTTAAAAGACTTACGAGCGTGGGAAAAGCAATCGGCTAAAAATCAAATAACTTCTGAAGAGATCAGACAAGTTTGGATCGAAAGTGAAAATTATGAATTGTCATTTGAATTAGATCACGAGGCTGATTTTGCCAAAATGAAATCAACCATTGCAACTACGAATACTCCTTCAAAAGTTGTTAAAATGCGTCCTCGAGGACTTTGGTTACGAGCAATTGCCGCAGCCGTAATTGTATTGTTAGGAGCAACTTTTTTATTCCAAAATTATTTTCAAAATGAGTCGAAATGGGAAATCGTAGAAGCCAGTTCTAAGATCAAAGAATTGCAATTAGCGGATGGCTCAAAAGTTTGGTTAAATGCTGGAAGTACACTCTCCTACCCTGCTGATTTTTCAGCAACAGAACGTCCAATAAAATTAAATGGAGAAGCTTTTTTTGAAGTGAGCAAAGATGTCAATCGTCCTTTCCAAGTGACGACCAATCGAACTACCGTGACAGTTTTAGGAACTGAATTTAACGTGCGAGATATTGCTGACGAAAAAACTTTTGAGGTAAGCGTGCAAGAAGGGAAAGTGCAAGTTCAAAAAAACCAATCTAGTCAAAAAGTCATTTTAGTAAAAAATGAAAAAGCGATTTATGAGGAGAAAAATAATTCCTTGAAAAAAGTAACTGATAAAAATCTAAATGCGATCTCTTGGAAGAGAGAGAGTTTGAAATTTCAAAATACAACTTTGGAAGAAGCACTTTCAATTTTGGAAAATCAATTTAAAATAAAAGTCAATTTAGAAAATAAAAATCTCATAAAATGCTCATTTTCAGGGCGTTACAAAACAACAACTCCTATTTTTGAATTATTGAAAGACTTAACTTCAAATCAAAAAATTGAAGTTAAAAAAATTAGCGAAACAGAATATAAATTGATTGGAGGCACCTGCGAATAAACCTGTAAATAGTTTGTTATAAATGATGCAAGATTAAAAACATGGCTAAAAAAATATTCATTTTTTTGCTCTTTTTATTTTCTCAAATAGGCTTATCTGCGCAATCGTTGCTAGATAAGCCTGTTAGTTTTGCCGTTCAAAACGTTGCTATTTCAGATGCACTTTTTACCATAAGTGAAGCTGCCGATATAAACATTACTTTCTCTCCTCAATTTTTTCCAGAAGAAAAAAAAGTAAGTATCGAAGCTTATGAAGAACCACTTCAAAAAGTTTTAAAGAACTTTTTAAAAGAAACAAATATTGATTTCCGCTTGTCAAAAGGAGGCATCGTTTTATTTCGAAAACCTATTCGAAGAATGACTATCAGCGGATATTTGAGTGATGCAAAAACAGATGAAAGATTGGTCGGTGCACACATTATTGAACTGAATAGTTTGGAAGGAAATACAAGTAATGCTTACGGTTTTTTTAGTCAAAATTTCAAGCAGGGAAAAATCAAATTACAAGTTTCTTATTTAGGTTATCAAACGAAAGTAGTTGAAGTTGATTTGAAAAAATCGACAGAAATAAATATCGCTTTGGAACCTTCTCTCACACTCGCAGAAATAATTATTATTTCAAAAACGGATAGCGTACTCGTCAATCCAAGAGGAACGGAAACTACTTTACCGTTGGAGCAACTTTCCTATTTGCCGACCGCAGGAGGCGAACCTGATATCATGAGATTTATTCACCTTTTGCCCGGTGTACAAAGTGGTGCAGATGGTTTCGGAGGACTTCATGTGCGAGGTGGAAATAGTGATCATAATTTGATACTGTTTGATGATGTGCCGATTTATAATCCTTCTCATACTTTTGGTTTATTTTCAATTTTCAATCCTGACATTGTCAAAAGTGTCAAATTTTATAAAGGTGGTTTTCCTGCTCGATACGATAGTCGAATTTCATCAGTCTTAGATATTCGAACTCGAGAAGGAAATGGACAAAATTTTTCAGGTCAATTTTCTGCTGGAACTATGGCAACTCGAGGCTTGATTGAAATTCCTCTAAAAAAAGGAAAAGGAGGAATCTTGATTGCAGGTCGTCGAACACATTTAAACTTATGGCTTTCACCTTTGGCAAAAAAGAAAAAAGAAGAGCAAGACCTTGAAGGTGAAATGAAATACCTATTTGCAGATTTTAATGCTAAAGCAAATTACTCTTTGAATAAAAAAAATAAAATCTATTTAAGTATTTATGCTGGGAAAGATGATTTGTCTGATCACTCTTCAAAGGATGAAAATCAGGGATTTGAACCAGATCCGAATCAACCATCTTTTGGATTTTCCATTTCAGCCAAAGATAGTTATGCGGTAAAGTGGGGAAATCAAATTATTTCCCTTCGCTGGAATCATCTTTTTAATGATAAAATATTTTCAAATACAACGGCAACATATAGTAAATTTAAATACACTAGTGAGAATGATTCTGAACTACAGTTTACTTTTTTCGAGGAAGGTTTCCTAGCCTTCCGAGACGCTGCATTTTACAGTTCAACTATAACTGATTTTTCTCTTCGAACTGATGTTGATTATTTTATTCATCATGAGCATCGTTTGCGTTTTGGAGCAAATGCCATCCAACGAAATTTTATTCCTGGCCTTTCAGAATTTAGTTCAAAAGGAAATGATTTAGATAGTCTTTCAGATTTCACCTTCAATAATTTCGATAATAATAAAGCGATTAAAACTGGTGAATTTAATTTATACGCAGAAGAAGAATTCCAACGAAATAATTGGACGATTAACGGAGGTATTCGATTATCTCTATTTACTCGACAGAGAAAAGTAGATATTATTCCTCAACCAAGACTAGCTGTTTATTACCATTTCAATAAATATTTAAATTTTAATACAACTGCTTCTCGAACTACTCAGTTTTTACAATTATTAACCCGATCCAATTCTGGATTGCCAAATGATTTGTGGGTTCCTGCCAATTCAAATTCTGCGCCTCAAAATGCTTGGCAAATTACTGGAAAATTTTCAGGACAATTAGGAAAACATTCCAACTGGAGTGTCGAAGGTTTTTGGAAAAAGATGGACAATCTTTCTAGAATTAACCAAAGTCTAATATCAGGAGGATCTGCTAGTTTGCAAGAATTACAAATTGATACTAAAAACTGGGAATCATTTGTCGAGGAAGGAAATGGCGATGCTGCAGGTCTTGAAGTTACATTGGAGCAACAAAAAGGAAGATTGACTGGTTGGGTGAGTTATACTTTTTCCAAAACCAATCGAAATTTTAAGGGAGAAGAGACAGCTTTTTCTTTTGATAGCAGACATGGTGCTTCCATTGCTGCTACTTTTCACCTTCATAAAAATATTAATTTATCAGCTAATTGGCTGTTTCAAACTGGTCGTCCATTTTCTTCTACAGAATTTGCCGAAGACGATGTTCCTCCGACAGTCATAGATTTCTTGGAAACATCCGACTTATCAAAAAATATGGATCGACTTCCTAATTTCCATCGATTAGACTTAGGGTTAAATATTTTTTTTGGAAAAAAGAAATGGAAACATCATTTTAATCTTGGAATATTTAATGCTTATAATCGGAAAAATGTGTTTTTTGCCTATCCTGAGATAACTCTAAATGAGTTGGGAGAAGAAACTAGAAAAGTCAAAACTGTCTATTCTTTACCAATTTTACCCTCTTTTAGTTATTCCGTAAAATGGTAGGATTATTTAAGAGTTTGTTGAGTAATTAAATTTTGGCTATAAACGTTCCTTTTTTGATGACACTTCTTTTGGAATAAAGTCAAATACGCAGACTATGTTCCTATTTTTTCCCATCGTTTCATCAAAAAATGAATTGTTTTTATCTCAAAATCAAATTCCCCAACAAGCTCTTAATTCCTATGTGAAAATCCTTTGAAAACATTGGTTTATTAAAATACTAAAGTTATCTTTGCACTCGTTTTTTAAACCACTTAAATAATATAATCAATGTTTGCAATTGTAACTATCGCTGGTCAGCAATTTAAAGTTGAGAAAGATCAAGAGATCTTTGTCCACCAGCTGGATGCAAAAGAAGGCGACTCTGTTTCTTTCGATCAAGTTCACTTGGTAGAAAATAGCGGATCTGTCAGCCTCGGTACACCAAATGTAGGTGGCGCTTCAGTAAGCGCAACTGTTTTGGGAAATCAAAAAGGAGATAAAGTAATCGTCTTCAAGAAGAAAAGACGTAAAGGATACCGTGTCAAAAACGGTCACCGTCAATCTTTCACAAAGATCAAAATCGACGGAATCAGTCTTTAATTCTTTATTAATTGTTAACTTATCACAATTCATTTTGTGAATTTAAAATAAAATATCATGGCACATAAAAAAGGTGTAGGTAGTTCGGATAACGGACGTGACAGTCACAGTAATAGATTAGGTGTGAAATTATTTGGTGGTGAAGCTGCACTTGCAGGTAACATTATCATTCGTCAAAGAGGTACAAGATACCACCCAGGAAGCAATGTTTACATGGGTAAAGATCACACGATTCATGCAAAAGTTGATGGATTTGTTAGATTTGATAAGAAAAGATCAAACAGAACTTTTGTACATATTACTCCAGTTGGAGAAGAAGTTTAATAATTATCCTTTTTGCAAAAAATTTTAGAAATGACTTTCAATTCAGTTAAAAATACTGAAATTGCTCAAAAAAGCGTTTCAAAAATGATTAAAATATTTAGTCATTGTAATAAAAGTTATTAACTTTGTTATAATCAAATTTGAATTAGAATAGTTTTAGTTTTCATAGCTTTATATTTTTTGTTGTTAAGCCTAATCTCTCCGATTAGGCTTTTTTTTACCCAAGCCCCAAATTGAATAATGAATATCGAACAAGGAATATCCATTTGAGAAGTTTGACGATGCTATTTATATTTTCTATGAGCCTTTAAGGACTCGGGGTTTTCCATAGGTTCCTCCATTGCATATTTACTTTTTTAAAAAATTGATTGCTAGATGCTTTTTCTAACTCTTCCACAATTACATTTTTAGCCGCTAAATCAAAGTTGGATAATCCATCAAGATTTGAAAAATTCGTTTGATATTTATTATTAAAAAAATCTAACAAACCATCTTTTACAAAAAAATGAAAATCTTCAAAATAATTCAAATATTGAATCGGCAAACCTTGATGGTTCAAATAATGATGCAACATCGCAAACTCAAATAAATCCTCAATATTAGGCATATAGAATTCTGACTTTGATCTTTGCCTTTTCGTAAATACCTTTTCTGAGTTCATAAAAGTCATATTGTCATGAGATAAATTTTCCCAAAGATTCAATTGAATTTTAGTTCCTTCTTTAAATGCTATTTGTAATTCAGTACAAGCTCCTTTCTGATAAACACTTGCAATTCCTATTTCAGAAAAAGTTTTGATAGAATCGACAATTTGTTGATGATTCTTTCTGCGAAGTAAAATATTAAAAGGAATCTCTGGAGTTGATTTATGAATGGCAAAATGTTCAAATAGTAGATATTCCGAATCCTTTAAACAACCCAAAAGGTGAGTAAGGAATTTTTTTTTGAAAATCATGAGTACGGTTTTTGGCGAATAAAATTGATTTAGATAAAAGGAGGGAATTGGTTGATCAGGAATGAGAATTGGTTGACTAGGAACGGTTCAATAATAAATGCCGATTCTTGGGAATTTGGAAAAATTTTCATCTTGTCCTTGCAAGCACCTGATTTTTCTAATTTCCTAATTCAAATCTCTTCGAGAGCTGATTCGAGGATCCAACCGACCTCTCCATTATCTAATCTAACTTTGTACCAAGATGTGATTTTCTCTGTGATTTTGACTTTTGTTCCTGCATGAAGTGTAATGATTTCGTTACTTATTTCATCGGGAAGAGATTTTAACGAAGTTTCTTTGCTCATGATAATTGCTAAACCACTTTTTTGTTGTATTTGATAACTATTATATGCTAACGCAAAAATCAATATACTTAAGCCTAATGTTGTCATCCCACCTAAGAATCCTCGCTTTCTCTGTTTCCTTTCTTTTCCCAAAATCCATAAAATGATTCCGCCGATTCCAAGCCAAAAAAACAAAATTCCAAGGAGTGACCAAATTCCTGAATGAGTAAGATTTCTGATTTGAGTCCACCATCGAGCTAGAAAAAAATTAGGAAGGACTGCAATTTCATCAACTGTTTCTGATTTTGCTAAAGCTAGATTTTGGAGAATTGCAGTATCATTAGGAGCAATCAATAAAGCTCGTTCGTAATTCAAAATCGTTTTTCCCCATTCTTTTTTTTGGAAAAAACAATTACCTAAATTGAAATATAATTCTGATGAATGAAGATTTTTATTTAAAATAGATTCGTACAATTGAATCGCTTGATCATAATTTTTATTAGAAAAAGCTTCATTTGCAGATTGGAAAATAGATTGCTCCTCAGATGATTGAGCAACTGAAGTTTGAGTAAAAAATAAAGTAATACAAAAAATCAGGGAAATTAATTTCCTCATTGTTTAGTTGTTTTTAAGTCAGACTTTGGTTTGTTTCCTGATTTTTTTTCAGGCTTAATCTCTAATTTATTTTTATCATTTGGTGTTGGAGTCGTTTCGATTTTTACTTCATTATTATTTTTTCCACCTGTTCGGTCGGCAGATTCCAAAAATAAATCCTCCAGCGTCATCGGTCTTCGGGAAGTATCCCAATTGAATCCATCTAATTTTTGATCTCCTACTTCCGCTTTTTTCATAGGAGAAAATTTAGCTTTTGGTTGGGTATAAAACTTGATATTATCTATCTGATTATTTCCAAAATATAAAAGCATACTACTCGCTACTGTTTTGTTCGATCCGATGTATTTTTGATCATCATCTAAGGCAAAATAAATAGACTCTGCATTGCCATCCACTTGCATTCGTCGGACTTCATCGTCTTCGAAAAATACGATATTATTTTTGCCTTTGATTTGGTTAAAATAAACTTCGTCAGGCGAATTTATCATAAAAGAATTTCGATACATATAGATCCGATTAATCTTTTTTTCCACCAATTGAATATGAATCGTATCAGCAGAAAATTGAGAGGTATCTGCCCAAATTATTGGGTCATCATAAAACTTAAATATAGCATCCATTCCGCTATAAACTAAAGAGTCACATACCGCTTGCAAATCAGATTTAAACAATCGGACATCAGGATAAGCAATCAAAGTTCGGATGGAGTCAGCTGGGTTTTGCTTAAATGAAATCAATGTATCCGATGCTAAAAACAAAGTATCATCATCCATCAATGTTGTCATCAAAGGCCTACCTCCCATTGCTTTTATAAAATCTTCTTCCTTGACATAAATGACTGAATCACAATGACTTATGGATATACTTTGCGCAGTATCTCTCCAAACTACATCACCTACGGCAAAGCCAGTTACACCATCAAAATCAATTCTATCAGCTTCCAAAATTTGAGGTGGATCGCTCATTCTCGACCGTCCTTTGGTCGCATAAACTTCCTTCTTTTTATCATACCGAATCTGCTCTGAACGAATCTCTTGTTTCTCATCTTTGTAAAAAGCGTTCCCTTCCAAGTTGGTAATTTGTTTTCCTTCTTCGTAGCGAATGACATCAGCTTTGGCTTGCTTCAGTCCATCAATAAATCGAGCATTTCCAGTCAACGTGGTTTCTTTTTTATTACCATCGTAAGTCATCAAATCTGCCCAAGCTTTTTCTTCTCCTTTTTGATATTGTGCATTTTTTTTGAATTCAGCTATTTTATTTTTAGTATCGTAAAATCCATCTTCGCAATATATTTTTCCTTCATTTTGACTAATCAAAGTTGGCCCTAAAAAGTAGGCGACTTTTTCTTTAGTATCGAATTTTAATGTATCTGATTTTAGCTCAAATTGTGGATCAACAACCACTACACTATCTTTAAAAAATGCCATGTTATCTCCGACATAATAATAGCCAATTTTACTAGTCAAATGAGTCGTGTCATTCGTCAAAGTTGCCCCTTCAAAATAACTTGCGATTTTTGTATTCAAATCATAATTGAGTCGGTCAGTAAATAATTTTTGTTGTTTGCTTTCCAAAACTACTTCGCTATAAAAATCTGCTTTTTTCTCAAAACCATTAAAAAATAAAGAATCAGAAAAAATATTAACTGAATCTCCTTGTTGAATAATTACATTCCCCCAAGCCCGCACATTATTATTATCATACAAAAATGCGCTGTCGCAATACATATAAGTTTCGCCTTGCCGCATTTCGACTTGACGAATTTCTTTGAATAGTTGTCGACCTTCGCCTGTGATTCCGATCGCAATATCTGCGTGGTCGATGATGACTAGATCTTTTTCTAAAGTGTCTTGAGCTTCTCCTTCGAGTTCTTCAAGGTTTAAATTTGCATTCGGTTTGACCTTTGGTTTTGGAGGAGTGATTTGGGAAAATGACGCAAGTGGTGTCAGCATTTGGAGTGCTAACATCACTATACTTATGAATAAAAATTTGATATATTTTGATTTATAAATCATTAATTATCAATGGATTATCAAAAAATAAAAACGTTGCTATTTCTTTTTTTTTAAAACGAAAATAACTCCTCTTCGTTAGTCATTTTATTCATTTTAAAGAAATAATAACATCTGATTTCAATTCTTAAATTTTCTTAAAAACCAATTCCGCTCCTTCTTCGCCAACCAAACTCCCAATGGCAACTCCCATTCCTCCAAGTCGAACTGCAACTGACACATTCTTACTAATAGTTTGAACGATTGGTTTCTTAGTATTTCCAATTCCTAAAATTCCACTCCAGATACTTTCTATTTCAAAATTTTGTTTAGGCAAAATTACGTTTTTCAATAAATTTATTAGGGCATTTTGGATAATTTTTGTCGTTCCAAATTCAGGCGTTTCCTCTTCCGCTTTCGCTAGATTTCGACCGCCGCCGAGCAAAATTCTATTGTCAATATTCCGAAAATAAAAATAACCTTTGTCATAGTGAAATGTTCCTTGAATAGGATTGTGTTGCAATGGCTTGGTAATCAAAACTTGATTGCGAGCAGGAATGACTTCGCCTTGATTGATTAATGTTTTGGAAAATCCGTTGGTGGCGACGAGTACTTTTTTAAATTTCAATTTCCAACCATCCGCCGTTTGCAATTCAACTCCATCATCTACATCATTTATTTTTTTTACAAAAATTCCATTTAAGATTTTGACACCTTTTGCTTGAGCAATTTCGAGCAAAGTTTTCATCATCTCGCCAGTATGAATTTGACCTTCTGCTTGGTTGTGAATGAGGTGTTCGACTTTTTGAAATCCGAAATTAGATATTTTTTTATCTACAATTTTATAAACTTCTTTTTCTCCAATAATTGAATTTAGTTTTTTATTAAAAAAATTAATTTGGTCTGCGCATTGCTGAAAATCTGAAATATCTTCTTTTCGAAATAATTCAAAACCACCTAATCCTTGGTATTTCAAATTGGCATCTCCTACCTTATTTCTTAATTTCAAAAGTCCTTTCCACCTTTTTTCCACTAAAGAAAAAACTACATCTTCTGACTGAGTTTCCAAATCATCTAACAATTCAGTCATACTGCCAAAGCAAGCAAAACCTGCATTTCGAGTACTTGCTCCTATGGGTAAACTTCCTCTCTCCAAAATCATTATTTTTAATTTAGGAGATAATTCTTTTAATCGAATGGCAGCACTCAAACCAACAATTCCGCTGCCGATAATTGCGACATCAATATTTTTAAAAAAAGATTCTTTTTCCCAATAGCTTAAATTCATAGCGTTTTTTTTTGTAAAAATAGTTTTTTTTAAATATTAACGAAGCTCCCGCTTCGTGGATAAATATGTAACGAAGCAGGAGCTTCGTAGTACTTTCATTATATTTGCAAAAAATATTAAATCTTAAAAAATAAACTGACTTATTATGATTCAACGAATTCAAACTATTTATCTGGTTTTAGCTGCGGCTTGTGCATTTGGGTTATTTGGGTTGCCATTTGCAACCTCTTCTCAGAGTGCTGAGGCGACCTCTTTATTCGCAGATGGTGTTTATAATATCAATGATCATGCTGCTCTTTTAGGACTTTTTTGTGCAGCAGGTGCTTTAGCTTTGATTAGCATTTTTCTTTTTAATAATCGAAAACAGCAATTATTGATGGGAAGATTTGCAATTATTGCTAATGTGATTGGAATTGTTTTGGTACTTGTCTTTTTGTACCAAGATGGAGCGCAGGTGGGAGCTGCTGAGGTAGATGAACAATTAGGAGTTGGACTTCCTGTTCTATTTATTATTTTTGCGCTTTTGGCTCAGCGAGGAATTTCAAAAGATGAAAAATTAGTTCGGTCGGCTGATCGATTGAGGTGATTAGAATTTTCTTTTTAAACTCTATTTCAAAAAAAAACATCCCAAACTTTCTAATTGAAAATTTGGGATGTTTTATTTTATCCAAAAATTATTTAGCTTCTTTAGTTTTAGCTGAATAATTTATTTTGAGTTGGTTGGATTGTCTGAGTTTAGTTTTAATGTCTTGAAGGATTCCCATCGTAACATCTCCATCTACTTTCAAAGAAGATATGATTAAGCCTCTTTTTTTCTCAGGTACTTTTGTTTTAAAGTTTTCTAGAAACAAAGGAATATCCCTTGGACTAGCAACTTTATCACCTAACTGAAGCATAGGTGCTGTACCATATATATCTTGATATTGTTCTTTTGGTTTTCCTACATGAATAGTATTAACCAAAGTCTTGTGTATCAATTTTGTCAACTCGGTTGCTTTTGGAGTAACTACATCTACCTTGAGCGTATTTTCACGAAGTACTGTGGTCACCATAAAGAAGAAAAGCAACATAAAAATAATATCAGGAAGTGAAGCTGTAGATACAGCTGGCATTTCTTTTCCTTTACCTTCATTAAATTTGCCCATAATTAAAAATTTTAAATCTTTCTTTAAAAAAGATTGGTGAATAAATAAGGTAGTTTTCGACTAAATTTTACTAAAAGTGTTTAGCAAAGTATCTAACCTTCTTCACCAAATGCAGTAGGTTCTGCTTCAGAAATAATCAATGGAATTTTATTCCGAATGACTTTTTGATCCGCTTTGTCCAAAAATTCATATGGTTTCCCATGTGTTCTTTCTGACATTTCATTTCTCAATTCATTGTAAGCTCCTTTTAGCTCATTCAAAACTTCGATATAGGTTTCATATTTCGTTCCTCTATCGTTTTTCAAAGAGATAATTGCTTTTTCAGGTTTCTCTGCGTAATCAGGTCTATTATCTGGATTAGAAATAAACTCTTTTGCATTTTTTCTTAAATCTCTTGCACTCATTGGTTCATTTCTGACCAACAATTCATTATTAGCATTTACCAATACTGAATAAACATTACGTTCTTTTAATTTGGTAATATCTGGCTCATCATCAGACCAAGGTGGAAGTACTGTTAATACACCTTTGTCTTCTGCAATCTGAGTAGTTACCAAGAAAAAGATTAAGAGTAAGAAAGCGATATCCGCCATAGAACCCGCATTAATTTCGTTGGACTGTCGTCCTTTGCTTCCTTTTTTCTTTATCATAGTTGAATTATTTAAAGAAGTTACGAATTTCTGAAACCACAATTCCTAAAGATGCAAGACCGATCAAAGCAACGCCTGTCATGATTGATCCTCCAACAAATTTTCTAGTACCATCTGCTAACTCGAACTTCATGGCTGCATCATAAACAGCTCCAGAAGATTCCAATTCAGTTGTAGAATATCCAATAGCAAAGATAATCCCGATTAAAGCTAATCCTGCTACTGCTCCTAGCGAACCTTTGATATTAGTGATCGATTGGAATAGTCCAAATACTAACATCAAGATAGCTCCTACTGCAATTAGAAGAACTGTAACTCCGATTCCAAAATCGAACATGCCAAATCCATATCTTGCTTTGTCTTTAATACCATCAGCATCCATTGCGGTAAAGGTATCGTAATCGTTACTAGTAACGATCATAGCGTAAAACGCTACTACGAGTAATGCACCAACAATAAACGAGATAGATTGCCCATTTTTTGTTAAAAATTTATACATATTATTCTTCGTTTTAATTGATTATTTAAAAACATTGTTGCTAGCCATAACATCTACTAATGAAATAGAAGCATCTTCCATTTTTCCAACAATGCTATCTACTTTAGAGATAATGTAATTATAAAAAATTTGAAGAATAATTGCTGTAACCAAACCAAATACTGTGGTCAATAAGGCTACTTTAATACCATCGGCAACTACGGCAGGAGAAAGTTCACCTACTGTTGCGATTTTTTCGAAGGCTCCAATCATCCCGATTACTGTACCCATAAATCCAAGCATGGGTGCAATAGCAATAAAAAGAGAAATCCAAACTAGTCCTTTTTCTAAAAGTCCCATTTGTACAGAACCATAAGAAACAATAGCTTTTTCAACAGCTTCAGGGCCATTGTTAGCATTTCTTAATCCTTCATAAAGGATAGTTGCTGTAGGTCCTTGAGTTGATTTACATACTTCCATAGCACCATTCACATTTCCTGATTTTAAGTTCTCATCAATTTGAGACATTAATTTGTCAGTATTTGCGCTAGCAATGTTAAGCGTAATAATTCTTTCGATACAGAATGCTAATCCTAAGATCAAACAAACTAATACCAAACTCATAAACTGCCAACCTCCATCAATGAAGTATTTTTTCAAAATTTGAAATCCTCCCTCATCAGCAGCAGCGCCGCCGCCGTCTTGAGCTAACATTTCAAATGCTCCAGTAGTCATACATAGAGCGAATACAAGCAGAAGTGCAATAATTTTTCGCATAGTCAAAAGGTTTTACGATTGTTTTTAGTTAAAAAATTTAAATTATTTTATCCCGATTCATTCGGGATTTTTGCTGTTGATAATTAGTTGGTTGATTTGTCTTGTTTTAAACCTGCCCGATAAGCGGAGCAGGCGGATTCAACTTTCAAACTGCTTAAAAATTAATCAGTTATCAACTATACAACTTGCGATCAGTAATTACTAAATAATAATCTTGATTTTTGAATGAATAATTTTTAATAAACCGAAAGCAAGAGAACATTATATTATCGCCTACATTCAAAACCTGCCCGACAAGCGGAGCAGGCGGGTTCAAAATTCATCATTCAAAATTAATTCAAGGAGCGGAGAGTAAGGGATTCGAACCCTTGATACCATCTCTAGTATACACGCTTTCCAAGCGTGCGCCTTAAGCCACTCGGCCAACTCTCCTATTTTCATGCTTAAAGCAATATCTAAGTTTTAAATTTCTGCCTTTTGGCAACACCCTTTGGTATTAGGCTATTCACATAAAATGTAAATAAAATTAAATTTTCAAAATTTTCCAAAACTCCATACATATAAAATGTATTTTATTGGTAAAAATACACTATCTCTTCAAAAAACCATGATAATCAGTCGATTATATAATTTATAAATTTATTTTTTTAAAATTTGGCAACTAGTTTCCCTTCTCTCCAAAAATATTTTGTGCATTTTTAGAAGTAATTTTTGCTACTTCTTCTAGACTTATATTTTTAATCATTGCTAACTTTTCAGCAACTAATTTTACATAACTACTTTCATTTCTTTTTCCTCGAAATGGTGTAGGTGCTAAATATGGTGAATCTGTTTCTAAAACTACATTTTTCAAAGAAACTTTTTCCATCGTTTTATCCAAACCTGCTTTCTTAAATGTCAGCACTCCTCCTATTCCTAAATGAAATCCTAAATCAATGATCGCATTGGCCTCTTCAACTGATCCGCCAAAGCAATGAAAAATTCCTCGCAACCGATCATTTTTTTCTTCTCGCAAAACATCTATGACTTCTTGAGTTGATTTTCGAGAATGAATAACGATTGGGATATCCAACTCTTTTGCCCAACTGATCTGTGTACGGAATGCTTCTTTTTGAATTTCAAAAGTCGAAGTATCCCAATGCAAATCAATTCCTATTTCTCCT
>Ga0114956_1002585_pt1 | contig 14195 bp, 10 predicted proteins | sample MaitaG_FD_87304 | JGI IMG/M metagenome (GOLD analysis project Ga0114956, IMG submission 87304) | Marine algal microbial communities from Maine, USA - Maine_Asex2 metaG | ecosystem: Host-associated > Algae > Red algae > Unclassified | place: Maine, USA | collected 2015-01-05 | reverse complement strand
TGAATTGGATATGATGCCGTTGAGCCAAGTCGCAACCAACGACAAGGTTCAACGCACGATCTATTCGTGTGTTCCAGGGATTCAAACCAGACAACACCTACGGCGGTCGCACCCGGACAGATCGCAATTTGTTATCCTGCTCGGAGAATAATCCGTCAAGATCACAGTTTTTGCGTTGATCTTTTCGAAAGGAATTGATGAAAGCCCTCATTCTCGTCTTCGCGGCAAACGTCGTTTGCGCCTGGTTTGCTTGGAACGCCATCGAAGAGTTCAGGCTACCCCCCACAATAAAACATGCAACGATTGTGGCTAGGCTGCAAGACAGCGTGTCATCTATCTCGAAACAACTTCATGGCGTTTCCGCAGAGGGCTACTCGAGCATGAACCCCGAATCACTAGGACATTTGATTAAAAAATATGAGGATGATGTATTGCTATGGCACACCCTACCGCCGTGCTCCATGGAGAAAGAAATCTCAGAGCTAAATAAAGCCAGAGAAGATTGCCTAAAAATAACTGACCGCCTTACGACCGCCCCTAGTGATGACGCGTCACGGAAAGTCCTCTTCGAAACCCTGAAGGAGTGTTCAATTTTTGACGATGTAAAAAAAGAGAGACTTCAAGCTAAAGACCGCTTGTGGCTTGCAGAAGGGTTCAAAATAAAAGAGAAGGCAAAGTATAAATCTATAATCATGTTGGCTTGCTGGTTTGTTTGTGGAATTACAAATGCAATCGTCTTCCTTGCGCAGGAAGAAGAGACACGTTGTATTTCAAACTTGAAACAAAAATAGACGCGGGATAACGTATAGTGTTTTATGAATCGTCGCCCGTTAAATTTTGCATTTGGTTTTGGTTGAAACGCGATGATTCATAAAACCGGTTGAACTATGCCGCGGAGCTTTGAAGTGCCTTGGGGATTGTAAGGAGCTCCTGCGTTTGAACGATCGTTGCCAATGGCGAGTTCGCGTTCTTGAAAGACTCTCGTTGTTTCTTTACGATCAGTATTTCCGCTATTAGATTTGATCGGGAGTGTTTTTCAGCTTTGCGATGCAATTCCCTGACCGTCGGCGCGTACCGTTAGCGCGGCGGCGTTAAGGGCATTAAAATACTGGCCAAGCTTTCGTTTTGGGGATCCGCGAATGGGCTTCTGCTTAACACCGGGGCTTGTCGCTGAGACAAGTGTGTTGGATAGTTCCGACATTCGCAGCCGATCGCCGCAACACGGACACGTTTCTGGTTTGGCTCCTATGATGGACTCCAGCCACTGAATCAGCCAATCTGGTTCCTTGTTACTCGCTGGTAGTTGGGTTATGGTGACGCCTAGCAATTGCCGAATTGTTTCTCGGCGAACCTTTCGATACCGGTTTGCGAGAAAACCATAATGTCGAATTCGCATCACTTAACATCGCCGAAAATGAACTCAGCAGCATGACTCGTCAATGCATCAGCGGACGACGGATCGGCGAACTTGAAAAACTTCAGCAGCAAATTGGCGCTTGTCATGCCGACGTCAACAACACCCAAAGAGGTGTCGATTGGCAAATGAAAATTGACGACGCTCGATACAAACTGAAATCCGTTTACCCTAACATGCAATGCTGACAAACCGCTACGAACTTTTCGCCTCGAAACTTTGAGGAGTGTTGAAGTCAAAAGAGCCATTTCGGAAGGCGGATACGTAAAACTGGTTTCGAGCGGGCGGTTGGGGTCGATAAATTTAGTTTCTGCTCTGCAAGTTTGTTTTTTTTCAGGTCTCCCTTTGAAGAAATTGAACCAAGGGACCATAATTAGCGTAGTGACGGGATAGGCGAAATTTCGCTTGCAAAGTCATTTCGCAACCACGGTCCTTTCAGCCCCTTCAAAGCCCAACCATGCTTCGATTTGCCTCGGATTTTGTCTTTCTCGCCCAACGTCCTGAAGTGACCGATTGGCTGACGCCGGTCTGGTTGCTGTCGGTAGGAATCGCGGCAGGATTCGTCTTGTCGATCTTGATGCTCGTGAAACTGGCGTTTCTGCAGAAGATTCCGCTGTTCAATTCTGTTGAACCCAAAACGACCAAATACCACGTGTTCAGTATCCTATTGGCCACCTTTTATGTGGTGCTGTTCCTGTTCTATTACCGCTGGCAATACGGTGCTTTGACTTTCGATAGCGATCTAATTTTCGCGCTGGCGTTTGTGATTCCGCTGTGTTTGTTCATCGGCTACGGTGCGTGGCGTTTAGTTGCCAAACGCATGAGTGGCGAAACATGGTCCTTTGCCACCGAAGGATTTTTAGGCTGGATGAATCGCATCGGAATGGCGTTTCTGGTCTTCGCGGTTTTGGGAGCGATCCTCGCGCCGCTAAATGGTCTGGGCATCGTAAAATTCGTCGATGCCCCAGGCGAGATGATGGCGTCGTTGGCCCGATTGCCCTTTGCTGGATCACAAGTCGTTGAAGTAGAGGTTCCCCCCACTCCGATCAATCATCCCGGTGACACCGCTGCGATCAGCTTCAGCGGTGCCGAACTGGTCAGCATTGGCATTAAAACGAACCAAACAATCGAAGTCAGCACCAAACCGATTACGCCTGAAACCAATCGCAGCTTTGTCTATGACATCGAACCCAACGAAGAACCAATCGTCATCGGAAAAAGTTTCGCGCGCCTGACCGAAGAGGATTATGACAAGTTTTATGTAAGTAATTTGGGGGTCATGCCGGCCAGCGTGAGGCTTGAAGTCCGCACCGCGCCAACCATCCCAGAGGTGGCGATCATCCCGGCAGCGGCGTTCTTCGTTGTGATGATCTACTTGTTTTACATGCTGTTCTGCGTGATGGCCCCGAAAGTCGCCGCGATTGCGTTGTCAACCTTCAAAACCGAAGTCTCTCAACCGCTGTATCTGTTGGTGGCGGTGATTGGGATGGCGTTTGTTGTGGCGTCGATTTTCATTCCCTACAACACCTTTGGCGAAGACATCAAACTTTACAAAGAGTCAGGTTTGACCCTGATCCGTGTACTCGCGATTTTCACTGCGATTTGGGCTGCCAGTAAATCCGTTGCCGAGGAGATCGAAGGACGCACCGCGCTGACGGTACTCTCCAAACCCGTTGGACGCCGACAGTTTATCTTTGGTAAGTTCTCAGGGATATCGTTGGCGATCGGGCTGTTGTTTATCGTTCTCGGTCTGTGGTTTGTAATCTGGACGGCTTATAAACCGATCTACGATGGACGCGAAGCGACTCAGAAGGTCGAAGATTGGGCTCAGTGTTTTACGGAAGCGACTATTATCATCCCTGCGATTTTCCTCTGTTTTCTGGAAGTACTGGTCTTCGTCGCGATCAGCGTTTCACTTTCGACGCGGTTTGGGATTCTGCCGAACTTCTTGATCTGTTTCGCAATTTACATTCTGGGACATTTAACGCCGATGATGGTGCAATCGGATCTTGTTGAGTTTGCGCCGGTGGTCACGTTTTCGAATTTGATCGCCGTTATCTTCCCGGTGTTGGATCACTTCGATGTCCGTGCCGCAGTCAATAATAACGAGCTTGTACCGCCACAGTATTTGGGGTGGGCCATCATTTATACCTTCCTCTACGCCGCGATCGCGATGTTGTTGTCGCTGGTATTGTTTGAGGATCGCGATCTGGCGTAGCGGTTGCCACAATCTTTGATGGGTACATTTCGTTTCGTTTTGATTCGATTGAATTCAAACGCAATGCACTCATTGGCAGTGCAAATTTAATCCGTTTGCGGGGCGCGGTTCATGGCGGGTAAAAAACTGGCCTTACGTGAGGCATGTTTTTGACTTGCTTGAGCGCTCTCATTCAGCGAACGTTAATCCAGACCATTGCTCGCTCCTCTGAAAATACAATTTAAAATCTTGCCAAATAAAAACGAGTTGGTCGTAAGCCGGGTTTTGTCGTTGGTGTGTTGGCACCAAGGACGATCATTTATCTAGGCCCACCGTTGCCGATGGGCTCAAGCAGCTTACCCGAAAGTCATAACGCGGCGAGCAGCCACTGCTTTCTGTTTAGCCTTGCTTCAGGAGGGGTTTACCCAGCCGCGCGAGTCACCCCGTGCGCTGGTGAGCTCTTACCTCACCGTTTCACCCTTACCACGCGATTCGAAAATCCGTTCGGCGGTTTACTTTCTGTTGCACTTGCCCTGACCTCACGGTCGGTCGGTGTTACCGACCTCCTTGCTCTGCGAAGCCCGGACTTTCCTCTCGCGGAAATAAATCCACCAGCGATCGCCCGACCAACTCATGTATCATTGCATCTGGAAAGTAGTTTATCGGCCAAGCCGCATTTGTAAAGTTACGCGGCATCATTCAATTTTGCATCGCCAGTTTCTTAGGCCGCTTTGGCTCCTGCAATGCAAGTGAGCGGCGAGACACTGGCCAACGGTAGCTTGGCGATCATTAACAGGCTGCCATACCCGCGGCCACTGTCTTGCGGCAACTGTCTTGCGGTAACTGTCTTGCGGCAACTGTCTTGCGGCTAACGATGCTCCGCTATTCATCTGCCCAGCCCCTGCCTATGCGACAGGTTGCTTCCTCAAAACCGATCGCGCATACAGCACGGTGATCACCGTCATCAGCACGGTTGTTGTGGCTGACGTGTACCAGATCCACAAGACGCTCTTATCCCATTGAGCGATGAACAGCCACAGCAGTGGCATCGGTAAAATTATTTTCCGCGTCACCGATTCAAAGAACCCGTACATCGGCCGCTTAATCGCTTGTAACATCGCAATGTGAGTCGATGTCATCACGTAAGACCACTGAACAAAGGCGAAAATTCGTAAACAGGTAACTCCGATCCCAATCACCTCGGGATCATCAGAGAAAATTCGCATCAACGGATCGGCGAACAAAAACATAAGGGTAGAACTGGTGATCGTCAGGATCAAACCGAATCGATTGCAAACGCGCATTGTTTCAGTGATTCGGTCAAACTTCTTAGCGCCGTTGTTTTGACCCATCAGTGCCATGATCGCCGCGTACAGACCAAAGGACGGCAGTAACACGATTTGTTCGATGCGTGTGGTGACCGCATAAGCCGCGACGGTCGCTTCGCCAAACGTTTTCAGAAAATAGGTCGTCACAAAAAATCCCAACGCCACCGACATGATATTAAAACTGGCGGGAAGAGCCTGCTGAGCGATCTCGCTAAAGATCCGGAGATTTGGCACGAACCTTCTCCAGTGCGAGACTTCCAACAACCCCCGCCGCGTCACCGCCCCAAACATGTAGATGAATCCACACATCTGAATCAGCACCGTGGCCAATGCGACTCCCGTGATACCCATCGCCGGTAATCCGAATCCACCGTAAACAAACCAGGGGTCGAGCGACAGATTCAAGAAGAAGCCGGCGATCAAGACGCGACTGAAGGTCTTGCTGTCCCCGTACGCCACTAAGATCCCGTTACACAAGCTACTCATAATTTGAAACGTGGCTCCCATAAAAATGGGCCGGATGTAACTCAACGACGTTTCTAAATACTCGCCATCAGCGCCCATTAACTGGAACAATGGCCCCGCCAACGCCAGTCCCAATATCGTCATCACAATGGAAAGCAAAAACCCTAACGAGAGGCTCTGAGCAATATAAGTCTGTTGGCTGGCCTCGTCGTCGCTGCCGATCGCGTTGGCGATCAACGCCGATGTGCCGCGTGAGGTTCCGCTGCTGGAAGCAATGATCAACAGGTACACGGGAAAGCTTAATCCCAACGCCGCTAAAGCTGTCGTCGAGATCTGACCCGCGTAAAATGAATCGACGACGTTGTACATCGTCTGAAAAAACAGACCGATGCTTGCCGGCACGGCAAGGCTACGAACATGCGCCGGTATCGAACCGGTTGTCAGCACTGGCTTTTTCAAGACATTTCCATCTGGCTGAGCACTTCTTGGTTCCGCCGCTGCGAATCGGAGGTCACCGATAAATGGCAGATTGTTGTATCGCCAGTCGGTTCTTCAAATGCGCTTAGGACAACAACTCGCGCGGGAGATTCCGATCGCGTGAAAGATTCTGCCTTGGCAATCAGTTGATTCAGCGGTCCCTTATATTTGAAACTGGCCAAATAGATCCCTTCTGCCAACCCGTCTGCGGCGAACATGCGCGATGCCATTAAAAAAGGCGTTATCCCTGTCAATCGAGGATTCACATCCACCAGAAACTGTTGACCGGCATCGTTGGTCACGACATCAATACCGACCACTCCAAAGTATCCTTCAGAATGAAGGTACTCCGCCGCAGGCCCAATCATTTTTGTCAGGTCATCAAAAGAAGCTTCTTGTGCCTCGGCTGAGAAACAACCGCCGCTCCATTTACCGTTTTCGTCAAAGCGCTGTTCGGTGAAGCCCAGCCAAACCACCGCACCGCTCTTCTTTAAATAAAATTGCACCCCGAAATCCGTTTCAATGCCATCGATAATCGAATTGATAACGTAGGTTACGTTGTTCCATTTCTCCTGAAGGTCTGCCAGCACGTCGTCGGCTTCAGCGCTTTCACGGAGTAAAAAATTACTCAGTCCTGCATAGCCGTGAGTCAATTTTAAAAGGCAAGGAACCGCAATCTCATCCAACACCGCTGCCTGAGGACAATCAATCTTCTCAATGACTTCTTTGGAATGCAGAGCATAGTAACCCTCAGGTGCAATCACCTGAGAATTCTCAGGAAGTGACTGATGTGGGAACACCGTGATGTACTGCACATTATCCTCGAGCGTCCGCCATCGAGGCACGGCTTGCTCCCCTAGCATACGCTGCCAATGATCCAGCAGCGCCTGCGGCGGCGGAACTTCCGAGCAAACCGGAATATGTTGCCCCCAAGCCCACATCAAGTGATGAGGGCCAAGCACCTTTAACAGCTCTCGTCGAGGCGGAGGGGCCGGATCGTGGATGATGTATTTCGACGAATTTAGCAAACGCGTCGCGCTGCTGTTGGAAGAAGGATATTCCGTCAGCAGCACCGCGTCTGGGCAATCCTGCGCGTACAGTTGCGACAGAAAAACATCAGCAGCGACGCGTTCAATTTTGGTCATACACCGACAATCATTTCTTTTGCCAAACCGTCAGTTCAGACTGGCCATACTGCCAAGTCCGTTCGGTTTCGCGAATCGCAAACGGTAGATTAACAGCGTCGCCAAGCAATGTAAACTCAGGTGCCAGAATCTTCTGCACCCCTTCAAACGTCGTGAAATTTTCTCCAGTATTGTCCTTAAATCCACCCAACCACTTTTCGCGCGGCGTGTGTTCTTCGTCCCAGTTGTAGGGCGATACCAAAACCAGAAGACCATTTGTTACGATGCGATTCTTGATCAGTTTGAGAAACTTCTCTGGATCATAAAGCCGGTCAATTAGATTTCCAGCGAAAACCAGATCATATTCATTGTACTTTTCGACCAAATTGCAGGCGTCACCCTGCAAGAAAGCAACCTTGTCTTTGACGGCTTCATAGCCCTTGAAGTCAGAGAGGTTCACCTCTCGATAGTCGTTCAAATCGCCCTCTTGAGTGATCACAAAACGCTGACGACCATTTTTCTGTAAGTTCGCAGGTGCCTCAATCAAACGCACCGACAGGTCCACCGCATCGACGTGATCGAAATGCTTGGCCAATTCAAACGCTGACCTGGCCGTCGCACAGCCGATGTCCAGAGCGCGCCGCGTTTTCCGGTCACTGAGATACCTCGCCACCTCTTCGATACAAGCCTTAGGAAAATTAGGTACGTCTAATTGTGGTTGCCCGTAATGAAACTCAATGTAGCGGGAAACCATCTGGTCGGTCTCGTAGACGTTCGGTTCTACTTTGGGCAGTGGTGCCGCTTCAACATATCGCAAACCAGAATATTGAAAGAAGTGACGGCGAAAAGCATACCTGGCGTCTTTAATCGCGTAGTTCCCCGTCGAGATCCAACAACCGCCCTTGAAGATGTTGTGCTTGCCGTCGAAGGTCGGCGTTGAGAAATCGTCATAGGTCGGGTGGACTTCGAAACCACCGAACCCGTCAATCGGCGTCTCTGTCCACTGCCAAACATTTCCGACAATGTCGAAAAATCCATTTTCAAAGCCGTGCTGATCGACAGGGCAGGGCGACATGCCGTGTTCTAAGTTGAGGTTTCCAGGAGCCGTTTCCCAATACGGTTGATCGGTGTCGATCGCATTTCGCAATTGATGCCATTCCGCTTCGGTGGGCATCCGAAAATGACGCCCCGTCTTTTCAGATTTCCAATTACAGAACGCTTTGGCTTCCAGGTAATTGATCTCAGCCGGCCATGACCATGGCATGTCAATGATTTCCACCATCGTCCTGAGTCGGTAAGCATCTCTATCGTTTTCAGGTTCCCTGATAGTTTCCCCGTTAGTTTCGCCGTTGCTTTCGCTTTTGGTTTCGCTTTTGGTTTCGTCTTTCAACCAATATACCGGATGCTGAGCCTTACTGAATTCAATCCAGCCCCATCCTTCATCGGTCCACAGCGTTTTATTCTGATACCCACCGTCTTCGACGAATTCCAGAAATTCTTGATTGGAGACTATGTACTTAGACGCTTTGAAGGACTTGACTTCCTCCGCGGCGTAGCCGTATTCGTTGTCCCAACCATAAATTGGATTCGTCTTCGATTTTCCTAATTCGACCTTTCCGCCGTCGACCTTAATCAGTTCGTTCTGCGGAGCTTCGGAATCCGATCGGCAGATATTTCCCCAGACGGGATGGTCTTTGACCATTTCGATTGGAAGTTCGCGCATCAGAATGGAAGACGTTTCCAAATGGATTCGCTCGTGCTCAATACCCATCAGAATGATCCACATTGGACTATTCCAATCGATAGGCATTGAGAAATCACATTCGCGAATAAACTTGTCCACGATTCCGCGTGTCTGATCACGATGCCACTTCACCTTCTCAGGCGTTGGCCAATCGTAATTTTTATCGTTGAGATCATCCCATGACATTTCATCGACGCCGATCGCCAGCAACGACTCCATCTGCGGATCGACGCGCTGGTTGATTAAGTTCGCAACGTTGAGCTTATTGATAAAGAAGACCGCCGTATGCCCGTAGTAGAAAATCAGCGGTTGGCGCAGATTGTTGGCGCGCCGAAAGTAAGCTTCGTCGGTAGCCAAACATTCAAAAAGGCTCTCATAAAGAGAAAAAGAATCGTGGAAGTATTCGAGAATCTCGGCTCGTTTAGATTCTACGTCCCCATCATTGAGCAATGGGGTTTTCGTAATAACGTTGTAGCTCAAATCAGACGAAGGATGAGTGGTTTTCAAGTTCATGACTTCTTAGTTTGGGTTGTTTAAACTTTCACAACTAATGCAGTTATATCTACCGGACGAAACACAAGGTTGACAACCGCGTGAGACAAAATAACCTGCATCGTTGGCAAATAACCGCATTCGGCTAGATATTTACTTGCGTTTTAAGATGATCCTACCGCCAAAATTTCTACTTCGATTTATTTTAGCCAAATACCTTCAATTCATGCTAAAAAACGTCAGCTGCTAAGCTCGCCAAAGTCCCAATGGAAGTCAAAAACTTATGCGTAATTTTCCTGCATTTTTCTGCGTCGTCAATCTATCAGCCGTGTTGATTTTATCGCTGGCCGGCTTGGCCCACACCGATGATTGGCCGCAGTGGCGAGGCAAACAGCGCGACGGCCAATGGAACGAGTCAGCAACGTTGAAAAAATTGACCCCGCAAAACCTGAAGACACTTTGGCGACAGCCCATCGGCGCGGGATACTCTGGCCCGACGGTCGCCGATGGCCGAGTGTACGTCACCGGACGTAATGAGAAACCAACGCAGCAGGAAACAATCAACTGCTTCGATGCTAAAACGGGAAAACCGATTTGGGACATCACTTATCCTTCGATCTACACCGTTGGCTACACCGCCGGGCCAAGAGCGTCGGTCACCGTTGAACAGAATCGCGCGTATGCCTTGGGCGCGATGGGAATGCTGCACTGCGTCAAAGCAGACGATGGGGAAGTGATTTGGAAGAAGGACCTGGACGCTCAATACAGCATCTCGAAATCCAAACGGATGCCGATCTGGGGTATCGCATGCAGTCCCATAATCTACGGCGACACCGTCGTCATTGTCGTTGGCGGTGATGAAGGAGCAGCACTGGTCGCGTTTAACAAGAAAACTGGCGATGAAGTCTGGCGATGCTTGGACGATCCAATTCAATATTCGTCTCCCGTGTTAACCTCTCAAAACGGTAATGACGTTCTTGTTTGCTGGACGGGGGCCGCCGTCGTTGGGCTAAATCCGGCCACCGGCGATACTTATTGGCGACACCCTTTTGCGCCGACCCGCATGCCGATCGGAATTGCGACGCCCATCATTAAAGATGGCAAAATTTTCTTGACCTCGTTCTACGATGGTTCCATGATGTTAGAAATGGGCACCAGTGACATGACGGTGAAAGAACTTTGGTCGGCCAGAGGCCCCAACGAGCGGAAAACAAAAGCCCTGCACTCGATCATCAGCACTCCCATCTGGATTGAGGATCACATCTACGGCGTCGACAGCTACGGCCAGTTACGTTGTTTGCGGGCCAGCGATGGACAGCGCATTTGGGAGAGCCAAAAAGCCGTCGCGCAGGAGCGCTGGGGAACGGTTCATTTTGTATCGCACGACGACGACGTTTGGATGTTTAATGAGCAAGGAGAAGTTATCGTTGGCCAGCTTTCCCCTGAGGGGCTGACGGAGATCAGTAGAGTCAAAATCATCGAACCCACCAAACCGCAGCTTCCTAAACGAAAGGCGGGTGTCTGCTGGTCACATCCAGCGTTCGCCAACCGCTGCATTTTCGCTCGCAACGACAACGAGATTTTGTGCGTCGATCTTTCGGAGGACGCAGAATAAGGTTCGATAGTCGCCTTTCGCGAAACGAAAGATGACTTTATCCGACGTTCAGCTTAAGCTGACGACATCTGTAATGTCGATCAATCCCAGCGGCCGATTTCGATGATCGACCACCGGAAGTTCGCTGATGTTGCGACTGGCAAGGATTTCGATCGCGACCGACGTACGTTCTTTGGACGCAACGGTAATCGGCTGATGCGTCATCACCTCGGCGATTGGGACATCGAACTGATTGTCTTGCTGCCGTTCTAGCAGTTTTGCCAAATCACTGTCTGTAAAGATGCCCGACAACTCACCCGATTTATTGGTCAACAGCACGACACCCGACCGGCGTCGTGCGCCTCGATGAGTGACGTAAATTTCTCGTACTGTTTTCATTTCGTTTGCCACGCGGCAGAGGGCCAGAGGACGCATCACTTCGGTGACCATCGAAAGCTTTACTCCCAGCGATCCCCCCGGATGAAATTTAACAAAATCAGTCGCTTGGAAGGCACGCAGTTGCGACACCGAAAGCGCCAACGCATCGCCCAGTGCCAGCATCACCGTCGTACTGGCCGACGGTGCGAGCCCAAGATGGCATGATTCGTCCACGCGCCCAAAATCTAAAACTAAAGAAGCGTGATTGGCCAGCGTCGAATCTAATTTGGACGTCATCGCAATAATCGAAACGCCAAAGGAATCAATGCGAGGCAACAGGTTGACGATCTCTGCCGTTTCGCCACTGTTGGAAAGGGCCAACACGATATCGCCGCGTCGTAGTCGCCCAAGGTCACCGTGAATGGCTTCGGCGGGGTGCAGGAAGTGGCTGGCCGTTCCCAAGGACGCCAGCGACGCCGAAACTTTTTGACCGATCCAACCGGCCTTGCCCATGCCGGTAACGATCACACATCCTTGGCAATCGGCGATCGCTTCGACCGCAGCCGCGAAGTCCGCAGGTACGCGATCCGCTAATCTGGCGATGGCCGCCGATTGGTGACTGAGAATCGCTTTGGCTTTTCGAACGTGTTCAAACGGAGAGTGTTGAAGGTGTTGTTGGGAAGCGGCGTCCATTAGGCGGCCCCTTCTAAATCAAGACTTCGTAATCGTTGATAGTCAGGGCACCGCGCCAACAATTGTTGATGCGTGCCAAAATCGGTTACTTGTCCATCGGACATCAAGATAATGTAGTCCGCTAAATCCAGTGTGGAGATGCGATGCGTAATGATCAACGTCGTCCGGTTTTTAATAAACGTGGACAAGGCTTGGTGAATCAAATTTTCGCTTTCGACGTCGATCTGACTGGTGGCTTCGTCCAAGATCAATATGTCCGGATCTTTGAGAATTGCACGGGCCAGCGACAGACGTTGACGTTGCCCACCGGAAAGCTTGCCGCCGTGTTCGCCAATATTTGCGTCGTAGCCTAACTCAAGTTCCTGAATAAAATCATGGGCATGTGCCTTTTTTGCCGCTTCGATGACCAGCGCTCGATCAACGCTCGGCTGACCGTAGGCAATATTCTCAGCAATGGTATCGTTAAACAGCATCGTTTGCTGTGTCACATATCCGATGCGCTGCCGGAGCTGCTTTAGTCCCGCACGGCGAACATCGACGCCACCGATGCGAATGCTCCCACCGCCGACCTCGTAGAATCGAGGCACGAGGTTGATCAGGGTACTTTTTCCGCAACCGTTGTGTCCCATGATGGCGACCGATGCGCCGGAGGGAATCACAGCCGAAACGCCCTTAAGAATCGGTTTACCAGGATCGTAAGCGAATTTTACGTCGTCGAATTCGATCTGCAATTCGCCGGCGGGAATGAGAGTTGGGTGTTCGGGACTATGGACCAACGGCGTCTGGTCAATCAAAGGAAAGACGCGGTCGGCCGCGACGACGCCGCCTTGAATGGTGTTGTAGACGTCCGCCATCTTTCGCAGCGGATCCGCGATGCCGATCAAAAATCCGAAGAACACCATAACGCTGCCAAAATCCATCGCCGTCGAACTCATGAGGATTCCGAACAATTCGGTTTGTTGATTCAGAACCAAATAGCCACCGGCCAGAACGCTGAGGCTGATCATGCTGACGCCCAAAAGTTCGTTGTTGATTCGTGAAAGCGAATTGAACCAAGCGATCTTCATGCCTTTTTTGTAGACATCGTTGGCGACGAATTGGAAACGTTCACGTTCGCCATCTTCCATCGTGAAGGCTTTTACAACACGTTGGTAAGTGAGTGCTTGATAAAGACGATCAAGCAGCTTCGCTGATTCCTCGATTGCTCTGCGGTTGGCCCGTTTGGTTACTTTTGCCAGCGCGATCATCAGGTAACCCGCGATGGGGCAGATCAAGCAGGACAGGATCAGCAATCGCCAATTGACATAGGCGGCTCCGACCAAGCAAGCGATCATCTTCATCGGTTCACGTACCGTTTTTCCAAACAGCACCATCACGGCCTGACCGATGACGCTGGTTTCACCGCGAATTCGGCTGATGAGATCGCCGGTGCCTTTGACGTCCATCTCCGACACTTCCATGTCCAAAACGTTTCGAAACACATCGTTCTGCAGATCTAAAACCGTCCGCTGACCGACCCGCGCGACCAAAACCATATTTCCCATCAGGAAGATGCCTCGCAAAATCGTACCGATGATCATGAACACGATCAGCCATACCAAAGTTTTAAACGCCGATTTAGGTGCGTACTTGGTGATGTACGGTTTGAGGGCTTGGTTCCAATCGAATCGTCTCTGTTCGGTTTTAATATCCGATTGAAGCCGTTTAATGTTCCGCTGAGCTTCCAAGGGCATCGCGATTTGGTTGCCGAGTCCACCAGCGGCTTTTAGTTCTGCGATCTCAGATTCTAATTCTGCGATGGCAGATACCGATTTCTCTGACCGACCGTCGACCCACTCATGTAGCGATTTATCGTGCAGAACGATTTCGACAAACGGATAGACGGCACCTAGGTTTGCGCCCCAGAGGACCGCAACGCAGAGGCAGCAGATGAATGACCCAACTAGGGACCAGCGATATTTGAGCGTCATCCATAACGCTCGATTGAGATTTTTCATGGTAGTTCTTGGCAAATGCGTCCATGCAATTTTGCGAATTCTGCGTTAAGAGCAGAACTTTGATTAAAGTTCTACCAATCATCCCATTTTGAACCAAGGTCAATCGTTATGGTTGTGTGAAAGAGGTTGCCCTCGGTTCGCTATCTAACCTAAATCGACTGGCAATTCAAATGCTTTCGCGGTCGTGATTGCTAGCGACGGTGAAACAAGATCGGTTTTTTCCACGTCTGCGGAGAACTTGGGCTTGCGCTATCGTCGTCTTATGCTCCGCAAAGGAAGCGTTACTTTTGCG
>Ga0114956_1002582_pt1 | contig 14200 bp, 11 predicted proteins | sample MaitaG_FD_87304 | JGI IMG/M metagenome (GOLD analysis project Ga0114956, IMG submission 87304) | Marine algal microbial communities from Maine, USA - Maine_Asex2 metaG | ecosystem: Host-associated > Algae > Red algae > Unclassified | place: Maine, USA | collected 2015-01-05 | reverse complement strand
TCTCGGCAGCAGTCATGGCCGCCGCGCTTGTCTAATGTGCCTGCTAGTGTGTCGCTTCGCCGCCGCCGGAATGTGCCGCTTCGCCGCCGTTTTTCGAATGTGCTTCGCCGCCGGTTTTCGAATGTGCTGCTTCGCCGCCATAGGGAGCGTGTACCGAGTCGCGATCGTCGAAGTCGATCATCGCCGGGTGAACGTTTCGCACCCGAGCTAGATAAACCGTCCGCGGGCGGTTGTTCAATTCATCCAGCATCGAATAACGACGCGGGTTTTGGTGATCTGCGTGAACGGCGCTGCCAACGCGGTTGAGATCGCCAAAGGTGATCGCAGAAGTTGGGCAAGCGTCTTGGCAGGCCGTGGTGATTTCGTTGTCGCCAATTTCGCGTCTTTCGGCTTTGGCCTGAATCTTCGTGTTCTGAATACGCTGAACGCAGTAGGTACATTTTTCCATTACGCCTCGGCTGCGGATGGAAACTTCTGGGTTCATCATCAGGTTCTGCAAGTTGCGATCACCGGCTGGTAATTTGTCAGCGCCGGGGTACTTCAAGAACGTCTTCGCGTCGGAGTAGTTAAAAAAGTTAAATCGACGAACCTTATAAGGACAGTTGTTGCCGCAATATCGAGTTCCGATACAGCGGTTGTAAACCATGTCATTCAGGCCCTCGTTGCTGTGGACCGTTGCCGCAACAGGGCAAACCGTTTCGCAAGGCGCGTTTTCGCAGTGATGACACGCGACCGGTTGATGGACGATTTGTTTGTCGTCTTCTTCAGCGGCTTCTTCGTTGTAAAGATTGTTGCCGAAGTAGCGGTCAATGCGAATCCAATGCATCTCTCGGCCGCGGCGAACATCGTCACGCCCCACGACAGGAACGTTGTTTTCTGATTGGCAGGCGACCACGCACGAATTACACCCGATGCACTTGTTGAGGTCGATCGCTTTGCCCCAAACGTTGGTGTGCGTCGGATCGGTCTCCTTGTAAATCTCGCGCGTCCCCTTGGTCAGATCGAACAACGCGTGGTGCATGTGAAACGCTTCGGGCCAAGCGGCGCGATGAACTGAATCCTCCGCATCCCGCTCGGAGCCGACAACGTGTCCTTCATGCCCCCCGTGGCCGTGCTCGATCGCCTCGGCTTGGTGACTCATCCCTTCATGGTCATGATCGTCGTGATCGTCGTGGTCATGGTCATGATCGTCCGCGCCCGCTGCATCGTCAGGCCGAGGCCCGTTGGGGTTGAAGCTGACGTTGGTGATGATCGGCAACGCCGTTGATTTTGGTTTCAGGTTTGTATGATCGTGATCCTTGTGATCATCATGGCCTTGATGACTCTTATCTGAATGCGAATCGACATCAAACGCTTCAGCGTGTTTGCCCGCGAACTCGCTGAAGCTGGCAAAACTTCCTTCACGGATCAACGAGCTGCGATCGGTTTCCGTTTTGTCTTTATTGCGGAACATGCGAGCTTGAATCTCGTCGCGCCCCACAGCATCAATGTCCCAAGGCTCCTGCACGATGGCCAGTTTGTAGGCGGTGCCGGTTTGAGTCACGTTGGCAGCGGTCAGGCCACCGGCCACTAACCAGTTTTCGCTTGAACGCAACGGGCTGACGTCTTCTCCGACGGGCCGAACGGCCAATTCTTTATTGCCACCGACGCGACCAGCCATCTCGCGGCCGTAGCCGATCGCCAATCCAATCGAACCATCGGCTTGTCCCGGTTGAACGTGAACTGGCAACGTGACTTCGCCGCCCAGCTCAAACGTAGCTTTGGTGTTCTGAGCCAAACCCAACGCCTTGGCCGTTTTGGGGCTGACCAATGCTGCATTGTCCCAGGTGATCTTTGTAGTGAAGTCTGGCAGTTCCTGCATCCAGGCATTGTTGGCGAACTGACCGTCGTACATTGATGGCGACGTGTTGAAAACGAACTCGATCGTTTCACCGTCCCAAGCGGTTTTCCAAGCGTCGTCGGATTCAAGTTCCGGCATCTCGCCCGCGCTGACGCCGGCAGCCTCCGCCGCACTGTCTTTGACAAAGCCATCGTGAACGGCCTGTTTCCAGTCATTAATGGAAAGATTGGCCGTTGTTTTGACAATTGACTGGCTGTCGGATGGTTCGCCAACAATGGTGGAAAGAATTTCAAGGTTCGATTTACTGCCGAATAAGGGATTGATCAGCGGCTGTCCGATGCAGATTGACCCGTCGGCGGCCAAGCCATCTTTCCAGGTCTCCAGCGCGTGGGCCATGTCGACGACATTTTCGCACGCCTGCGAAGTTTCGTTCTTGAAGCAAGTGGCATGCACGCGGTTCTTTACACTGCTGATCGCATCGTCGATGTTGAGATCTTGCGGGGCTGCGTAGACCGGATTTCCGCCCAGCACGATCAGCGTTTCGATATCACCGTTGGAGGTCGCTTCGGCAAACGCTTTGATCGAATCCAAGCAACCTTTACGGTCTGCGTCAGCGACATCGCTGTAAGTCACCGTGTTGCCGGCGTTGCCGAGTTTCTTGTTGAGCGCGTGGACGGCGGCGTGAACTGCTGCTGGTTGACATTCGCCGGCGACGATCAAACTTTCGGCCGCATTATCGACGATGTCCTGAGCCATCGCGGTCAGCAATCGCTCGCGGTATGGCAACGCTCCGTCGATTTCTTGATCTTTCTGTCGAGAGTCAATTGCTTCGACCAGTGCTGCCAGGAATCCAGATATTTTGCTGGACTGGACCGAGATGCGATGGTCGGCTGCCGCGCCGGTGACGGTGTGTTGGCTTTCGACGACATACAGGCGGCTCATGAAAGCATCACCGGTGCCTTGCGCGGCGGCGTCAGCGTCGCGAGTCTTGGCGAACGCGACCGCGTTACCGACCGCGTTGGTGTCGACGCCCATGAAATCGGCGTCCAGCGAAATAATGACTTTTGCTTTATCAAAATGATTGTGAACGCGGACCGCTTTGCCGAACGCTTCTTTTGCACCAGCGCGAGCGTTGTCATCGGACACGCCACCGAAGTGAAACCACTTACCACCTTTGTCGGTGAACGCTTTCTTCAGCCGCATCAACGATGGCGATTGGCTCGGTTCGGCCAGCACGGCGACTTTGGAAAGGTTGCTTAGGCCGTCCTTCATCGTTTCAAACACGTCATCGAACGAGGCGTCTTCCCAGTACGTCAACCGAGAATTCTCGCGCGTTTTGAGCACCGAACCGGTTCGCAAACGATCCGGATCGTAGAACTCCAACATGCGGGCTTGCGTGAAGGTCGACGAAGCACCTTTGGATTGCGGATGCTTCTTGTTGCCGTCAAGTTTAATCGGACGTCCGTCGAAGCTGGTCGCGACGATCGGTTGAGCGACACCGCTGAGTTCGATCATCGACGCGTATTTCTGAGGGACGCCGGGAATTCGATCGACCGGGCGGAACGCGAAGGGAGCGATCTTCTCTTCTTCGTAGCGGCAGCCTGACATGCTGCCCAATGCCAACGAAGCACCCATGATCTGCAACCAACGGCGACGGGAAACCGAATCACCATCGAAGTTATCGGTCGCCGTTGCAAAGTCACGATCGATCGCTTCGTTGAATGCCGGCGAATCCTTGACACCATCGAGATCAAAATTCTGATGGGCAAGCTGCTGATTTTTTGGAAACGGTTTATTCATGAGTCTGAATTGATTGGGTGATTCGATGTGGTTCGAAAAGTTCGAAATCGGGGTCGCGTCGCGGCCCAGGTGACGCTTGATGTTCTAACGGTGACAGGTTGAGCAGTTGACGTTTGGATTAACGCCCAGTTTTTCGGCCCATTCAATGTGATAGGCTGCTTCGGCTTCGGGTGATTCCCAAGTCATGTCCAATTGAGTCACCATTTGCGGATCGCGAATGTTTGGCACTGGGTTGCGGTGACATTCAAGGCACCACTTCATGGACAGAGGTTCGACCTGCTGGACGACTTCCATTTGATCGATACGTCCGTGGCACGAAACGCAGCTGACACCGCGAGCGATGTGAACGCTGTGATTGAAGTAAACAAAGTCGGGAAGATCGTGAACGCGTTCCCATAAGACTGATTTGTCTGTTTCGAGGCTCAGGCGGATCGGTTCGAGCGTTGATTTCTCAGGATGCACGACGCCCAGATCGCGACCGGCTTGCCAAACGCCATCAACGAATTCTCCGGTGGTACGATTGCCACCGTGACAGTTACCACAAGTCGCCGCTGGAGGTACGGCGGCATGACCGGCGCGTTCGACCGTGTTGTGGCAGTAACGACAGTCCATCTTCAGCTGTCCGGCGTGCAGTTTGTGGCTGAAGGGGACGGGTTGTTTTGGGCGATGGCCCACGTTGATAATTTCCGGATGCGTGGCTGCGAAGAGGCAGGTCGCCAGATAACCCGCAACGGCCAACCCTGTTCCGATAACTAACAGCGTGAACTTGTTGACCCAAGTCGGGAAATGAAATTCTTGCATCGAATTAAACTCTGAGTCGCGACCAACGGCCGCTAATAAAATTTGATTTGAGTTTTGCAGCAACCTGTGAAAGATTGCTGATTTATATACGTAACTGCTATTAGTGTCGGTCAAGTAATTGAATTGGACACGCCACAAATTGTCCTAGCACACAATGCCGCACTTGGTCTGACACTTCTTTAACTCTTATATAAGTAAGCACCGACAAATGCATTCAACGTTCGGGTGCATTTGAATGGCGAGAACCCCTAATTTCGGCAACCCGGAATTAGCAGTTAACTGCATTTAGACGTAAAAGGCTGAAAAGGTCTCTTCATCGTCGGAATTTACGCCTTTTTCCGTTCGGAATCGTCACATACTTTACATCTATTCGCAAGATAGAAAAGCCCGCTTGGCCAGATTGTCGCAGATGCTCTCGGCAGGTTTAGTAGCATCATCTTCAGGCCGCTGTGACGTTCATTGGCCCGGCACGTTCGCCAAAAGTATCCCCGGAGTGGCCGGAGTTAAACTCTGCCCTGCTTACCAGCCTGAGTGTTGAAGTTCAGCTGCCCCATTTCGTCACCGGCAATTAGGTCGGTGAAACGGGTTGGATTAATTCCGTTGCTAACGTTTTGCCAATCGCGAAGGTCAACCACCAGGCAGCTCCTCAAAAATGCAGAGATGCCAAGTAAGGAAGCGTTGGGTTCCTCTAGAAGCCCGATGCGGAAAGCTGCGCTCCCTAGAGTGCCGGTAGGGTAATTGGACGTCAATTTAGCGGAAACTAAAAAGCGATTTGCGTTTGAATGACTGGAGCATCAGGTATTGGATAAAAATCTTACTTGATCAACTTCTCTGGACGGATTTGAAATTAATAGTCCAGGCAATGTCAGGGCCTGCTTCAGGTTTTCCTTGAACAGGGATTTGAAATCAGGCTCGTACCGCGCTGACTTCAACTCCCAAGTAGTTGTCAGACCGTTGAATGAAGGAGCAACGCCCCAATTCCCTATCGACAGCAAGGGCAGCGCATCAGGAATCTTGATTAGGGCGAAATAAAGAAATGATTCCGAATATCGCGACCGATCCGAACAACAAACCGCATCCCGGATCCAGCAGAAGCGGAACCCACCAAAGTCCACCAACAGTCAGGTTTGGGCACGCAAAGCAACCCAACATGCCGACGACGCCACCAACCAATGGAACCAAGGAGTAGTTGCGCGCTTCACCTTGTGCGTTGAGCTGCCCCGGTATCGTGAACATGCAGTACCACTGGCCAAACGCTACTATTAGGGAGAACGCGATGAGCAGGATTGAGAATAGCCATTGCACTATCAGCATTAGTCAATTAGTCAATCAGCTGGGCCTGACAACGGAAGATTTTTACGACACCGCCCTGAACGAAGTGAGCGATGTTTGAACTACCAAAAATTGTAACAGCGCCCGTTGCCAAACAAGCGAAGGTGTGCCGAAAGTTTTTGCGTAAAAACCATGTTGTCGGACTCTTACGTTGTGTCATCGTGGCCTGAACGAAGTCTGTCAGCATCCAAGATGTCTTTGGGGCGTCCCAGTCCCGACGCGAGTTTGTTTTTTTTGTAATTGTTCACGACCAATTACGTCTGCCTGTACGCCATCCAAATCAGCGACCAGACGATGTGGCCAAGCATCATCAAATTCGATTCCTGAAACCGACGTCATAACGTCAATTCGTTGCGGTGCAATTCCGATCTGAAAAACAACCTCGGGTATCGATAGTTCATCGACAGATGTTTGAAACATCAGAGCACCCAACGACGAAAGTGCAGCCTAAACCCGTTCAGCATTCTCGGGTGTCGCTCGCACCCAAAAGTCAATGTCGTCTGTGGAGCGAGGGCATCCATACGCAGCCATCGCGTAAGCACCAATAACGAGATACTCAACTTCCGCGTCTGTTCAACGGCGCGCAAAAACTCTGTGGAGATGGGGCGACCGGTGACCGAGGGTGTCCGTGGGGCACGTGAGATTCGATGACATCGCGTGGGGCGTATCGGCCACACGCAATCTTATAGTGGTTGCCGTTGTTGTACGTGTGGACGGGGCGTCGTTTTGTGGTTCTCGAGTCTTCCATCTTCACATCCTCGTTCCAATGGCCGCGGTCCTTGCCTTTACGACTGGTTCCGTCGCGCGGCTTCATCAAACAGCGACCGACGACCACCGGCGGCGTGCTTGAACTTCTTGCGTAAACTTTTCCACCACGTCGTGCCAAGAACGACCGTCCAAACCAATCAGCGAAAAAAACATGACGTTTTATTTGGGAATTGATGCGTACTTAGCATCGTTTGCCAATCCAAACGTCAGAATCACCCCGTTGATCCTTTCGGGGAGCCTTTTAACGGATTACCGCTTCTAAGCGACTTCCTGCCCCGTATCGCCGGTTCGGCGCTGTGCAAAAAAGATGGCTTGGCTAGGATAGCTGACCGCTGCTTAAGTCCTTATCTTTGAAACGTAACCTTAGTAACTTTAGTAACTCTATGAACTGGGAAGCTTGGTTTTGCTTGGGCACTCTTGTGGTGCTGCTGTTCGCGTTGGCCAGAAATCGGATCCCTACCGATGCCGTGATGATCGTCGCGCTGACCATCATTGTCGCTGTGGGAGCGATCAGCCAATCGCCGAACCTGCCCGATGCTGCGCAAGCGGTCGCGGGACTTGGGAATCCTGGGCTGATTTCGATCGCCGTGCTGTTCGTTGTCGTGGCGGGGCTGGTGCAGACGGGTGCGATCAATGTCGCGCGTACCTTCATTGGCACGCCCAAAACGGTTCCCCAAGCCCTCGCGCGGATCTTTGCGCCGGTGATCGGCTTTAGCGCTTTGCTTAATAACACGCCGGTCGTGGCGATGTTCATGCCCGTAATTAACGATCTTTGCAAACGCACGTCGCTCAGCCCGTCGAAGTTGTACTTGCCGATGGCTTACGCGGCGACCTTTGGCGGCGTCTGCACGTTGGTCGGTACCAGCACCAATCTGATCGTCGCTGGAATGCTCAAGGAAGTCACCGGCGAACAGCTGCAAATGTTTGATTTGGCTTGGACGGGTGTCCCGTGCGCCATCGCGGCGACGCTATTTTTGATTTTCGTCGGTCATAAAATTCTGCCCGACCGCAGCGCAGCGATCAGCCCCGACCAGGATCCTCGTCAGTACACCGTCGAGATGCTGGTGTCGCACGATGGCCCACTCATTGGCAAAAGCGTTGAAGCAGCTGGGCTGCGCCATCTAGAAAATCTTTTCTTGGTCGAAATCCAACGCGAGGGCCAGCAACTGGCGGCCGTTTCGTCGCGCCAACGACTACGCGGCGGTGACCGATTAGTGTTCGTCGGCGTCGTGGACGGCGTGGCTGAGCTGACGCAAATCCGCGGCTTGATCTCGGCGGTGGATGATGCGGATTCGTTAGGGCTGAACGTTTCTGAACGTCGCTTGATCGAAGCGGTGGTGTCGGACCGTTGTCCATTGATTGGCTCCGGTATTCGTGAAGGCCGGTTTCGTACAACGTACAACGCAGCGATCGTGGCATTGGGACGAGGTGATCGACGCATCCCGGGGAAGATTGGCGACGTTAAATTATTAGCAGGCGATACACTGCTGCTGGATACCGACGATGACTTTCTCAAACGGCAACGGAATTCGAGCCACTTTCACTTGGTCTCTGGCGTTGATAATTCCGAACCGATTCGCCACGAAAGGTCGCCTATCGCGATGATCGTTTTGGTGTCGATGGTTTTGCTGGTGGCGACGGGAACGATGAATCTTTTGACCGGAGCGCTGATCGCAGCGTGCCTGATGGTGTCGTTGGGTTGCTGTTCGTTAGGTCAAGCGCGCGACAGTGTGGACTGGTCATTGTTGGTGGTGATCGCGGCAGCGCTGGGGATCGGCAAAGCGGTTGAGATGAGCGGGTTGGCGGGCACGGTGGCAACGAACTTGGTCGCCGCAGCTGGCGGTAGCCCGTGGCTGGTATTGTTGGCGATCTATTTTGTTACGACGATCTTTACCGAAGCGATCACCAACAATGCGGCGGCTGTGCTTGTCTTTCCCATCGCAGTCTCTGCGGCGACGACGCTGGACGTCAGCGTGATGCCGTTTGCAATTTGCGTTTGTGTCGCCGCCTCGGCAGGTTTCGCGACGCCGTTCGCGTATCAGACCAATTTGATGGTGTACGGCCCCGGCGGATATAAGTTCACCGACTACTTGCGGTTGGGAATCCCGTTGTCGCTGATCTTCATGGTGATTACGATATCAATCACCCCGTTCATCTGGCCATTTTAACAGACGTAAAGAGCCAAATATGAGCGCAGGCAACAACAAAGAACCGGCCGAATCGAAAAATTTGGTAAATCCTTTCGCTTCTCCGTTAACTTCCGCCACGATCGAGCCGCTGGCGGGTAATCCAAACCCTTTGCCGCCGCCAAAACTGCCAAACGTTTTCACGAAGTGGTTGTTGATATGCACGTTTGCTGCCGGGCCGAGTTTTTTCATCGGTGGTGGCATGGGCGGCTGGCGAGTGCCTGCGGTCGTCGGGATGGTGATCGGCGTGCTGATTTTCGTGGTGGGTTACACGGCGTTGGAATTCGCAACGGTGATCCAACAAAAAATGTCAAAACCCGTTTCCCGGCGAGCCGCTTGGATCGCTTACCTGACGCGTGTAGGAATCTCGATCGTGTTTCCCATTGGTGTTATTTTAGACATGTTCTGTGGGATTTTCGCAGTAGGCCTTTCCTCAGGTATTACGGGTGTCGACGCAGGTTTATACGGATCCCGAAATATTTCTCAAGTTTCCGTCTGGGTAGAGTGCCTTCAGTACATGTTCACCACCGTCGTGCAAGGCATTTTGTTGAACTTTGTCCTGTTCGCTTACATGGGCGTTGTTTGGATGATTTGCAATTTGTTCTCACGCAAATAAGCGTTGCGCCGTAAGCGTTGACCGTTGCGCCGTAAGCGTTGACACTACAGCCGGTAGAGCTCCTTGCGTACCAGTTCCATCAGCCCCATATAATCTTCGGTTGCCATCATGCGACGGTATTTCGCGCGATCAATACCATCAACTAGGTTCCAGATGGCAAGGTTCATCTGAATGTGTTGGTTGAAGAACCCCAACATGTCAAAGATCCGGGGGCTCGCATCGGCGGTGAAAAACTTATCGTAGCCAAACTCGCGCGCGTAAAAAAAGAACTCAGCCGTATGCAGAAAGTTCCTCGATCCGCCAACCAAATCCCAATCGAAAAACCAGTCGTTGTCGTTGGTGTGCAAGTAGTAGTCGATGCCGGCCGCTTCGCATAATGCCAACACCTGAGCAGGATTCTCTTTGGCCAGCAGCGAATGGCCGAAGTCGATCGTGACGCCTGTGGAATCGTTGGCGACTTCTTTGAGCAACAGCAATGTCTTGGCGCAGCTGTCCAGTTGGCAGTGGACGCGCGTTTCGTTAATTTTGTATTCCAGAAACAGAGGGATCTCAGGCAGGTAGTCCGCAGCCTGAGCCACCGATTGGATCATGTTTCGCCAAGCAACCGGATAGTCAACCTGAAACAGATTGTCCCAGCCATCGGACAGCGGGCAGCAAGTCACCAAAGGGGCTCCGACGGCTTTGGCGAAGTCCTTCGCGCGGTGAATCACCTCGACGGCCGACGATCTAAGTTGCTCGTCGGGACGCGACAACGCGCCGGGCACCCACTGCGTTTCCTTTTTGATGTTTGCGTTGACGGCCGCAAATTCCAGCCCAAATTCTTGAAACAGTTTCTTGGTCTCCGCCGCGTCGCCCGTTTCGTAAGGAAAGACGATTTCGACACCGCTGACACCGTCGATCTGTTTGATCAGCTCCAATCGTTGGCGAAGATCGGTCGGTTGCTGGTACTCGGAAAAACGATCTTGGGTCTTGCCAAGGAAGGCGGTGATGATGCTTTGTTTCATGGTTCGATATTAAAAAGGAAAATTCGGATGCGTTTAATAAATTTTAATGGCTTTCGTACTTAAATGCAGGCGTTCAATATGCAAATCACTTCAAAGCATGAGATACATTTTGCTATAACCGATAGATTGATGCGTGTTACCCGTCCTCCCTTAAATCTAAATATGGCATTGGGCGCTATCCTTTCCCCCGAAGCAAATTCGATGACGCGTTTAAAACATTTCTTCTTCTCTATCGTGTTCGTGATCGTGTTCGTGCTCGGTGTTGTAGTGCTGGTCGGTGATGGTCTGCGTGCTCAAGAATTTGTCGTTGAGTCTCGTGTAAAATTTTCTGGTACCGTTGGTGCGATCAGCAGTGATCAAATCACGCTGCTAGATGCTCAAGAAAACATCGTTGTATTTAAAATACAGAGAAAAGGATCCCGCGCCCTATCGATCGACAGGAAATTGCTCAACTCCCCCGCGACCATGACAGTGACGGGGCAGATCGATGCGGCTGAATTTCTACGCCCTTCCATGGTCGTGAAGTTCGACGTCGCTCTGCGCAAGGACGGTCGCAGCGAAGGCGATGTCAGTGCATTGGCCTTAATGAGCGCAGACGAATTGGAAGTAGATTCTGATCAGAATCGTTTCGGTTACGTCAAAGAGTTGTCGCCCTCCGAAGAAACCGGATTTGCGAAGTGCGAAGTAGTGGGCCTTGTTCAGAAAATTAGAAAAGGCCGTGTCACATTGCTGGTCGCGGAGTCGCCTTATGCCTCTAAAAATCGGGTCAGGGTGGAGCTGAGCAAAGACGCTGTGGTTACGATCGCTCGCGATGATTTGAAACTTGTTCAGACCGGTGACAGCGTCGCGTCACTCGACGCGTTTAAGCTCACCAGCGGCCATCTGGTGGTTAAATCCATTGAGATCAAATTACAAAACGAACGTGAAATCGGTGTTGTTGATTCTTTTCAGATGGACGCAAAATATAGTCTTTTGTCGGATGAACCTGCCCAAAGTCGTGACGTTCGGTCGCAACACTTTCTTTTGCACACCGATGTATCGGACCGGCAAGGGCAAATGTTGCTGGACAAACTTGAGACAATGATCGAGCTGGTTTCGCAGTACTATCGACGGCCCTCAAAAGGGTTAATTGAGTGTTACGTCGTAAGGGATCTTCAAAATTGGCCGGCAGAGACTTTTCCAGAAGGTGCGATCGAAAAAATTCGAGAACCGGCAGGTGTCACCATCACGCGCGTCTTGGGTAAGCAGCGTAGAACGATTGTGTTTTCTTGCGATCAACATCAAACGGTTCAGCATGAAGCGATTCATGCCTATTGCCAGCAAACGTTCGGAAGTACCGGACCTGTCTGGTACGCAGAAGGCATGGCCGAGATGGGAGCCTATTGGAAAGAGGGCCAATTGGAGGTCGATATTCAACCCGGCGTTATCCGATATTTGACAAACGCCTCGCCGAAGAAAATGTTGGATATTGTCGCTGCCGGACAGGTCACCGGCGATTCATGGCAAGCCTACGCGTGGCGATGGGCGCTGTGCCATTTGCTGGCCAACAATCCAAACTATTCCAAGCGTCTTAAAGGGTTGGGCGTTGCCATGATGTCAGGACGATCGGCCAGTTTTGAGGCGACATACGGTGATGTCGCCAGACACATTTCATTCGAATACGATCAGTTCGTGAAGAATTTTGGCAACGGTTATCGTGCTGATCTTGCCGCTTGGCAGTGGGATGTGAAACCTAAAAAGCTGTTCGGGAAACCGGCGACCATGACCGTGAAAGCTAAACGGGGCTGGCAAGCAACGGGCGTAATTGTTGAACAGGAAAATTCCTACGACCTTTTGACCCAGGGGACGTGGCAAATTGCCGAAGCAGGCCAGGAGCTGTCGGGCGATGGCAACAGTGCCGATAAAGGTAAATTGATTGGCGCGGTTTTTAGTGATTTTGAATTGAGCCCGCCGTTTGAACTGGGGGCCAAATCAACGTTTGTTGCACCTCAATCGGGGCACCTGTTTGTCCGTTGCCGCGATGCATGGACTGAGTTATCTGAAAACAGCGGCGAGCTGAAGGTTACGCTTGTACAAACCCGCAGCGCCAGCAAGTGAGTTTTTTAGCCAATGGGCACTCATTGGATGGCGTGTCAGGTTTGATTTACAACGCTCCGCATTTCAGGTCGTCACCGGAAATCAAAGGCTAAAAAACTAAAATCATCACCCTCGCCACTCAATCAACGATGACCGTATCGCGGACGATTGCGGGGTCTGAGAACTGATCCAGAATATCTCGGACGCAAGTGGAAAATGAGTACATCACTGCGCCGCGCGGGCCGGCTTGAAACCAATGTTTCGTTCCTGGCGGTAGTACCAGTTGATCGCCGGGCGCGAGATCAACTTCGTGCCTCATGGTATAGCATTGCTCTTTGCCTTGGACGATGAAGCCTTTATCGACCGTATCTTCGCCGGGGATGTAAAAATATAGATCGCCGCTGATGGCGCGAATGATTTCTTCCTTGCCGGGGTCATCGCCCACTGGCGGGTGCCAATGTTCTGGCTCGGTTTGGAAAGGAAGCAGCACCAAGATTTTTGCCGCAATGCGTTCAGTAGCGAACAGCGTTACAATTTGAATGCCTTGGGTACGAAGTTGACTCAGTCCAAAATCAGCAGCGGTGATGTTTTGGCGGTCAGTGTCAGTCAACGTCAAACCCGCAGCGGTAATCAGTTCGACTGACTGTTGACAGACATCGGCAAGCTCTTGTTTGGTGATCATGGGGATGATGCAGGTGGTTGGCGAACTAATTTTTTTGAAAAGACTTCCGCGTCAACGATTCTTCCAGCGGCTCTATCTTACCGCGCGTTTGCGATGTTGCCAGTTCGCATTAACTTGAGGAGCGGCCGTTTCGTCAGAGAAGGATTACTTTGAAACCTAGCCGCTGCCCAAACTATTTTTGCAAAGCTGCGAGTCTCTCATTTGGTTTCTAGATCTTTGATACCAGGTAGATCTTTAATACTAGGGTGTTTGAGGAGAAACGAAGAACGTTGATCCATGAAGACGCGGAGGGTGGTTGAGTCCTTTTTTGGGAACCCTTGGCCAGTTGCGTCTTTGAACTGTTTTGTTGTGAACAGCTTGCGTGTGTCACGCGCGACCTCTGTTTGGATCAGACTGCGATACTGAGCGACGCGTGGCCCCATGTTTTGCCAGTCCATCAGCTGAGCGATCTCGCGCAAGTTGGCTAGGTACTTTTTCTGCCATTTGTGATTGTTCAGCAGAACGCTCCCGTAGTGGCATGCGGTCCTGGTCGAGTCCAACCAGCGGATCGCGTTCTACACCGCCGCCGTGGCCGGGAGGTCCTCCACTAGGTCCGCTGAATCCACCGGGCAGTCCACCACCAGGAGGGCCAAATTCAAGAGGGCCAAATCCAGGAGATCCACCACCCGGCCGTCTACCACCTGGCGGTCCACTAGTTGGACAGCGCCACTTTCGTGAGCGGCAAGGCGCTAGCCGCCGGTGAATGGCGGGTGAAACCGGCGGCTATCGCCCAATGGCACTTACTTTAGATTTTACTAACGGTTCAGAAACCAAAATTTTGCTCCCCCTCTCCCTAAAAATTCGGACGTTGGACCCAACCATTGGTAACAAGCGTCATCCGAATTTTTAGGGAGAGGGGTCTGGGGGGTGAGGGTTTTTCAAACGGTGATTTTTTGCCGAGAGGTAAAGATTTACGGGATTATCTGCTGGCCGGGGAAGTCATCCCAAACGTTATTGCTCCTCACCCCCCAACCCCCTCTCCTCGTGAATTCGGTCAACGCTTGATTCAATGGCAGCGTCTTTAGGTCCGAATTCACGAGGAGAGCGACGGTGTCT
>Ga0114956_1002581_pt1 | contig 14211 bp, 13 predicted proteins | sample MaitaG_FD_87304 | JGI IMG/M metagenome (GOLD analysis project Ga0114956, IMG submission 87304) | Marine algal microbial communities from Maine, USA - Maine_Asex2 metaG | ecosystem: Host-associated > Algae > Red algae > Unclassified | place: Maine, USA | collected 2015-01-05 | reverse complement strand
CATTCTCCATCACAATTTGAGCAAAATAAATCCCGTCGGGGAAACTGTGCAGGCCAATATTCTTCTGGTATGGCTCATCAGATCTACTAATCAATAGTTGTCCATTCAAATCAAAGACTTGTAGTGCCTTCAATTGCCCCCTTTCAAATAGCTCGAATTCAAGATGCAATACTTCGTTGTTGCAATAGACATTCCATTGTGGTGCTATGATCTCCTCAATGGCCGTGTTGGTTTGAAAATCATCCAATTTGAAATCCTTGAAAAAATCCCAGATCGTGACAGAAGCATTAAAATCTTGCGAGGTTGCTCCTAACTGCAAAGCTGTTGAGCTGCCAGGCCAGGTATGAGCGCCTCCCTCGACAGTTAGCAAAACCACTTCACTCCCTTCTATACAATCAGCGTAAGTCTCTTTGCTAGAAGTCGTTCCATCTTCCAAATTCGTATTCGGCAGCTCCTCGAAAACAGGGAACTCAGGGCAGCCGTTGTGCTCTACCCAATAGCCAACCGACTCGGGAATGGATTCGTGTAAAGTTGCTCCTTCCCAAGGAACCAAGTCGTCATTCGTACCATGAATTTGCAGGAGTGGCGTTGCTCTCGTGGTTGGGCAATTGTTGGAAGCTGTCAGCGTAAAAGCCCCAGCAACTGAAGCAACTGCTGTAATCTTATCGCTCATGTGGCAGGCCACCCAATATGAGAACATACCGCCCATAGACATACCACAAGCGTACATTCTATTTTGATCAATATTGAATTGCTCGTCGAGCAGATCTATCAGATCCCGTGTAAACTGTTCGTCGTCTACTAAGTTTTCAGGCTCCAATAAAGCGTCAAACCCCATGTTCCAGAATGTCGATTCAAAAAATGAATCGTACCAACCCTGGGGGTAAACGACAATGAATTGCTCTTGCTCAGCCACCGCATTCATTGATGAATAGAAGGCTTGTTGAAAGGCATTTGAACCCAATCCGTGGAAATTAAAAACGACTGGAATTTCTTCCAAGTTTTCCACATTCGATGGTAAGTACAATTGATAGGAGCGCATGAAATTGCCAACAGGTAAACTGTCAATCAAGGTTACTTGTGCACTCAATTGAATACTCAAAAATGCCAAGAAAAGAGTGAAGGCAAATTTCAACATAAGCGTATTTTTCGCTTGTTCTCGACTATTATTCAGACTTTACTGAAGTCTATTTGTGTGACCAATCGAATTTACTGATTCCTTCGAGCGCTCCTTTGAGCAGATCGATGGTTGATCGAATATCCTCTTTATTCGCCATTTCAATTACTGAATGAATGTGGCGTGTTGGAATACTAAGGGCTCCTACGATTGCTCCGCCATCACCCGACATGCGCTGAATGGCTGCTGTATCCGTTCCTCCACTTGGCAGAAGTTCGGGTTGCCAGCTGATTTTTTTCTTCTTGGCTACTTCCTTCAGAAATCGAACCATGCGATAATCGGCAATTGCTCCGCTGTCTTTGATTTTAATGCCCACACCTTTACCCAATTGGGTAATCATTTCTTCATCTTTCGCAGGTGGACAATCATAAGCAATGGTGGTATCGATGCAAATTCCAAAATCTGGATTGATGGTTAGGGCGGCGGTTAACGCTCCTCGTAGTCCTACCTCTTCTTGTACCGTAAAGACTGCATAAACATCGTGGGCGCACTTTTTCATTTCGCGAAGCATTTCTATCAATATGTAAACCGAAACGCGGTTGTCGATAGATTTGCAATTCACACAATCTCCCATTTCGATGAGCTTGCGTTCTCGACTGACTGGATCTCCAATTGAAATATATTTATTTACCTCTTTTTTCGACATACCAGTGTCGATGAAGTAGTCGCTGATTTTTACTGGCTTACCTCGCTCGGCTGGAGACATCAAGTGAATGGGCTTACTGCCCATAACCCCAATTATGTCTTTCGTGCCGTGAATGATTACTCGCTGTGCGGTGAGTGTTTTGGGATCGAAGCCGCCCATTGGCAACATTCGAATAAAACCATCATCGTCGATGTGATGAACAATGAAACCGATCTCGTCCATGTGAGCTGGTAACATGATCTTCTTTCTGTCTTTCTTCGCTGTGCCCTTCTTCAAAGCAATCACGTTGCCCATGTTGTCAGCCCAGATTTCATCTGCCAACCCTTCGCATTCCTTCATAATTAATGAACGGATAGGCTGTTCGAAGCCAGAGATTCCTGGCGTTTCACAAATCTTGCTGAGTAACTTAATATTTAATGACATTCGCTTTTGCTGTTTTGGTTGGTGGGAAGGGACAAATATATCAGTCTCCTTGGAGAGTTGGCGCGGTAATCATGTATTTGTGCAGACACAAGAACTCCTTGGACTAGTTGAGATCAGAGTTGTGTTAAACTGTTAAGCTACTTGTAAAGGCAAAGAATAATCGCTGCTCTGGCAGTGGAGACAATACCCGTTTGTCTTCGTCAATTATCCAATTATCAACAGGTTAGTCGACTACCGTTAGTTTCACGAAGTTGGTTGGGCCGCGCTCAGCAATCGGCATACTACCTGTGCTGATTACTCGGTCTCCTTGCTCCAGTAGACTTTTATTTCTCAACATATTCACTACATCCCGAATTGTACCATCGTTACTTTCAAATTTGGCGTAATGGAAAGCTCGAACTCCCCAAAGCAAACTGAGCTGATTCAAGAGAATGGTATTTTCTGTAAAAACGTAAATCTTTGCCTTTGGGCGACAGCTAGAAAGTTTGAAAGCTGTGTAGCCGGTCTTCGTCATTCCTACAATCGCTCTTGCATCTACTCCATCAGCGATAAAGGTCGCATTAAAAATGACTGCGTCGGATAAAAACTTATCGTGTTGTTTGTCGAGTGTATGCTTGATGTTGTAGATGCCTTCATCTGATTCGGCTTGTGCACAAATTCGCTGCATGGTTTCCACTACCCGTACTGGGTGTTTCCCTACTGCGGTTTCTCCACTCAACATTACAGCATCGGCGCCATCAAATATGGCATTCGCCACATCAGTTACTTCTGCACGGGTTGGGCCCGCGTTCTCCATCATGCTCTCCATCATTTGCGTGGCAATGATGACAGGCTTAGATTCTTTGATGCAGGCCTTTACGATCCGCTTTTGCACGAGCGGCACATTCTCCACCGGAATTTCCACACCTAAATCTCCACGTGCTACCATGATACCATCGGAGGCCGCTATGATTTCATCAAGGACTTCAACTGCTTCTGGCTTTTCAATCTTGGCAATGATTTTTGCTGGGTGATTGTTGAACTCAATCATTCCTCGCAATTTGATGATATCATTGGCTGCTCGAACAAAAGACAAAGCAATCCAACTCAAGTTTTGAGTAAAGATGAACTGCAAATCATTCATGTCTTTATCTGTAATTGAAGGAATCGACAATATGGTTTCTGGAAGATTGACGCCTTTCTGTGGACGAACTGTTCCAGAGTACACTGATTCCATCAACACTTCCTTGTCATTCAAAACCTTCTTTACCCGCATCTCGATCTTACCATCATCGAGCATAACACGATGACCTGCGCGAACGTCTTTGGCGAATCCTGGATAAGTGATTTGTATGATATCAGCATTTCCTGGAACTGGTTCGGAGGTAAAAATGATCTCATCACCTGGTTCTAGCTCAATCGAATCTCCTTCGATGTTTCCCAAACGAATCTTCGGGCCAGATAAATCAGCAAGGATCGCTGTATTGGTACCCAACTCAGCGTTTATCTCGTGAATCATGTCAATGATTTCCTTTTTGTCTTCGTGTGCACCGTGAGAAAAATTGATGCGAAAAACATCAACACCCGCAAGAAGCATCGCTTTCAAAGTCTCTTTGTCACTGCAGGCAGGACCAACAGTCGCCACCACTTTTGTTTTTGTATTAAAATTACTCATGGCTTAGGGGCCGTCTTTTTGATGTGAAGTAGGGCAAGAAATTCTTCTTTTCCTTCAATGAATACCACTGGTGAGGTTCAAGAATCAGTCCAATTGGGGTTCTTGAGGTTCTAAGTGTCGTTTTGACACTCAAGCAATCAAAAATACTAAACTATCCTTTGCAAATCGTCTAACCACAATCTTTCGAGTGATTCTCTGTTAAAAGATTACTTTTGCAGCTCTTTTAGAGAAATGTCGGTCTCATTTGGCCGCCCACAGACAAGAATTCATTTTTACATCTGTGTACCTTTAATTTTATACCACGGATATGGATAACGAGAAATTATCACAACGCGTAATTGAGATCATTGCTGAGAAACTCAGTGTTAATGTGAGTGAGATTACAGCTGAAGCCAATTTTACAGATGATCTGGGAGCAGATTCTCTAGATACTGTTGAGTTGATCATGGAATTCGAAAAGGAATTCAACATCAACATTCCTGATGAGGAAGCTGAAAACATCAAGACTGTAGGCGATGCTACTGCCTACTTGAACAAAAGCAAGTCGTAAGTCGCTTGTTTAACTTTTCGAACTTATGAAAAATCGAAGAGTTGTTGTTACGGGTTTAGGTGCCCTCACGCCCATTGGTAATACAATGGCTGCTTACTGGGATGCCCTGCTTGCAGGCACCAGTGGCTCAACCAACATTACCAAATTTGACGCGAGTGTCTTCAAAACACGATTTGCCTGTGAAATAAAAGGATTCGACGCCTTAAATTTCATGGATAAGCGTGAGATGAGGCGAATGGATGCCTATTCCCACTACGCCATAGCCACTACTGATGAGGCTTTGGAGGATTCTGCATTGTTGGAATCCAAACCAAATCTAGATCGTGTTGGTGTTATCTGGGGTGCAGGTATTGGTGGTTTGTTGACCTTTCAGGAGCAAATCGTAGACTACGCTGAAAGAGGGATTGGCAATGAACACTTCAAGTTCAGTCCTTTCTTTATACCAAAAATGATAGCCGACATTGCTCCGGGCCACATCTCCATGAAACATGGATTTCGAGGTCCGAACTTCACAACTGTATCGGCTTGTGCCTCTTCTACCAACTCCTTAATCGATGCTTACCTACACATTATGGCTGGATCTGCCGACGTAATTGTGACTGGTGGATCAGAGGCGGGAATTACCGAATGTGGCATTGGTGGATTTGGAGCGATGAGAGCTCTATCGCAACGAAACGACGATCCCGCTACTGCATCTAGACCGTTTGACAAAGACCGTGACGGTTTTGTGTTAGGGGAAGGAAGTGGCGCGGTTATTTTGGAAGATCTTGAGCATGCGCTTGCCAGAGGAGCGAAAATCTACGCAGAAGTGGGTGGATTTGGACTTTCAGCAGATGCACACCACATGACTGCTCCGCACCCAGAAGGAGAGGGAGCTATGTTGGTGATGAAAAACACCTTGGCAAGTGCTGAAATGAGCACTGCGGATATTGATTACATCAATGTGCACGGAACCTCTACTCCTCTTGGAGATGTAGCTGAATTGAAGGCCATCAGTAAGGTTTTCGGTGAAGATGCTCACCGATTAAACATTAGCTCTACCAAATCAATGACGGGTCATTTGTTAGGCGCAGCAGGTGCAATTGAAGCAATTGCCTGTATTAAAGCAGTAGAAACTGACTGTATTCCGCCTACAATAAATCATTTTACCGACGATCCAGAGCTTGATCCTCTTTTAAATCTTACATTTAAGGACAAATTACATACAGAAGTAAGGGCAGCCTTGAGCAACACTTTCGGTTTCGGCGGCCACAATGCATCGATTCTGTTCAAGAAATACCTCTAATACCTTTGAGACGAATACGCGTTCTTTATAATAGATTTCTGTCCCCGAATAAAATCGAGTGTCAGAAAATCTGTGAAATAGTCGGATTCACCCCCAGTAACTTAAAGGTCTTTCAACTGGCCCTACGGCACAGTTCTTCAGCAGATCAAGCCATCAACAACAACGAGCGACTCGAATATCTGGGAGATGCTATTTTGGATACCATCATCTCGGATTACCTGTTTCGAATCTACCCCATCAAGGGCGAGGGTTTCCTCACCGAAATGCGCTCCAAAATAGTGAGTCGAAAGATGTTGGGGCAAATCGGTAACCAACTTGGTTTGGCCGATCTTCTAGAATACAACAAAGACCACGTTGTTATTAACAACAACATTATCGGTAATGCATTGGAAGCACTGATAGGTGCCATTTTCCTCGATGCAGGCTACCACGCCTCGCAAAAGTTTGTGATGTCGCGTATGGTGCGCCCGTTCATCGACCTGGAAGAGATTCAACAAACCGAAGTCAACCACAAAAGCAAGTTGTTGGAATGGTCGCAAAAATTCAATCGAACGGTTTCTTTTGAACTCCTCAGCCAACAGGTCATAGATGGCAATAACCGTGTGTTTACGGTGATGTCGAAAGTGGACGGGAAGAAAATTGCGATCGGAAAGGGAAAAAATAAGAAGGCAGCACAAAAAGATGCTGCTCGAATTGCCGTTGAAAGACTGGGCATTAGTATTGAGTAGCCTTCTTGAATTTGTGTAAATCCCTTCTTGATGATTCTACGAGCTGAAAATCTAGTAAAGAAATACAAAGGCCGCGCTGTGGTCAATGATGTATCGCTTCAAGTGGGACAAGGCGAGATAATGGGCCTTATGGGACCCAATGGAGCCGGAAAGACCACCACCTTTTACATGATTGTGGGTTTGATAAAGCCCGATAGTGGTCGTGTCTTTCTCGAAGACCGTGATATTACCCGTCTGCCTATGTACAAACGCGCTCAGCTTGGTATTGGCTACTTGCCGCAGGAGGCATCGATTTTTCGCCATCTTACGGTAGAAGACAACATTTCAGCTGTTTTGGAGATGCGCAACTACACCAAAGGAGAGCGCGGGAAAAAATTGGAATCACTCTTAGAAGAATTTGGATTGAGACATGTTCGCAAGAACATGGGAAACATCCTGTCTGGGGGAGAGCGACGAAGAACTGAGATTGCACGAGCTCTAGCCGCTGATCCGAAGTTCATCTTACTCGATGAGCCTTTTGCTGGGGTTGATCCTATTGCCGTTGAAGACATTCAGTGGATCGTTTGGCGATTGAAAGACCGCAACATTGGTGTTTTGATCACCGATCACGATGTACAGGCGACTCTCTCTATTACAGAACGCGCACTTATTATGTCTGATGGAAGGCCGCTAAAGTCGGGAACAGCAGAGGAACTGGCCTCGGATGAAGAAGTGAGACGCGTCTATCTGGGCTCCCAATTTGAGCTTCGTCGGAAGAACATGAATGTAGAGAATCCGTAATACTTATTCTAGGTATGCACTGCGACATTTAGTAATGCTCGCCGCAGGACCAATACCAAATGCTAAAATCTGGTTAAAAAACCGGGTTTTGCGACTTTCCTGATGCTGATTTGAACCATTATGGCTTGTAAATCAGTTTCCCTATCAAACAACAAAGACTATCTAAAGATGAACAAACGACGTAAATCAGGTTTTATGGATTTCATCCTTGACCGTATTCAGGATGAATTAGGGGACAAGTTCAAAGAGTTCCAAGACATGGGCCAAGAGTTCATGGAAAAGCAACGTGAAAAAACGAAGGACGAGCGCTCTAAGTGGCACAACTTCGAAGAAGCAGACGAGAAAGAAAAAGAGAAAAAGAAGAAGAAGAAGTCTAAAAAAGCTGGCAAGAAGGCGAAAGCCAAGAAAGAGAAAAAGAAGTCCAAAAAAGCTGGCAAAGGAGGTAAAAAGACCATCATCATTGAAGTGAAGGAAACACCAACAAAGCCAGAGACACTTGCCGAACTCCGTGATCGACTAAAGATAGAACTTCAGACGATGAAAGCGCGTAACACAGAGCATAGAAAGGACATGCTAGAGTCGCACCGATCTGAAGAAAAACTCTTTGCTGAAAGTGCACGGCAACAAATCGCCGACTGGAAGGAGGAAAACGCTTGATTCAGTCTTCATCAGATTGCAGCGCTTCGACGTGTGTCAGGTCAGAGACCTAAAGCATCGAGCTCATCCATAAATTTTCGATCGTTCTGTAAGCGAGGAATCTTGTTTTGACCACCCAACTTGCCCTTCGATCGCAACCAAGAAGTAAATAGTCCATTTCGGACAATTTTGAGTCGGGGACTTTCGAGCAGAAGGTCCCCTTTTCTTTTGGCTTCGTAATCGGAGTTGAGCCTTTGCAATTCGAGATCGAGTTCGTCCATGAATCGTTCTAAGTTTTCCGGTGGATTTTCAAATTCAATGTACCATTCGTGTCGACCTGCAGCACCGTCTTTCATGAATACAGGAGCTGCTGTGTAATCCTTTACAGGAGCATTTTCCTTTTGGGCCACTTTGCCAATTGCTCGATCTGCATTTTCAACAATCAACTCTTCGCCGAAGGCATTGATAAAGTGAGCCGTTCTGCCTACCACTTTTACTCGATATGGATTGGTAGAAGTAAACTGAACGAGGTCGCCTGGTTGGTAACGCCAAAGACCCGAAGAAGTGGAAATGGTAAGGATGTATTTTTTGCCGATTTCAACGCCCTCCAATGGGACTAGATTTTTGCTTTGATCTTGGTCTTCCCCTTGATTTTCAAAAGGGCAAAATTCATAGAATATTCCATAATCTAACATCAACAAAATATCATCGGCATCGTTTCGATCTTGCATGGCAAAAAAACCTTCGCTGGCATTAAAACTCTCGTAGAATTTGACTTGATCTCCTGGAAAAATCTTTTGAAACTGCGTTCGATAGGGTTGAAATGAAACGCCTCCATGAATGCAAACTTCAAAGTCTGGCCAAATATCAAGAACCGATTTTTTACCTTCTCTTTCCAATAGGTATTGAAATAGAATTAACATCCATGAGGTTACCCCACTAATGTTGGTGACTTTCTTTGAGAGGTATTGCTTTGCCAGCGCATCCAACTTTTCATCCCAGTCTGCAAGAAGAGCCACATCTAAATCAATGGAACTGAGGAAGCGCGCGAGAGAAGATAAATTTTGGACTAGAATACCTGACAAATCACCGGTGCGAATGTTTTCACTCCATTCAGAAACCTCGTGACTTCCTCCGAGAATGATTCCCTTTCCTGTAAATATTTGAGTTTGGGGATTGTTTCTACAAATGTGCCCCAACATATCGCGCCCCGCACGATAATGACATTCTTGCATTGCTACAGCCGTTACAGGAATGAATTTACTTCGGCCTGTAGTTGTGCCAGAAGATTTAGCTACCCATTTTAAAATGCCTGGCCACAACACATCAGATTCACCTTGAACAGCGCGTAAAATCCAAGGTTGTATATCGGAATAAGAAGCGACTGGAACGTGCTTACTGAATGCACTGTAGTGGTCGATTTTGTCAAAAAAAAACTCCTTTCCAAATTTAGTCTTTCGCCCATTTCTCAGTAAATATTGCAATTGACTATTTTGAACTGCAATGGGATTTCGCTTAAACTCATCAACTCCTCGGAGTCGATGAATCATGTATCGGTTGAGTATTTTTTGAACGAGTGGCATTCAATGACAAAGGTATTTGATTGTTTGACGTGCAATGAATAAAAGACGGAAGTAAGTTTGTAGCCCCTTGAGAAGCTTGAGAAAGCAGTTAGGATTTACGTTCGGTGGTAAAACGAATCAATTGCTCCAATCCGAGACGGGCCTCGCTTTCGGGAAATTCATACAGTATTTCGAATGCTTCTCGCTGGTAACGGAACATGGCTTCTTGGGAATATTCGATGCCACCGGTTTGCTTGACGAACTCCATTACCTCTTTTACTTTGGCAACATCGTCGCTTTTGTTTTTGACAATGTTGATGATTCTCCGGCGGTCGCTCTTGCTGCAATTTTGCAATGCATAGATGAGCGGTAGAGTCATTTTTTTCTCCTTGATGTCGTTGCCTGTTGGCTTTCCACTGTCTCCATCACCAAAGTCGAACAGATCGTCGCGAATTTGGAAGGCGATGCCTACTTTTTCACCGAAGAGCTTGATTTTTTCTAAGCCCACTAAATCATCGGGTGCGGAAGAGGCGTACCCGATGGCGCAGGCGGCAGTAATGAGCGAGGCTGTTTTCTGGCGGATGATTTCGTAGTAGGTCTTTTCTGTGATGTCGAGTTTACGGGCCTTCTCCAACTGCAACAACTCTCCCTCGCTCATGTCTTGAACCGCACGCGAAATTAGATGTAAAAGATGGTAATCATGGTGCTCTAGCGAAATCAAGAATCCCTTCGCAAAAAGATAGTCACCTACCAGCACAGCGATCTTGTTCTTCCACAATGCGTTCACTGAGAACATTCCTCTCCGTTGAGAAGAATCGTCTACAACATCGTCGTGTACTAATGTGGCTGTGTGCAGGAGCTCAATGTGCCCAGCGCCTCTGTAAGTTGCATCTTTCACGCCATCTGCTAGTTTGGCGCAGAAAAAAACGAACATGGGACGCATTTGCTTGCCCTTGTGCTGCACCACGTAGTACATCACCTTATCTAACAAGGGCGCATTCCCTTTCATCGACTCCTTGAATCGCTTTTCGAAGAGTACTAGCTCTTCCTTGATTGGTTCTCGAATGTCAGACAGATTCAAACCCATTCCCGTCGATGAGGATTTTACTTTCTTAGGTACTTCTATATTTAGTAAGGCTGCCAAAGTTACATATTAAACGTGCCTTAACACGCTTTGTTCAATATTTATTGAAAGATTTGAAAAGCCTAGTAGCGCTGTCTCACATGCCATCTCCGGGACATAAACTCGGCCAGCAATCTTGTACAATTCTTAATTGTATCGTGCTGATTACTCGATAATTATGTCGAACTTTCCGTTCATTTTCTTCCTGAAAGTTTCTACGTAAAGTATCTTCACTGCACTTAACAACAAATGATTTCCTATGAAATGGCTGGTACGAATTTTTGCACTACTCTTAATTCTCTCGATTCTTTTTGCTTTGGCTGTGCAGTTTCTGTTTCCCAATGACGCAACAATAATGCGGTCAAAGATCGTTAATGCGCCTGTCGCCACCGTCTTCAATCAAGTCAATCACCTTCAGAACTGGGAGAAATGGTCGGCTTGGGCCGAAATGGACGAAGACGAAAAGTATACCTACTCAGACCCTGAAGCCAAGGGCAAAGGTGCTTGGTATGAGTGGGATGGGAAGAAAATGGGTCAGGGTAAGTTGACGATCATGGACAGTCAACAAAATGCCTCGATCAAGACCGAATTGAATTTTGGAGATATGGGAAAGGGTGAAGGTAGTTGGACGTTTGAGGCCATTGGTCCAGAACAAACAAAAATCAGCTGGTCTTTCTTTACTGAAGCCCAGGGATTCTTCGGAAAAATGTTCTTGCCGATGATGGATAGCCAGCTTGGCCCAAGCCTTGAAAAAGGCCTCAACAATCTCAATGACGCGTCTTTGCAGGCTTATGTCGATGATAAAAAAGGTGCAGCTCGCAAGAAAGTAATGGAGCTTCGCAAAAAGCAAGCACTTCAGTTAAAAAATAGACAATAGCAGTTTCTAGCTAGTGCCGCTGCCAAGCTATATAGTAGGGATATTACAAATATAAAAGTGGAGGACATTTTTTTATATGTCCTCCCTTTTTCGTTTAATTAGGTCCTCCTTTGTTCAACAAGTAACTTGTTTCCAGCTTTAGAAATTATACTTCACTTGACGTATTTTTTAACGTCTTTTATTTCGAAAAAAATAGCAGCGAACTAATCAAATAACCCCTCCATAAATGGTCCCCGTAACGATTGCGAGTTTTACTGTAAATTGCATATTTTAATAAAATCCTATGTTCCGAATTGCTTTCTTTCTTCTTATTCTCGTCTTCTTAGTAGGTGGATATGGTTTGTATAATTACCAATCGCAAGAAAGTGTGCGAGATGAATCGGGCCAAGCGCTAAAGGACAATATGGAAGATGAAAAAGAGAAGGCGCAAAGCTCTAAGACTTTGACGGTAAAAGCGGTGAGCACCATCTTTTTGGGCCTTTGCACTTTGGCTTTATTGGGATCTTTCTGCTTGCTTTTTGCGGGATCGTTGGGTGCACTTTTTCTCTTTCCCAGCGGAGCGTTTACTGCTTATTATTTAGCCGTTTATCTGGGAATACGGTACTTTCTTCACACCCAAAGTCATGAAGGTTTATTTGTACTGGCTTGGATTTTACTGCTGCTTCCTTTAATTCCACTTATCCTCAAACCTGAGGCTACGTTCGAATTTTTCCTACAAGGCGTTCATTTGGATATGCGACATTAAGTTGGCACAGGTGGCAGGTGCAGGTGCAGGTGCAGGTGCAGAATTTAGTTACTGATTACTGATTTAGTTAGTTATTGCTGAAGTAATACCTCGCTCTACCTTGAGAAGGGAAAACCAAAACTCCTCAGATCTGTAGCTGCTAAAGCAACTATTTTTCCTTTGTTTTGTCATCGAATTTTCCTGGGGCTCCCGACCTCTTTCTGTCCTTAAAAATGGATCGGAGCAGATCTATATATTCTCTTTTACTGTGTACGCCGATAGTGTAATAATGATACCATTCCGATCGGCTTGATTCATTTCAATCCCATCGTTTAATCCATTTGCCTAGAGTAGGAGCTGGCATCTACAATGCTCTAACAAAATGCCTCAAGTGAAATTGTAATTCACTTAGGGGTCGATAAAAAAAAACATTCCGTTTTCAACCCCTTCATGAGTCTAGAAATCAATCTTGATATTTTTTCAGTGGTTAATTCTCAGATTAACACCGTGACTTTTGCTTTCAAGCATACAATTTCTGAAATACTAAGCCATTGGATTCAAAGAAATACTGATTGCAAAATCAGCTTCATTTTTGTTGTAGAAAAATTTCTGTAAAACATCCGACTCTGAATATTCGAAAAAGTAAGAAATATTTTCTCGCTCCTTCGAGTCTTTCAAATTTCGCCACTTAACGGTGTACGAATTTTTACTTCCCTTCTGATGGTTGGATTGCAAGTAGTCGGACATCTTTCCCAAAACATCGAGCGAACTATTCCCATGCGTTTGATGCATCAAAAATATCTCGTTGTTTTTCGCATTCTTTGTATACAAGTCCAATTGAATGCTGTTGAGCTCATTGTCGATGTCGACGTGATAATCGAAATGAACAGTATTGCGATTGTCTTCAAAAACAAGACTTATGATTTCACTTTCGAGGCGAAAGCGCTCCTCCTTGGTCGTTCTATTCATTGGGGCTGTTTGAGTATTATCTATTTTGAGCCGTAAAGATCGTCTCTATCAACGACCTTAACAGCGGTTCCGTCCTCGAGCTCTTCACTAATTGCCCGATAAGGTGCTGAAACCACCTGACTGCCTTCCAAAAGACCTTCTTTTAGCTCCACAAATCGATCGTCTTGGATGCCCGATTTAACCTGGACTCTTGAAACTTTCCCTGCATCCACAAGGAACACCACTTCTTCGGTTTCTCCCTTTTCACTGTCTTCCAACTCTCGGGTGGTTACGCAAGTAGTAGGAATCGTCAAGACATCTTTCAAGACCTTCGTTACAATGTCTGCAGAAGCTGACATTCCGGGACGAAAAGGGAAACGATTGGATTCTTTGAGAAGATCGGCATACGACTCACCGTCGATCCGAATTTTAACGGTGTAGTTCGTTACTTGGTCGTTCGATAGCGCTGCCATCGCCTATTGCGTAGCATTGGAGATACTGGATACCTTTCCGCTAAACGTACGGTCATAATAAGCATCAACCTCAATGACTACCGAGTCGCCTTTCGACACTTTGAGCACATCGTTTTCACTCACTTCAACACGTAATTCCATGCTGCCAAAGTTGGCTATGCGCATAATCTCTGTGCCTTGAAATTGACTGGTTCCTACTACTCGCTCGCCCTGCTCTACCGACAGAGATGACACGATTCCCGTCATTGGACTTCCCATGCTGGTTCGCGCTAGAGTCTTACCGGCTTCTCGTGAAGTGGCTTGTGCACTTTGAATGTTGAAGTTGGCCGCTTCCAAACTTTGCTGCATTGCTTGAATCTCCGCTTCTAGGCTCAATACAGCCGTTTCCGCTTGCTCTTTGTCGCGCAGGGAAACAATGTCTTCATTGAATAACTGAGTCGTTCTTGTGAGCTCCCTGTTGGCGTTGTCGAGTTGAGCTTGCAATTGACCAATGCGGGCGCTGGTATTGGCTGCATTGGCTTTGGCCGTACTAACCGCCGCTTTCGCTCGCTCAACCGATGACTCAATGAGCTCGGGTTCGATGCGCAAAAGCGTTTGACCGACTTTCACCGAATCTCCCTCTTCT
>Ga0114956_1002578_pt1 | contig 14215 bp, 8 predicted proteins | sample MaitaG_FD_87304 | JGI IMG/M metagenome (GOLD analysis project Ga0114956, IMG submission 87304) | Marine algal microbial communities from Maine, USA - Maine_Asex2 metaG | ecosystem: Host-associated > Algae > Red algae > Unclassified | place: Maine, USA | collected 2015-01-05 | reverse complement strand
GCTGCAATCGGCTAAGCCCGTCGAAGCTGCAATCGGCTAAGCCCGTCGAACAAGAGTCAAATATTCAGACTGCAGAAAAATAATTTTTTCTCTTTCACCTACCTCAGCACAGCTATTCATTCAGGCGGGGAACAAGGTGGCCAAGTGTCTGATTGCTGGTCAATATTCGCCAATTACATCTAACGGGCCACAAATGGGCGTGACCGAACCACTATCTCGCGTTAACCCGAACTATAAAAATACTTACTATTTAAGCTGGCTATTCAACCGACGGACACGCAGCTGTTCGTAGGCCAGCGGGAAAAATGATAGAGTAAACCCAACAACTACCGTCGATGAATTAGTTCTGTATCCTAATTCTAGAAGAGTTCATGACATAGTGGCCCATCAGCCGTAGCAGGACCAGAAAATCGGTATAAGTGTGCGCCATACCAGAGTTTAATCCACAATAGGCGCAGTAATAGAAGTATCAGCCTCATATCCTTCCAACGAAAAATCATTAAAAGTACACAGATCAGTGAAATGATTAAGAATCTGGCAGAAATAGAAATTCTGTATGAAGTATTACTGTATGAAATAACGGCGTCATGAAAACTCTGGAAAGTTTCTTTGAACCACTCGATATTCACCACGGGCAAATGCTGTTTCTTGCAGGTTCTGTCATCGAGTTTGAGTACGATTCTGACGTCGATGTGCTATTCGCACGGGTACAGGGAACACAGCGCAATCCCTACGAGTTGGAGGTAAATTTCGACAGCAAAGGGAATCCAGTGGAGGCATACTGCAGCTGTCCGGTCGAGCTTGACTGCAAACATGCCGTTGCAGCCTTGCTGGCATATCGTCAAAGCCGCGCGGACTTGCCACAACGGCATTATGCGCAACCCGGTGGCACACCCAATCAGTACTCTGCAAGCATTGGCACGGACTCCCCGGCCGCAACGTGGTGGCATCGTTGGACGGCAAGCATCGACCGTTCTACCTCCCAGATCAATACCGACACGGTATATTCTCATCCACGCTCACGCATCTACTCACTGAGTTGCTCCAGATTTCATGGCGTGCTTGGTGCCGGCGTTGTCATGACATTGCTCGACGCTCCACGCACAGCGGCCGGGCATTTCAACAAAGGCCGGCGCGCTGATCAGGTCAGCGGCTATGGCAGCTATGACACCGAAATCACATCGCTGGACAAGGACATCGAAGCCTTGGGTGCCGCCCTCCTGAAGAGCGACAACGGACGTTGGACACACGACACAGGACGCTACGAACTCACCAGGCGTGCCGGGCAAACGATGCTGGAGCTCTCGTTAAGGTCCGGGCGTTGCTTTCTTGGCAACGACCGACGGCAGGTACTCACTGAAGGTCGGGCCCGCACCCTGTCCGTGGTCTGGCAGGCAGTATCCAATAACACACAACAACTGGTGGCAACTCTCGAAGGGCTCGATCAGTGGTGGGCAGTCACCACCGATCCGCCCTGGTGGATCGATCCAGTCAGTGCCACGACTGGCCCAATACAGACAGACCTTAGTGGTGAACAACTCGCCTTGCTGCTTGAGGCACCGACCCTGTCTGAAACAGAACTGGAAGCACTGGTTGATCTGCAAAGTGAACAACACAGCGAATATGGCGACCCATCCCTGTTACCACCGCCGCCAGTGACGCTCGCCCCCATAATTGATGTCACGCCGTCGCCAGTACTTCTCTTGCGCTCGCCAGATGATGATCCTCACGTCGATCAATGGGAGCTTGTGCTATTCATGAAATACGACAGTGAGCTGCTACCTTACGACCCTCATCTACGCGAAATGATGACCCGCATCATCGATCAGCAAGGCGACCCCATACGCATCAGGCGCGATCACCAGACCGAGACGCAATATTATTTCGAGGTGATGCAAAGAGCGCCCGCCATGCAGCCGCAATTTGATGAATCAAACGAATTTACCGTGACATTCAAACCACGCGCTTACACGCCGGTCGAACGCTTTAGTGCCTACCGGCGCCTGGTAATGGATATGGCTGAATTAGAGAGTGATGGCTGGCAACTGATCGTGCTGCCACCCGTGCATACAGAGCCATTGCGAACCAGCCTTTTCGACGGTTTGGTCTCACCGGCTGATGATGGTAGTCCAGGATGGTTCGATATCTCCATGGGTATAGAAATCGCTGGCGAGCGATACGATCTCATGCCGCTGGTGGCAGCTTATATCGAGCGCGGCGGTGGTGAAGAGCCGTTGCTCGAAGAGACAATGGACGGTTGTTTCGTGGAGGTTTCCGCTACAGTGCTACGTACTGTAGCCGACGTTTTGCTGGAAATGGGTACACCCATCAATGCGGAAAGCAAAGTCCGACTCTCACGTACTCGAGCTCTGGCGCTTGATTCCCTGGAGCAAGCGCTGGGAGATCATGGCGTTGATACCGCCTGGCATGGTACACGTGAGCCTTTCGAATTCGCACAACAATTACGCGAACTCGCTAACGTCGATACGAGCGCATTTAACCAGACTGCCATACCGCGCGGCCTCCAGGCAACGCTGCGTCCTTACCAACGTGAAGGCCTGGGGTGGCTGAACGCCATTGCCACGCATGGACTGTGTGGCATCCTGGCCGATGACATGGGGTTAGGAAAGACCTTGCAGACGCTGGCACACATCCTCTGGCTTCGCCAAAGCCGACGTTTAAATGGCCCGGTGCTGGTTGTCGCACCAACCAGTCTTCTGCTCAATTGGGCGCGCGAGGCAAAACGCTTTACGCCTCGGCTAAGCGTGCGTGTCTGGCATGGCCTTGATCGTCACGACGATCCACTCGACGCTGACGGTTCAAAAGTACATGTCGTCATCACCAGTTACGGGCTGGCCTTGCGTGATCGGGACCTTTTGGCCGAACAAGGCTTCGGCCTGCTGGTACTGGATGAGGCCCAGCAGATTCGCAACGCGCAGGCCAAGACTACTCGGGCAATCAAGTCTTTACCTATTGAACGCAGGCTTTGCCTGTCCGGTACCCCACTGGAGAACCATCTTGGCGAGCTCTGGTCACAGTTCGACTTCCTGATGCCCGACTTGCTTGGCGATGCTCAGCGATTCAACCGTCACTATCGCACACCGATCGAAAGACATGGCAACCTGGACAGACAGCGCCGACTCGCAGCGGCGGTCAGCCCGTTTCTATTGCGACGACGCAAGGAAGATGTGGCGACTGACCTTCCACCCAAAAGCGAGATGGTGCGCGAGGTGCGTCTTGGCGAGAATCAGGCAAAGCTTTACGAGAGTATTCGTGTATCCATGCAAGAACGAGTACGCAAGGCGCTACAGGCAAAGGGCCTCGCCCAAAGCCGCGTCACGGTGCTCGACGCGTTGCTCAAATTACGTCAGTGCTGCTGCCATCCAGAATTGGTGAAGCTTGACAGTGCACGCCGCGTCAAGGAATCAGCCAAGACCCTCCTTGTACTCGACATGATCGATGAATTGATTGCAGAAGGCCGGCGAATTCTGATTTTTTCATCATTTACCTCAATGCTGGCAATACTCGAACGCGAACTAGCCGCTCGCGATCACAGTTGGGTCAAGTTGACAGGACAGACACGCAAACGCGACGCAGCCATCGATGCGTTCCAGAATGGCGACGTGCCGCTCTTCCTGATCAGCCTCAAGGCTGGTGGCGTCGGATTGAATCTGACAGCTGCCGACACGGTCATCCACTACGATCCCTGGTGGAATCCGGCAGCAGAAGCACAGGCCAGCGCTCGAGCACACCGCATCGGCCAGGACAAGCCTGTTTTCGTCTACAGACTAGTCACGGCAGATACGGTAGAACAGCGGATCGTGAAGATGCAGCAGCGAAAACAGGATCTTGCCGACGCCATGATCGAAGGTGGTGATGGGTCTTCTCTGAGCGCTTTATCGGTCGAAGAAACGTTAGCCTTGTTCGATCCGGAATGACAGGCCATGGACGGCTTGAACCCGGATAAGTTTCCAGTTAACGCTGATACCGGCCTGGCAGTAAATTTAAATGGGGATTCGGAGTGCCGTTGCACCATTAATTCCCGATAGCTTAATTTTCGATAACTGCCGTGCGTGCTACGTCGACCTGCGGATCAAGGGACACTTTGGCGCCATCAGCCTGGCCCGCATCAGCTGCTTCACCATCTCGGGCACCCCAGTACTGATTCGTGCTACGGCGAAGACCCTGGCCACATTCCTGGTCCACGATTTCCATTTTTCTGATAGTCAGCGAGGTGCCAGTAACAGTCGCAGCAGCTTCAGCCGCTTTTCGTTCTTCTACCAGCGTTTGAATTCTTTCATACACTTCGATGGCGAAAGCTACCCGGTAGTCGTAGGCGGCAGATCTGCCTGCCGGGAACGAGCCGGCACGGCGCCGTTTGGCAAGTGATCGTTCGATGGCATCTTCCAGATACTCCAGGGTCATCCTTGCAACTTTTACGTCAATGTCAAAGCCGCGAAATTCAGGACCTTCTCCTCCGCCTGTCACAAACAGCACACTATGCAGAGACCGCATTGCACTGGCCAGCCAACGGATGTGCATGGGCACCCGGTTGCTGGCTCGGAATGTTTCAGTACTGAACTGACTGGTATGCAGATCGGACTCGGTGATGCCATAGCGCGACATCAGCGACTGGCAACGTCTGAGCGCAATTTCGGCTTCATGCGGTGAAGCTTCTGTTTCCTGCGACATGGCAAACAGCTTGCGTATGCGCTCCAGCAGCTTTTCCCGGTCTGGTGGCAGTTGTGCCTCACCTGCTCGTGACGAGGTGGATTGATCATGAGCATGTGATTCACTATTTTCTGCACTGCCAGATGCCGGACCCTGCGCCTCCTGATTTGCCAGCAGCTTGTCTGGCATGTTGTGATGACTGTTTGATGATGTGCCAGCGGCTGCTCGCGAAGGCGACGATGACAAGAAGCTATCATTGACAGTACTTGAATCCGAAAACATGTGGAGGGCACCCATCCCCCAGGTGACAAAACCGCGACGCACAAGGTCGGATGACTTGGCGTTGAGCAGCGATCCCGCCTGGGCCCTTGTAAGCGGCAGTAAGGATTCCGAAAAGATACGCCCGTCAGGCATCGGAATGACCCTTCCCAGCAAGTAGTCATGTGTCGTCAGGGTTTGGCTGGCCAGTTCGTCATACACGTGTCGAACCTTGTCTGCCTTATCAGGCGTGGTGCGTAACGGCAGTATGTCAATCCACTTGCCGGGATGAACATCGACGATTCGCCAGACTCGCATAGTGCTTTGGGCAAGTTGTGTAATGAATTTTCGGCCGATGGGTTTTTCGCGACGAACCTGCCTGGCGATAAATTCGTCAATCGGTCTTTGATCAGCGCCAACCCAGGGTTCGAGCACGCACTCTTCTTGAACGAAAGCAGATACCTGAATTGAATACGGTGGGGCTTCGAGCGCTTCAGCCACATCATCAACAGGTATGTTCAAACCGTTAGCAATATCCTGAAACATAGGATGCAACATCGCGTTGTAGTGCGCAGGTCCGCTCTTGTGGCGACCCAGCCAGCTGGCAAGTCGCTTGCGCGTGCGGTTGGTCTCGTTTTTCTGTTTACGCAGTGACATTATGTACTGATGATGAAGAATGCAGCCTTATCATTTCACAATCAGCCGTCAGACGAAAGCTGGTTTTTCAAGGATCGTTCAGCAGTATCCACAGAGATCGGTTATTGTGGAATATTTCGGTTAACAGGGCTACTGGATAGTTATCATCGAGAAAGCCTTTTCGAGAAACAGTCCGGTTCAGTCAGAGCCAAAAAATCTAAAATCCAATCTATTGAGACACATCGTATTCCGCTGAGGCGAGTTCGATGCAGCACGCTACTACGCGCATTGCCTGTTTGACTTCTACAAGTGGTGGACGTGTCGGTACAAAATAGATACCCTTTATCGATGCGTCTGAAGATGCCAACGCTTCAACCTTTTCCATATCGGGACCCTGTGGCGTCATCGGTACCGTCAGCAGTTTATAGCCCAAGGACTGCGCCGGGGAAAAGTGTCGATCGTAGCCGGGCACGGTTACGATGAGTTTGGGCGAATTGGCTACCCAAGCTGAGGAACTTCCCTTGACGCCCTTGAGAAGTGCCCAGGAGAGAAAGCTGCTCATCAGTTCCAGACTGGGCTGTTGCCTACCATGATTTCATCCTGTTCGACTCCCAACTGTTCGCTGAAGACCTCACGCGCTTCAGGTAGTCCAGGAATCCCGCCTGGATAGTTCCTGACATCAATGCCACTGTACGTTATGACATCACTCGCTCCAACAATATCGAGCAAGGGCAAACTGAGATCGAAGTTGTCATCGGCGGGCTGGCCGCGTTACATATTCAAAGACAGGTTCATCTGCTTGAATGCGTCATATTTGCCACGTACGGTGTTGATATCGGTAATCGAAAATTCTCACCAGGTTGTCAGGCGTTCACAAGCAATCATTGTCTCTTGCGGAAAAGGATCAGCCTCGTACCCTCACAACCTGAAATCATCAAACGTGAATCCAGCGGGTGTTCTAAAAAGTCGGTTACTCGACAGATATTTCCAATCAATAGATTTTATTTGTAATTGTTATCACAATCTTTCTTTTAATAATAAAATTGCCTCGTAGATGTTCGCTAACAATATTTACAGTTAATGTTAGCAGACAGGGTCAATCAAAAATGAATGAAATGGATGGCATGAACGGGACACCACGAGACACGGTGGCGCACTCCAAGCGACGATGGACCGGGCAATGCGAGCCTGTCACAATCTGGGGCAAGCGGCTGACGCTGGCGCTAACCTTGCTCTGCTTAGCGCCAACAGTGATGGCGCAGACGCTGTCGCAGACAGAGCTACAGAAACTGCTTGCCTCGGACGCCGAGGCGACGGATTCATTCGGCCACTCTGTTGCGCTCTCGGGCGATCGGGCTCTGATCGGGGCGCTCGTGAGCGACGACGCCGGAAATGACTCAGGCTCGGCCTACGTCTACGAGCGTGACGGAACGGGAACGTGGGTAGAGGTAGCCAAGCTCACGGCTTCTGACGCTGCGTCGGTGGATCATTTCGGCCGCTCGGTTGCGCTCTCGGGCGATCGGGCGCTGGTCGGGGCCTACCTGGACGACGACGCTGGAAAAGACTCTGGCTCGACCTATGTGTTCGAGCGTGACAGGGACGGAATATGGGTACAGGTAGCCAAGCTCAGCGCTTCGGACGCTGCGGCAGGGGATCAATTCGGCATCTCGGTTGCACTTTCGGAAGGCGATCGAGCGCTGGTCGGAGCCCACGAGGACGACGACGCTGGAAATCTCTCTGGCTCGGCCTACATGTTCGAGCGAAACGGCAAGGGAATCTGGGTCCAGGTAGCCAAACTTACTGCCCTGGACGCCGAGGCGGGGGATTTTTTCGGTAACTCGGTCGCGTTATCTGGCAATCGAGCGTTGGTCGGGGCTGTCCGGAACGACGGCGGTGGCACTTTCTCGGGCTCAGCCTACCTATTCGAGCGTGACGGGAGTGGAATGTGGGTACAGCGGGCCAAACTCACTGCCTCGGACGCTGCAATTGGCGAATTTTTTGGTGAATCGGTCGCGCTCTCGGGTGATCGGGCGCTGGTCGGTGCCATTCTAGGCAATAACGATCGCGGCAGTCAGACAGGCTCGGCCTACATGTTCGAGGGTGACGAGACGGGCATGTGGAACCAGGTGGCCAAGCTCACTGCGTTGGACGCCGAAGCAAATGATCGGTTCGGCCACTCTGTCGCGCTCTCTGGCAATCTAGCGTTGATCGGGGCCAACATGGACGACGACTTTCGCGTCAATTCGGGCTCAGCCTACGTGTTCGAGCGGGATGGGGCAGGAATGTGGGGCGAAGTGACCAAGCTCACTGCCTCGGACGATAGTACAGCCGACTTTTTCGGCAGATCGGTCGCGCTTTCGGGCAATCTGGCACTGGTCGGGGCCCCCTTCAGCGACGACGTCGCCAGTGATTCTGGCTCGGCCTATGTGTTCGACATCGACGCCGACAGGATCGACTCAAGAAAGTATGGCTATCGCTTTGGAGGCGTGGTTAGACACCGAGAGGCCGCCGAGCGGCTGTTCCACGCCAGCGGCTCGGATCTGTTGCTTAAAATGACTGGCTTCGACATTGACACAAGGAAAGAAATACGCGTGCTCGTTAACGGCACGGAGATTGGCTTCCTGTCGAGAACGCCCAACGACGGACGCGGCCCCTCTCAGCTGACGATTCCAGCGAGACTGCTGATCGGCAAAAATAACACCTTGCGCTTTGAACAGCTTAATCCTGGCTGGAAATGGGGCGTGACGGATCTGCTATTGAGCGAAATCGGCGGCAAAGGCGAATTGGAATCTCTTACTCTCGACAACGTGGACTCTGGCAAGTACGGTTTCCGATTTGAAGGCACCAATAACCACAGAGAAGCTCTCGAGCGGCCGTTTAACGCCAGCGGCTCAGACCTGATGCTTACACTGACCGGCTTCGACATCGATATCCGCCAGGAAGTGCGCGTATTGATCAATGGAACGCAGATCGGGTTCTTGTCAAGAACGCCCAATAACAAACGCGGCCCCACGCAGCTGAGGATCGCGCAGAGTTTGCTTAGTAGCACTGGCAACACGATGCGCATCGAGCAGCTCAATCCAGGCTGGATCTGGGGCGTTACCGATCTACTCCTGAGCAATGCAGGGCAGTAGATAGTCGACCCGGCTCGACGGATGCTTATCGTTGTCAGGATGGAAGGACGTGCAGCTCGATCGAATTTGGGCAGTCCGGCAAGTGATAACACACGGTCCACTGTGGCGTAATGTACGCCTAACTGGACGGCGATGGTATGTGGGACCCCAGCCTTCTTTTGCACGTTCACGTGCAAAAGAATCTGGCACTGGGAAGCACCGGCACTAACAACTCCTCCCTCACAGCTGGTTGGCAGCTCCACATACTCTCTACACAGCCCTGTCCAGCAAAAAAATCAAACTCAAATTGATACAAGGCTCAGCAACATAACGTTGTCAGCAGCTTGAAAATCAAGTGACCAGCAGATTCGACGAATTGATCTTATTCTTGATTCGAATGTCACCAACTGCAGCAGTGAAAATTGATCCGAACATCAGGGTACTGACTAACTTGAGAGTACCGATTTCAGCTATGCCGTTTTACCCTAGAACGCAGCCCTACTGCGGTCCTGGCGTTCGGTGATAAATATTACCCGGTTACTGGTTTTAGAACAAACCGAAAGAAATTCAGCAGGGGTGTTTTGCATGGCTGTGCGCACAATCAGTTCTGAGGGTGAAACATGTTTGCGGATGGTGCGTAACCACGAGCCGAACGATGCCACTACCAGCTCAGTGTAACAGGCTGACAGGTACTGCAACAGTCCCTGCGACACCACACCCATGAACATGAAGACGTGGTACGCGTGTATCTTGCGTCGGACGGCATCGCGATATTTTTTGGTTTCCCGATGTAGATACTGGTTACCATTGCGCCTCCTCAGTGGCTTCATGTCCTTCATCCAGAAGTGATAATCATAGGCTCCAATCACATGCTCGGCCTGCTTGAACCCCACTTCAATTTTGAACCGCAATCCGTAGAGAAGAACACGGTGCTTGCTGCTGTCACAAGCACGGAAAGTGCCTGATAGCTACGGCCCATGATAAAGGCTGGTTTTGTGTTTGAATCTGATTCTTGATGCAGACTTTTTACTGCTGGCATCTTCTTGCCTTTCTTCTTTCCGTTGCCAACGATAACCGGTCGGCCGTTAACGCGTTTGATGCGCTCACCGAACAGTCAGATATCAAGCTACAGACGCGTAGTACTCGGTACTCTCAAATGACTAAAAAGAGGCGTTAAAAACTAATACACCTATCTGCAGATGCCACCGTGTTTTGTCTGTGTGCTACGAAGATTCGTGTGATTTGCATATTTCTAATATTTCTATTCACGATTGACTCTGAATGCTCATCGAGGTGGCTTGTTGCCTCATCCATGAATAGTATACGTGGCCTGCGATAGATTGCCCGTGCTAGAATTACGCGCTGTTTCTGCCCGCCACTAAGACTAGAACCCATATCCCCCACCAACGTGTTGTAGCCCATTGGCATCTGTTCAATATCTTCTGCTATTGAGGCAATGTACGCGCACGCTCTCACCTTTTTTATATCGATAGTGGCAGCAAAACAAGCTATGTTCTCTGCGATATCGCCAGCCATAAGTTGGTCATCTTGCATGACGCTAGCTATTTGATTTCTAAAATTCGGTGTATTTTTCATGGGTTTTCCGTCAACTAGTATCTCGCCTTCGGTGGGTTCGATAAGACCCATGAGGCACTTCAGTAATGTGCTCTTACCGCAACCACTCGCTCCTGTAATCGCGACCGTTTCACCGGCTTTAATCGAGAGGTTCAAATTTCTGAAAATGAAAGGCTCATGTTCTGAGTATCTGAAACTCAAGTTTAGTGCTTCAATATCTCCTTTGACAGGAATAAAAAGGCCATTAGCATCAGTTTCAGAGCCTAAATGCTCATGAATATCCACATTCACTTGCGATTCCACATCCTCTGTAGTGGTATGAACGATATCTGCAAGCCGGCCAAGATGCACATCTAACATCTTAAATTGAATCCACTGATCGATAAGGTTGTCCATCGAGTTTGTGAATCGGTCTTTAAAACTTATGAACGCATAGAGCATTCCAAGGGACATCGCATCTTGCATTACAGCTGTAGCGCCAATATATATTACCAGTATACTTTCAAGTCCAAAAAGCAGCCCATTAACTGTCGAGTAGCCAATTTCCCACCTGGATATACGGATTGATTTATTCATGGTGTTGGCAAATTTATTCTGCCAATGATGCTGTCGATCCGCTTCTTTCTGAAACAGTTTAATCGTTTGAATCGCTCTGATCGATTCCATGAAATGGGTGCTTTCTTTGGCGCCTGCAACGATAACTTCTTCGTTCAGCAACTTAAATGGCCGGTACATAACCCATCTGATAATCGCATAAATTATTACTACCCCCATAACAAGTAGCGATAATTTCCAACTATAGAAAAACATGGCAACTAGCGTCAGCAAGGCCATAACACCATCCACCACTGCGGAAACCATACCGTTAGACAACATTTTTCTAACGGCATCCAGGCTTTCAAAGCGTGATACGACATCGCCCATATGTCGGGTTGAAAAATACTTCATTGGTAAGCGGATAAGATGTCTAAACAAATTTGTAGACATTTGCATACTAAGCCGACTTGTGAAGTGTAAAACTACAAATTCTCGCAAAAGACTTGTTGCCGTTGAGATGATCATCAACAAGCCGAATCCCAAAGCCAGAACGGTAAGAAGGTTATCGTCATTCTTTAGCAAAACATCGTCAACAACAATCTGCATAAACAATGGGGTTATCAGCGCAAACACCTGTAGCACCAACGATAGAACGATAATTTGTATTATGTTCCGCTTGAGCCCGACTATGCGATCCCAAAAATGAGAGATTCTAAGGGTTTTCTTCTCAACGCCTTTTTTAAACTTTTGCGTAGGAGTAAGTTCGAGTACGACTCCAGTGAACTCATTTTCAAGCTCCTCTAGCTTAACCCGTCGCTCCCCTACAGCAGGATCGTGTATCAGATAGAAGGAGCTACTGATTTTTGTAAGCACTACAAAATGATTAAGCCCCCAATGTAGAATACAGGGGAGTGTAATCTGATCAAGATCCTCGACGTCCGCTTTTAGTGCTCTAGGAGCAAGCTCGACTCTAGTAGCGATATCCATCAGACCCTTAAGGGTAACACCGTGACTTGAGACAGAAAATCGCCTGCGCAAACTTGCAAGATCTGTGTCGTAACCGTAATACCCTACGATCATGGCAAGACAGGCCAAACCACATTCAGTAACCTCTGCCTGCACAATGACAGGGACTCGATTTACTGAACCGAAGTTTAAAAGTGATACATCTTTTCGAGTTGTTGAATTTTCTGATTGCATGAATTTATAGCCTTCCGCGCAGACTCAAAACAGGTTCGAATATCCACTCAATCAAGGAGCGCTCACTAAGCTCTATATCGGCCGACACCGTCATCCCAGGTTTTAGAAATAATTCTCTCCCGTAGGCCCGAACGGTAGAGTCACTCAGATTTCCAACAATTCGATACATAGGTTCGTCTACAACGATAGGCGCATTTAATACCTCTGCAGGGAGCAGTACAGTGTTTGAAATATTCTCAATGGTTCCTGAATACGTTCCAAACTTTTGGTATGGAAACGCATCGTATCGAATTGTAAGCATTTGACCCTCTTCGATGAATCCTGCCGATCGCACAGGAACCATTAGTTGCACCGTCAAAGTGGAATCAGAAGGCACAATACTCATCAGTGGAACTGAACCACCTAATTGCACACTTTGTCCTTCTGTCGCTTGCAGGTTATTGACAAACCCTGCACGTGGCGAAACAATTGTATAGGACTGCTCACTACCTATTTGTGCTATGCGTTGAGTAACATCACTGAGCCGGTCTTTCAATGCATCCTGACTAAGGATGGCTTGATCGGGAATCAAATCCAATTCATTTTGCAACTCAGTAATTGAGTTACTTTGACGAATATGTTGCCGCTCCAGCACCTGCAAACTTTCTAACAACTCCAATTCCTGTGCTTGGATTTTTTCAAGCTCTAGATTGGATATAAACTTGGCCGTCTGTAATTTGATAGCATTTTTCAACTGGGCGCTTATCAGCTTATATCGTTTACCTACTGTCACAATCTGTCGATCTATCAATAACAGCTCATCTTTTGCTGCTACTAGTTTTTTTCTCAAATCACTTTCCTGCCTCGAGAAGATAGCCTCACCTCTTTCCAACTGACGAGTGATTCGCTGACGTTGTAGTTCAGACTCTGCGAGTAATTCAGACGACAAACTCCCACCATCCGCCATCACTCTTGTTGATTTTATAGTAGCGAGAGGCTGGCTCTCTTGAACCATTTCTCCTTCTTGCACTAGCAATGAATAAACAATACCGGCAGTCTGTTGAGGGAATATCCTGACCACGCCAGAAGAAGGTTCTATCCAGCCATACACTGTTTCTTTTTGTACATAGCGACTGAACGACAGCCAGACAGCGAGAACTACCAGCCATGAAATTAAAAATACTGTAATAATTGTATGAGGCAAATGAGGGACTAACAATATGTCACCATGCAGACGCTCACGATTGTTGTCCACCGCTTGTTTTCGAAAAAGCGACTCACGTATTATTCCCATATCGTATTATTTAGTCATTAAATGAGCGTGCATCCACAAACTCATAACCGCTTAAGTTGATCAATATTCGATAATTGACAAAAACTTCGTTGGTTTTGAAATCTTCAAATTACCAATCAAAAACATGTATCACGAGAATTCCCGCATGTGAGAAACCTGTAATGCTCAAGCGAGTATATTCAACTTTCTGTGCCCCACATGCGTTGTAGCGACCAGCTTCGCATTTGTCTGACTTGCTGATATGAGGTATAGCTAATTATGATGTTGGAGCAGGGTCGAACAATACAGCGTATCTGGTTAACTTGTGATTATCACAACTTCAACTTAACGTACAAGATACGCTGCTCTGAAGAGGATAACGTTTTTCAGTTTGAAGGTAGAGAGGCGATTGCAACAGACGCAGCTGCTCAAGAGCGATGCGCAGCAGATGCTGCAGGTAGCCATTGAGGCGATGGTTCAGGATTTCATGCTTCAATTGCATGATCGATTATTGGATGATGGGTGTGCAGCAGTGGTGCGTGACGCCCATTAGCCTAGGCGTGATCGACAAACAGGTATTGGTCCTGTAACAGTCAAAGTGCTCATGGTTCATTCGTGTAATGGTGGGGTTGTGGCATTCCGCTCAGCCCTCGTATCTCCTTATGTGCGCAAGACAAAATCACTGAAGCAGTACTACCGTTGGCTATTCTGAAGGGCTCGCTTAAGGGGAAGATGAGCACGCTTGAGGTTTTGAAAAGCCCCGAATCAACTAGATTATCATCTAGCACGGTAGCTCGACTGAAATAGCAGTGGGGTGAAAAGTATCAGGACTGGAGCGGTAAGCCTACGGACAAGCAACAGCGGAACTACCCGTGGCTAACGGCTTTCACAGCGGAGTCAGGACTGAGGACGCCTTATCCGTGAATCGGTGACGTTACGCTGGCAGCTGCTCTAGCACCTAATTGGTTCCATG
>Ga0114956_1002576_pt1 | contig 14218 bp, 14 predicted proteins | sample MaitaG_FD_87304 | JGI IMG/M metagenome (GOLD analysis project Ga0114956, IMG submission 87304) | Marine algal microbial communities from Maine, USA - Maine_Asex2 metaG | ecosystem: Host-associated > Algae > Red algae > Unclassified | place: Maine, USA | collected 2015-01-05 | reverse complement strand
CCACTGCGCCGCTCCAGCGGCGTTGCCGCTCGCGCCGGTAGCCCTGCTACCGTTGCTCACGGCGCCTTGCCGGAACGGCGCAGTGGGCCGGCAGACCGCATAACTTATTCCTTCACGAGCCCTTACAGTCTGTCGTGCTCATCGGGCTCTACATCCCGGGCCTTCATCAATGTTCTCTTCAAGCGCTCCCGGCTTCCCTTCCTCGTTTTTCCCAACAGGAAGTCCTCTGTAGCCAGCGCCGACATTTTCTCGGCGGCCGCCAGTACCATGAACTGGTTTATCGAGACTCCCTCAGCCTTTACCAGATCTTTAAGCTCGTCATGGAGCGAATCTGGCAGACGAACCGTCAGATTACTCATTTTCCTTCCTCTTCAATTATCTTGATCAACGCCGCAGGCGTCACAATTTCGATCCCAAACGCCTCTTCGACTCCATGCTTGCAGAAGTCTTTCAGATTGAATGTGACGATATACTGGGACCTTGATGCAACGGCGGCCTCGAGCACCATGTCGTCATCCGCATCTCGGAGCCACGGACGCCAGACGAAATGAACGACCTGTCCCTTCGCTACCGCAGCAAGATCCTCACAGAGTTCCTGTGCCATTTCAGGTTCAACACCTCGGGATAGCACCTTGTCGCGCAAGAGGACATCGTTGTACTCAAGGTAAAGCGGCAGCGTCAGAGCTATCTCGAAGCAATCGTCAGCTAGTAACCCAAGCAGCTTTGACGAGGCGCCACGGCTGGACAGAGCTGCCGCTACCACCACGTTAGTGTCTATGACTACTCTCATGTGGTGGCACATATACCACCACACAAGTCTCTCGACAACACAATCTTGATGTATCTGCGCACGGCGTCACTAAAAACTCTCCGCGATTCCTATGTCTTCGCAGGCGATCTGACGATTGGATATAGAGTCGAGACTAGTGCTGGACCGCGAAGAAGGCTGTGGATACAGTGACTGGAGAATTGAAAACCTAGCATCTGAACATTAAAAGACATGTCGTCCAGCAAGCCACCCGTTATCAATGCTCCAGCGCCGGCGTTCGATCTACCAGCCACCGGCGGGGCCGATCTCTCCCTCGCGAGCCTCCGCGGCAGGCACGTCGTGCTCTGGTTCTACCCGCGAGACGCCACTCCCGGTTGTACCTCGGAGAGCCAGGATTTTCGTGACCAGGCAGAGGCATTCGATGCCCTCGGCGCCAGCATCGTCGGCTGCTCGCAGGAGTCGATCGCGAGCCACGAGAAGTTCAAGAGCAAACAGGCCATGCCGTTTGCACTGGTGTCGGACGAAGCAGGCGATCTCTGCCGTGCCTACGACGTCCTGAAGGAAAAGCAGATGTACGGCAAGCGTTTCATCGGCATCGAGCGCAGCACCTTCCTGATCGACCCCGATGGCGTGCTGCGCAAGGAGTGGCGCAAGGTCAAGGTGCCGGGGCACGTCGACGCGGTTCTCGACGCCGTGCGCGAGCTGGCGTCAGGCGGCGTCCAACCGCCGACTCGATGACGCGTCATCGCGTGGCTCACGCGCTTTCGGCCAGGCGTTCATGACCGCTTGCACCAGCGTGGCGAGCGGGATGGCAAAGAAGACCCCCCAGAGACCGAACAGTCCGCCGAAGAACAGCACCGATACGATGATTGCCAACGGGTGCAGGTTGACGACTTCGGAAAACAACAGCGGCACAAGTACATTGCCGTCGAGAATCTGGATGATCTGGTAGATGACCAGGAGGTAGCCGAGCTTGGGTACGAGCCCCCACTGAAAAAAGCCGATCAGCGCGATCGGCACCGTGACCGCGACCGCACCGATGTACGGCACGATGACCGACAGCCCGACGAGAAAGCTCAGCAGCAGGGCGTAATTCAACCCCATGATGCCGAACACCACGTACGTCACCAGCCAGACGATGACAATCTCGACGAATTTGCCACGGATATAGTTGGCAATCTTCAGATCGACCTCACGCCAGACCCGGAACGACAGTTCGCTTCGCTTGGGCACGAACCTGGACGCCCATTCCAGCAGCGTGTCCTTTCCTTGAGAGCGAAGAAGACCATCAAGGGAACCAGCACGGCGTAGACCGAAATGAGCACGATGGTGCCCAGCCGCGCGATCGAGAACGACAGGATATCCTGGGTGATCGAGCCTATCTCGTTGCGCAGGTTGCTGATCAGATCCTTGACCTGGTCAACCGTGAAGATGTCAGGGTACTTTTCCGGGAGACGCAGCAATTGCACCTGGACATTGAGCAGGATGCCCGGTAACTCCCGAACGATCGCCGTCACCTGCTGCGAGAGTACCGGCACAAGGCCGAAGAGCACCACCGCCGACAACGCCAGGAACATCAGGAGAACGAACACCGACGCCAGCGTTCTCGGCACATGCCAGCGCTGCATCGTCTTGACGACGCCCTCGAGCAGATAGGCAAGCACCAGAGCGACCAGCACGGGCGCAAGGATGTCGCCCAGCAACCAGACGAGCGCGGAGACCACGACCAGCAGCAGCGCGAGGATGACCGCTTGCGGGTCGGAGAAATTCCGACGGTACCAGTCGCGGATGATATCCAGCATCGCGTCGAAAGCTCGGTCGGTTTGGAGTGGGGGCGTCCCTCGGGACGGTGTGCCGCCCGCTTGCGGGCGTAGCCATGACACAGATTATGCCATTGGCTGGCGATGTCGACTGCGTCTCGTTCCCTGCGGTGCAAGAATGGTGCAGATCAAGCCGCTGGCAGCCGTTCAGCGACCGTCCGTTTCGACGTAGTGACGTGCGAACTGATACAGCTCATCCATCAATCGCGACCGGAACTTCTGGCGCTGACGTACGAACCAGTAGGGCCTTTGCAGACGCGGTTCGAGTGGACGAACCGCGAGCAGACCGAGACTGATCTCCTTTTCGAGAGAGGCTCTCGACAGGATCGATATGCCGGTACCTGCCTGCACGGCACCCTTGATCGCTTCGGTACTGCCCAGTTCGAAGGGTTGATCGAGTTGTGCGATATCGATTCCGTGGTCCTCCAGGTAGCGTTCGATGACGCTGCGCGTGCCGGAACCGTCTTCACGGAACAGGAACGGCCAGTCAAGCAGATCGGACGGAGCGATGGCTTTCGCGCAAGCCAGGGGATGTTCGGGTGGAACCAGCACCTGCAGCTCGTCTCGTCGACATTCCTCCACCAGCAGGAGGCCATTGTCGACAGCGCCTTCGACAACACCCAGATCAATGCTGTTGTCGGCCACCATGCTGACGACAGCATCCGTGTTCGCGACCCGCAGGCGAATGCGGACGTCCGGGAAGCGGCGCTGAAAGTCACCGAGCAGTTCCGGCAACATGTACTCGGCCACGGTGGTGCTGGCGCCGAGAGTGAGCAGCCCGGCGCGTTCACCGGTCAGGGTCTTCACCGCCGCGTGCATGTCGCGGTACTGCTCGAGAATGCGCCCGGCGTGCTCGAAGACCGTCTCACCGGCGGCCGTCAGGCTGATGCGATTGTTGACGCGATCGAAAAGTCGCGTGCCGAGCTCCTCTTCAAACTGCCGTATCTGATGCGTGACCGCGGGTTGCGTCATGTGCAACGCTTCGGCGGCACGCGTGAAGCTGAGCACGCCTGCCACCGCGTGAAATACCTGCAGACGTCGGTCAGCCATGGACGGTCGGCATCGGGAGGAAGTTCGAGTCTACCCGCAATGACGGACGGCTATACTGAGCCGCCGCACACTGTCCAATGGAGCTCGTGCATGCGCGCCAGTCGGTACCACATCGCGACGACGAAAGAGACACCGCACGATGCAGAGATCGCGAGCCACCGTCTGATGCTGCGCGCCGGCCTGGTCAAGCGACTCGGTTCCGGCCTGTACAGCTGGATGCCGCTGGGCTTGCGTACCCTCAGAAAGATCGAGGCGATCGTGCGACGCGAGATGGATAGCGCCGGTGCTCTCGAACTGCTGATGCCCTCTGTGCAACCGGGCGAACTCTGGGAGGAGAGCGGCCGCTGGACCAAGTACGGCCCGGAGCTCTTGCGCCTCACCGACCGGCATGCGCGCGACTACTGCATCGGCCCGACGCACGAAGAGGTCGTCACCGACATCGCCCGACGCGAACTGCGCAGTTACCGTCAGTTGCCGATCAACCTGTATCAAGTCCAGACCAAGTTTCGCGACGAGATCCGCCCGCGATTCGGCGTCATGCGGGCACGCGAATTCATCATGAAGGATGCCTATTCATTCGATCTGGATGCCGCCGGCATGCAAGCCAGCTTTGATGCGATGAACGCAGCCTATGTGCGGATCTTCGACGCACTCGGGCTGGACTATCGGGCGGTCGAGGCAGACGGCGGCAGTATCGGTGGTGCCACGTCACGCGAATACCACGTGCTCGCCGAGAGCGGTGAGGACGCACTGGTCTACTCGACCGGTTCCGACTATGCCGCCAACCTCGAGAAGGCAACTTCGCTCGCCACGGGCCAACGCGGCGAGCCGACGACAGAGCGCAACCTGCTCGACACACCGAACGTCCACACCATCGAGGAACTTGCGGCGTTCGCCAACGTCAGCCGCACGCGCTGCCTGAAGACACTGCTGGTCAAAGGTGCCGACAAGAAGACACCCGTGGTCGCCCTGCTGCTTCGCGGAGACCATGACCTCAACGAGATCAAGGCGGCGCAGCTTGCTGAAGTTGCCGATCCGCTGGAAATGGCCGACAGTGCCACGATTCGCCGCGTGGCGGGCTGCGATGCGGGCTCGATCGGGCCCTTCCGGCTACCCGCCGGACGGGAAGCCACGGTCAGGGAAGGGGCAAAAGACGGGGCGGATGGCGGGGCAAGTGACGGGGCGGACGACGGCGTAGAGCTGAGGGTTCCGGTCATCGCCGATCGCGATGCTGCGCTGATGAGCGATTTCATCTGTGGTGCCAATGAGGATGGCAAGCACCTGAGCGGCGTCAACTGGGGGCGCGATCTGCCCGAACCGGAGGTGCGTGATCTCCGCAACGTCGTGGAGGGAGACCGGGATCCGAGCGGCGTCGACGGCGTGTTGAAGATCGTTCGCGGCATCGAGGTCGGTCATATTTTCCAGCTCGGCGATACCTACAGTAAACCGCTCAAGGCCAGTGTGCTCGACGAGAACGGCAAGCCTCGTACGCTGCTCATGGGCTGCTATGGCATCGGCATCACGCGTGTCGCCGCTGCCGCGATCGAACAGTGCAGCGATGCGGAAGGCATTGTCTGGCCGGACGCGATCGCGCCCTTCGAAGCGGTCGTGTCACCCATTCACATGGCCAAATCGGACGCCGTCAGAGACGCCGCCGAAACGCTCTACCGGGAACTGCTCGAGGCTGGCGTGGATGTGCTGTTCGATGACCGTCCCCTTCGACCCGGTGTCATGTTTGCCGAGATGGAACTGATCGGCATTCCACACCGCTTCGTGGTCAGCGATCGTTTGCTAGCCGAAGGGCAACTCGAATACAAGCGACGTGGCGATGCGGAGGCGTCACAACTACCCCTCGATGGCGCCCTCGCGGCCATCAATCGAGCAGCGGTGCCGGGGTGATCTTGAGGATTTCTTCGGCCGTGGTCCGACCCTGCGCTACCTTGGCGAGGCCACTGACACGAAGCGGACGCATACCGTCCTGGAAGGCCTGCTTGCGAAGATCTTCGACGTGCGTGGTCGAATTGATGCTGGCCTTCACTCCCGGCGTCATCTCGAGCAGTTCATAGATGCCGGCACGTCCTCTGAAGCCGCTCTGACGACACTCGAGACAGCCGCTCGGTCGGTAGCGCCGGTCGGGTGCATCCGCCTTCCAGGGCGACATCAGCGTCCGCCATTCCTCGTCGGCGGCCTCGTCCGCCTCGACTGATTCGGCGCAGTGCGGGCACAGCGTGCGTACCAGCCGTTGCGCGATGACGCCGATCAGTGTCGAGCGGATCAGGTAATACGGAATACCGAGTTCGAGCAAGCGGGTAATGGCGGAAGCGGCATCGTTGGTATGCAGCGTCGAGAGCACGAGATGTCCCGTGAGCGCAGCTTGCACGGCCATCTGCGCCGTCTCGAGATCGCGAATCTCTCCGACCATGATGATGTCGGGATCCTGTCGAAGCAGCGTACGGACACCCGCCGCGAAGTCCAGCTCGATATTGTGCTGAACCTGCATCTGGTTGAACGCCGGCACCACCAGTTCGATCGGATCTTCGATGGTGCAGACGTTGACGTCCGGTGTCGCGAGGAGCTGCAGGCTCGAATACAGGGTCGTGGTCTTGCCGGAGCCGGTCGGACCTGTGACCAGGAGGATACCGTTCGGCTGACGAATCATGCCGTTCCAGATATCGGCCTCACGCTGATCGAAACCGAGCGCACTCTGGTCCTTGACCAGCACCTCGGGGTCGAAGATGCGCATGACCATCTTCTCGCCGAAAGCGGTCGGCATGGTCGAGATACGCAGTTCCACTTCCTTGCCTTCGGCGTTGCGCGTCTTCAGGCGCCCGTCCTGGGGGCGTCGCTTCTCGGCCACATCGAGCCGGCCCAGTATCTTCAGTCGGCTGGTGACCGCCGCCATGACCGGCGCCGGCATGTCGTAGACCTGTTGCATGACACCGTCGATCCGGAAGCGAACCGCCCCACTCTCGCGTCGCGGCTCGAGATGAATGTCGCTCGCGCGCTGTTCGTAGGCATATTGCAACAACCAGTCGACGATGCTGACGACATGACTGTCGTTCGCCTCGAGCTTGCCACCGCGCCCGAGCTCCATGAGTTGCTCGAGATTCTGCACCGCCGTGCTGGCATCGCGTCGTGTTTCCTGCTTTGCGCCCAGTACCGACTTCGAGACCGTGTACAGCTCGACCAGGTATCGCCGAATGTCGTCGGGGTTGCAGATGACGAGACGAATCTCCTTCTGCAAGACCTGCGTCATCTCCTGCTGCCAGTCCTTGCGGAAAGGCTCGGCCGTGCCGAACACGACGTAGTCGGACGCAGCTTCTATGCAGATGACGTTGAAACGCGTCGCGTAGGCGTGAGAGGCAACAGCGGTGACCGCCGGAACGTCGATGTTCAGAGGATCGATCCGCTTCCAGGGCAGATCTACCTTCTTCGCGAGCCAGCGCGTCAGGAAGTCGAGGTCGATCGTACGCGTCTCCTCACGCGCACACTTCCAGCCACTCGCGGCAATTCGCTCGAGCGCGCCACCCGGTGCCTGCCTTGCCTTGGCATCCGCCGTGCCAGCGTCTCCGGTGCGCGCGAGAGAGCGCAGCAGCTCGGCATTGCCGTCCTCGATCAAGCCATCGGTCAACAGGCCATCGAGCACGGCTTCAAGATCGAGTCTGCCCGTATGTGGATCGGCAAAACGACTGGCGTTTTCAGTGAGCACGCAGTATCGAGGAGTGGCTGGGTGCCACCGCTATCGGCGTTTCACATACCCGGATGAACGCTGTCGTGGTGGAGCCATCGTTCGCGTCACGGTTCGTTGCGGTCGCTGTGACACACTACCGCCGCCGATACGTAACAGTGCTCGTAATCGACGCAATCATTCCACAGCTGACCGACCCGTATTCCGGTGACATGACAACGAAGATTCTGGTTCTACACGACAGCAACAGCGGCAATACCGAACGCATGGCGCTGCAGGTTGCCCGCGGTGTGGGACGGGTGGACGGTGCCGAAGCCTTTCTTCGTGGCACCCCGCCGGTCGGCGCGCTCGACGCGCCGCGTGTCGATGCGGTACCGGATACTGGCGCACCCTATGCGACGCTCGCAGACTTGGCGAACTGCGACGGCCTGGTGCTCGGCAGCCCCACCCATTTCGGCAACATGACGGCGTCGATGAAGCATTTCATCGACGGCACCACGACCTGCTGGCTGGCCGGAACACTCGCCGGCAAACCCGCCGCCGTGTTCACGTCGACGGGCAGCATGCACGGTGGCCAGGAGGCAACGCTGCTTACCATGATGGTGCCACTATTGCATCACGGCATGCTCATCGTCGGCCTGCCATACTCGAACCCGGGTCTGATGCAGACGAGTCGAGGCGGCACGCCGTACGGGGCGAGTCACGTGTCGGGGGAAGCGGGAGACGCACCGCTTGCCAGCGTCGAGGAGACCCTCTGTCGCGCACTCGGCGAACGCGTCGCGACGCTTGCCGACAGGCTCGCGGCATCGGCATGAAAAAGCCCCGACTGGCCGACCCGAAGCGCGCCCGCGCCGGTCGCATATCGACGCTCGTCGGCTACTTCGGTCTGCTCCTCGTGATCCTCAACTGGTTCACCTGGATTGCACCGCCACTGACGATGCCGCGAGCGTTCCCGATCATCGCTCTGGCCGTGCCCTTGCTCTTCCCGCTGCGCGGTTTGTTGCACGGGCGTCGCTATACGCACCAGTGGGTGAATTTTCTCAGCATGCTGTACTTCATGCTCGGCGTCGACGCCTGGTTCAACGCCGCGGCAGGGACGGCCTGGCTCGGGGCGGTGACGGTGTTGTTCTCGCTGCTGCTGTTCGGCGGAACGGCCATCTATGCACGCTACACCGCCTCTCTGACAAGTTGACTGTCGCACTTACCGCTCGGCGGTGATTGACGCGAGAGTCTGCTTCACGAACGGGACCGTTACGCGCCGTTTCTCTCGTAGAGAAGCCGCATCCAGTCGATCGATGACAGGCCGCAGCGCCGCCATGTTCGGCGGAAAGTGCTTCAACAGGTAATCGATGACGTCATCGCCGAGCGCAAGCGCCCGACCGACGGCCTCGCATTGCAGCGCGTCCCGGAGTGCGTCGCCCTCGAGAGCACCGACGCGGTAGCGCGGTCCGAGATCAAGCAGGGTAGCGAGCTCGGGCTGCGCAAGTCGCAGATTCTCCGGTGGCTGCTCGGCTGCGAACAGGAGCATCGTGCTTGCCGATCGGCAGCGATCGATGCAACGACAGAGATCGAACTCGGCGCCGGGTTCGAGTGCATGAACATCGTCGATACAGACAAGCTCACATTGCTCGAGGCCGCTGAGTGCATCCGGGTGAGCCGCCAATGCAGCTGGCAGGTAAGCGATGCGATACCCCTCGGCACTTATCTGCTGACAGGCCGCACTCAGCAGGTGTGACTTGCCGGCGCCGCGTTCACCCCAGAGAAAGATCTGCCGCTCTGCCGAAGCACCTTCGATGAAGGCCGCCACACTGCGATGCGCCACCGCATTGCCGGCACAGACGTGAAACGTCGCGAACGACGTTGCCGGCGCCATGTCCAGTGGCAGTGTCAGCTGTGGGTGCACGGATTCGAGGCGATCAGGTTATCGGGAGCGCTGTCGCGGCCGGCGATGCGAAGACGCGCTTCAACGCAGATAGTCGAATGCAAGCTCGGCGTTGCGGGCCAGCGGAACGACAGACGGGCGAGGAGCGGGTCGAGCGAAGCGCTGGTCGCTGCGCCTGAGATCGGTCACCGAACCCGTGGCATTCTCGAACGCCGGATCGAATCCGACGTCCGGCGGCGAGGTGCGGCGCAGCCAACGCTGGCTTTCGGCCGCTCGAGCGATGGACGGCAATGCGCCTCTTGGCACGACCGTGAAGACCATGCCGCGATCATCGATTTCCTTTGGATAGACCGTACCGACACCCGCGACGCCGGACAGGAAGTCGAGTACGGTCGCATAGGCATTGACCGTGTCGACCGCACCGAACCAGACCAGTGCTTCGGCATCGGAAGAAGCCTCACCGCCATAGGCAAAGCTGTCGTCTACCCGGGAACTCGTGGCGGTAAGAAAGCCGATTCCCGACTGCAGTGCTTCGTCCAGTGTGCTGGTCGTGAAACTCTGGCTTTCGGCCGTATCGACCGAGAACCGGATCCAGTTGCCATTCCAGGCGTCGAGGCCATCGCGCGCCAACCGGCCGATCAGCACCACGGGCTCACCGTAGCGTTCCGAGGCGAGACGCAGTCGCGGCACGCGGTCCTGCTGGATATCCGCAACGCTCAGTGCCGCCCGATCCTCACCATCGCCACTCGGGTAGCGCAGGGTCACGCCACGCGCACCGGCAATCTCCCGTGCTCGCGCGCGCAAGTTCACAGCGGCCGGATCACCGACCATGATGGCGCGGCGACCGTCTTCGACAAGGAGCCAGACCAGTGCCGAATCCAGGTTTGCAAACGGGTCGACAGCCTCTTCAGTGCCGCCCTCGGCGCCCCCGTCGGCGATCGCTGCGCCCTCGGCAGGGTCAGCATCACCCGCAATCAGATCGCGCAGACGTTCACGATCGAAACGCACCAGCATCAGCTGCGTTGCCTCGCCACTTTCGCGGACGCGATCGGTCAACGGCGTACCCGGCGCGATCACCGTACCCGGGGTCGGTGCCCGGTAGTCGAATCGTTCTATCCAGCTATCGGCACTTCTGAGTGCAGCCCGGATGTCGTCGCGATTGAGCAGCGTCTTGTCACCGCTATTGGCGAGCAATACCTGCCTGAGAGCGAGGGTCTGTGCGGCACGCTGCTCGTCGATACTCCGGTCGGCCACGGCGACTTCGGCGCTCCAGGGGTCACCTTGTGCATGGGCAGGTGCCGTCAGCAACATTTGCAGCAGCACGAATGCCGCCAACAGGTGGGGCAAGGTCGACAAGGCGAGAACCGCAGGGAGGCGTATCATCCGCCTATTGTGCAGTCTGCTATCCGTCGTTGTCACCACCCTTCCGGCCTTTGCCCTCCATGTCCCGACGTGCTCCAGCAAGCCACCTGACCTACGCCGATGCGGGTGTCGATATTGCCGCCGGCAATGCCCTGATCAAGCAGATCGGCCCGCTCGTCGCCAGCACCCGGCGCGCCGGTGTTCTGGGCGGTATCGGCGGCTTCGGTGGCTTGTTCGAGCTGCCAGCGGGATTTCGCGAACCCGTCATGGTGTCGGGTGCCGACGGGGTCGGCACCAAGCTCCGTCTGGCGATCGAGCTCGACCGTCACGAGACGATCGGCATCGATCTGGTCGCCATGTGCGTCAACGACATTCTCGTTACCGGCGCCGAACCGCTGTGGTTTCTCGACTACTACGCGAGCGGACATCTCGACGTGGCGCGCGCCACCGACGTCATCCGCGGCATCGCGCTGGGCTGCGAGTTGGCAGGGGCTGCGCTGCTCGGTGGCGAAACGGCCGAGATGCCCGGTCTCTACGCCGGCGACGACTACGATCTCGCGGGCTTTGCCGTGGGCATCGTGGAGAAGGCCTCGATCATCGACGGCAGTGCTGTAACCGCAGGTGACGTGATTCTCGGCGTGGCCTCTTCCGGGCCGCATTCGAACGGTTATTCGCTGATACGGCGCCGAATCAACGGTGAGAATCTCCAACAGACGCTCGGCGACGGCCGGACGCTCGGCACCGCTCTGCTCGAACCGACCCGCATCTACGTCCGCGCCATACGCGCGCTGATCGAACACGAGAAGGTCAGTCTCCACGCCATGGCACACATTACCGGCGGTGGCCTGAGCGAGAACCTGCCACGGGTTTTGCCGGCAGCACACGATGCACAGATCGATCTTTCGAGCTGGGCCTTGCCCGAGATCTTCCATTGGCTTCGCGACGGCGATCGCATCGCTTGCGATGAAATGCTCCGCACCTTCAATTGCGGCATCGGCATGGCGCTGGTGCTACCGCGCGCCGATGTGGACGCGACGATCGAGCTACTTGCGGAACACGGCGAGAGGGCCTGGCCGATCGGCACTATCGTGAGCGCTCCAGCGGACGGCGCCGCGCCGCGCGTGCATTACGCAGGCTCCCTGGCGAGCCCTGATCTCCTTGCCTGACGCCGAAGCGCGACGGTTGTCGCCCACCGCACGGCGAAGCAGCGCAGGGTGAGGCCGCTCGTGAAACCGCGACTCGCGATACTGATTTCGGGCCGGGGTTCGAACATGCTGGCGATAGCAAACGCCTGTGCATCGCATCGTCTCGACGCCGAGGTTGTCGCCGTGATCGCCGACAGGCCCGATGCACCTGGCCTGGCGGCGGCACACGAACGGGGTCTGCCAACGGAGATCGTCCCACGCAGGGCCTTTCCGAGCCGAGTCGATTTCGACCATGCTCTCGGCCAGACACTCGCCAGTCGTGCACCCGACTGGATCCTGCTGGCGGGCTTCATGCAGGTACTCGGTTCGGAACTTGTCGAGGCCTGGGAGGGTCGCATGCTCAATATCCATCCCTCGCTGTTGCCGAAGTTTCCGGGGCTCGATACGCATCGGCGAGCGCTTGAAGCCGGCGAGCACGAGCACGGCGCCAGCGTTCATCTGGTCACGGCGGAACTCGATGCCGGCCCGGTCATCGCACAAGTTCGCGTGCCGGTTCTCGAAGGCGACACGCCTGACTCCCTGGGTGCCCGCGTGCTGGCCTCGGAACATCCCCTCTATATCGACGCGATCGAACGCTCTCTCCAGGGAACGGCGGTCAACATCAGCGAGACTCCATGACCAAGCCGACCTGCCAGCGCCGCCGTATCCACCCCAGACATTTCGCCATCGCCACCTGTCTGGGTATCCATTGCCTGGGCCTCATCGCTGCCGCTGTCGGCGGGTTGCCCGGCTCGGAGCTTCGCGCGGAAACGCTCCAGGCGGACGACATAGCACCGTTCGAAGTCGTCTACAGCGTAGGCAACAACATGGTCACGGCGGGTAGCGCACAACTCTCGCTCGAGCAGGAAGGCGAGCAATGGCGCTACGAACTGTCCACAAGACCCACCGGCGTGTTCAAGCTGACCGGTCGTGGCCGGATCAAGGAAACGAGCATGTTCGAGGTCGTATCGATCGAGGGAGGCGCTGAGATTCGCCCCATCAGCTATCGTTTCCGCCAGGACGAGGAACGACAGCGCAGCGTCGATGCGTTGTTCGACTGGAAGGATCAGTCGATCGATTTCATGCGCCGGGGCAAGGAAGACACGATGGCCTTCGATACGCCGGTTCACGATCGACTATCGGTAACGCTTGCCATCATGAACGCGCTCCGTCACGGCATCGAGCAGATCGAATTCAAGGTGTTCGACAATGGCAAGCTGAAGAACATGCGCTTCAGCAACGAAGGGCGTGATGTGCTGGACACCAGCATGGGCAAGATCGAGACGCTTCGTGTCAAGGGGGAGAACGCCGACGGCAGCAGCCGGACATCCTATACCTGGTTCGCGCCGTCGTTCGACTACCTGCCCATTCAACTGGAACAACGCAAGCGTGGCAAGCTGGTTGCACGCATGAGTCTGTCCAGGCTCAAGAACCGGGTTGGCGACATCGAATTGAAGCCGCTCGAAGCCGACGCCGAAAAATAGAGAATCTTGCTGTCGACGGCCCTACTTGAAGCGCTTCTCGAAGATAGCGCGCAGGCGGTAGTCGGGGTCCTCTTCGTCATCGGTTGACGAGAGGGCGGACTCGACCGGAAGTTGCATCTGTGCCGAGAAGGTGAAGCCGGGGTGCTGCCAGAACAGACTGGGGTTGAGATACCAGTCAGCCTCCGTATCCACGGTCTCGTCGGCACCGGCATCGAGCAGGTCGAAGTCGCCTTGCAGGCTCAGCAACCACAACGGCGAGCTCGCGCCGAGTCCGGTTATGCCGAGACGACGACCGGTGGTCACGTCGAGCGACAGCACGTCCGGTTGATCGACCCCGTCCGAATCATCGACGAATTGCTCGAGATTGACATCGATTCCGCCATACCAGAGTCGACCAAGCCGACCGTAAGACAAGCCGAGAAGGCTCGAACTCACATACGGCGTGCCGTCGATGTCGGCATCTTCATGCTCGATGCGAATGCCCGCGGAATAGCGAAACCCATCGTTCAGGCCCGTCGTCAGATCGCGCGTCGAGTCGTCGAGCTTTTGGCGGTTGCGATTTGACGAGGCTCGGCCGACCGCCACCTCCGGGTCGTTGAACAAGGAACCGAGACCGTAGCCACCCTGACGGGAGAAATCGAATCGGCCCGGTGACAATGAAAACGAGAACTCGGTGCTTCTCTGCGATGCGGAAACCGGCCCGGGCAAGGGTTCGGCAAGCTCTCGTGGCAGGCGGGTGAAGCGGATGGGATCAACCTGGCTCGCATCGAGGGCGAACAGACCCGGGGCATCAACGCCGAGTGCATTGCCGCGCGACGAAGCTCCGCCCGACAATCCACCACCCGACGAACCACCTGACTCGAGTGAGGTGTCGAAGGCTCGATTGTCGGCTGCCGCACCGAACGAGCCGCACAGCGTCAGGGAAGCTATCATGGCAACCGAATACCGCTGGTGACGCATGTCGACTGCCCGCCCGGTT
>Ga0114956_1002574_pt1 | contig 14220 bp, 10 predicted proteins | sample MaitaG_FD_87304 | JGI IMG/M metagenome (GOLD analysis project Ga0114956, IMG submission 87304) | Marine algal microbial communities from Maine, USA - Maine_Asex2 metaG | ecosystem: Host-associated > Algae > Red algae > Unclassified | place: Maine, USA | collected 2015-01-05 | reverse complement strand
TAATCGCCCAATACAGCAAACCGCCATCAATTAGATGCCACTCAAATCCGAGATCAACACCTTCCGACTCAAACAACTTCAAGCTATCGATATCATCCATGGCAATGGCTAGAATCAATTCGCCGAAAAGTTTGTTTTGAACAGTAAAACTAAGCTTATCCCACTCGAAGCTACGCTGCATTGTTCGACCACATCGCTCTAATTGTTGTTCGCGTAAACGTATGTTTTGCTTAGCAATAAGCTCATTTTTTTCTAGGCACCACTTTTGATGCTGGCGTAGCTTTGGGCTCCACAGTTTGCCTCTAAAGCCACATTCAGACTTAATATTTTTAATGTGCGCTAACACACTGCTCTGGGCATAAGCTGAGCAGAAAGCTTTCTGCTGTCCAGCCTGCAAACTATTACTCATAAATAGGAGTAACAATACCCCAAGCCCTAAAGCATTGATAAACGCAAAGTTGGTTTTCCTCATCCCACACCTTGTATTGACTCAATTGATTAAGGAATATGCTAAACAGTATCTGCCTCTCAGTCCAAGTATTTATCTAAATGTGCTGTAAAATGTCATAAAATTGAACTATATTAATAAAACGCAACTAAGCATAAATAATTGCAATGATATCGCGTGGTAAACAGGATGCAACAATCTGACTTTGTCGCTACAATGTACGACTTATCCAGGTGTAAACAAACCACCCCTACTTTGTCAGGATCACAGGTAATGAAATATTTATATGCTACGGCATTTATTTTTATGTCTTTTCATGTATCAGCTGCTCCTAATAATCAATTGAATGATTTTGTTAGTCTTTTTGATGAATATTGTTACTCTTTCAAAGACAGGCCAAAGTCTACACGGTCCTACTTAGAGAAAAGGGGCCACACCCTTAACAAAGAGTACGATGCTTATGAGATCATAATCGATGGCATCGATTATGCAATTACTCCGCAGTCAAAGGATTGCACAACAGATGTTTTACTCAAGCACAGCAAGGGCACGTTGTTTACGCTAGATCAGATAGATGCAATGCTGTCTCAAAAGTTTAGTTTGACACTTGTTAGTAACCGAAGCTTTGAAGACGTCGCACTCAACAATCAGAATACTGTCATCCAACAGCGGGATTATCGGGACGGAGTAGGCCACGGTTATCGATTACTTTATCCGAGCAACAATCAAGATAGTTACTACATGACATTTACCATCGAGTGGTTAGATAGTTAATACTGAATACTATCGCAAACTGGTGCTCGTAAACCAACGCCGGATCACTGCAACACTCGCTAAACCTCCTACCACAATCAAACTTTCAATCGTTGATTGCCATTCTGCTGGAATATCTACACCATATTTACTTCCTAAATACGCAAAAGCTGTCGCAACAGCCATCCCTATAATTTTACTCTGATAGGCAGGCTTCTCTTGTCCTGTTCTAGATAAATGCTTTTTATTGCTTGGACTGGATTTAGTTCGACTTTCTGATTTTGCTTTGCGACGTTTAGTTCTTTTGGGTACTGCTTCCGCGCCGCAAGACTCCCACATGGAGCACTCAACTTCACGACGATTGGCTAGGCCATTGCTAATCTGCTTGTTACCGCCGATCGTGACAATGTTCCATTTACGAATTTCATCAGGCACAGCGGAGTAGTCACCGCTATTGAGCTTTTTCAACAAGGTGCTGTTTTTGAAGCCACCAGCGCCCACATTGAAGACAAAATGAACTAAGGCATCAAACTGACTTTGCTCAAGAGGAACTTTAACCAAACGATCAACCGCTTTTTCGCGAGAAATAAGGTCGTCTTCCAACAAGCGCTTGATGTTCTTCTGGCTAATTCGATTATTTCTAAGATCGATAATCGAACCGTCTGATAATTCAATTTTACCACTGGCAACTTCCGACTGCGTCATGCAATGCCCAACACCAATCGTTGGTAGTCCTGCCTGATCGATATACACCTCGCTTTCTGAGCTTTCAGACTCCATGAGTATGCGAATGCCTTGCGAAGATATTTTCATAGTAGTACCACTCTGCGAGAATTTAGATCAACGCTAGCAAATTTGTGATACCGAATGCAACAACCGTTTATTTTTAGTCTTTAAAGTTCTTTTCATAGGATCGCGCAACCTCAATCAAGGCTGCAAGCAAGATACCCAGAAAAACAACAATGCAAATAATCGCAATAATCATGACAGCCTCAGCCCTGAGGACTACTACTTAATGGCAATAATCCTATTGATAGACCAGCTATATCACAGCCTATAATTATTTGGACAGGTCTTTTGCTAAGTGGTTGCAATTATCGGTTGATTACTTAATCTCTGGTCGCCCTTTCACATCAGAAAAAGTAGCGCGGCACTCAGGAAAAGTAGAGCACCCCCAGAACTGTTTCTTTGCTTTACTCGTTCTCAACACTAAATGCCCTGTCGTACAGCTTGGGCAGCTTATAGATTTGACTTTAATGTTTAGCCCTGCTTGCTTAGCTCGATCAACCTCCCCTGCAATAATAGTGTCAACGTCACTGATGAAAACTTTGTAATCCATCGCACCCGATTCAATTTGTTTTTGCTTTTCATGCCACAGCGCCGTCATGTCCGGCTTAACCGCGAAGTCCGGCAATGCATCATGAAAATCACGACCAATTGCCGTGCTGACAATACTGCCATCTTCTTCAGTCACGAATCGGCGAACAAACAGGGTTTCAATGTGTTTGTCACGCGTAGCTGGGGTGCCGATTCCCCCTGCTTCATCCTGCTTAGCCGAATCTTTCTCAAGCAGCAATTTTTTAACTACAGGATCAGTGACATATTGGGCAACCTTGGTCAGATCTTGCAGTAGCGTTTTCATGGTGTAACAAGCAGGCGCACTGGTTGTTTTAGTTAAGACTTGTGTCACAGCTACCTTGCCATAGTCAAATCGTGTGATGGCTTCTAAATCACGTCGCTCCACCGGAGTATTAAACTCGACATATTCACTGTCTTGAGCAGCTTCCAATACATAATTATCATCAAACAACTCTCGCCACCCAAATACCTGACTTACCTCACCCATCGCGCTAAACTGGTGTCCATTGATTGCAAACACTAGCGTTGTGACACGATTAATGGCTTCTTTGTGAAACTGCGCTGCATAAGCACGAGTGATCAACTCATATATGCGCGTTTCATCCTCATCTAAACTGTCTGGAGATGGAACATTTAAGGTGGGAATAATGGCATGGTGAGCAGTGACTTTATCGCTATTAAACGCCTGACTACGTTGAGCTTTGTCACAGCCTGAAGTCATTTCTGGATAATGCGCTGATAAGGCATCAAGTAAGGCAGGCGCTTCTCTAAAGCGCTCATTGCTTAGGTAGCGTGAGTCACTACGATGATAGGTGATCGCCATTAATTCATCGCGCAACTTCTGAGCAATTTCATGCACACGCCCTGGCTTATAACCGTACTGCCCAGCCGCTTCGGCTTGCAAACTCAACAAGCTATGCGGCAAAGGCGGCGCAAGGTTTACCGTTTGCGTTGTGGCGGACTCTAGCGATGCAGGCCTATCGTTAACATCTGCGGTAATTTTCTTAGCAGTTGCCATATCGAATACTGCCGAAGGGATGTCAGGTGTCGCGGTAGCCTCAGTCACAAAGTCTATTTGCAAGTCAACCTGTGACTCCTCGTTGCATTGGTTTTGATCAGGAACGTATTGACAACGTATCAGCTGATTTCTAATTTGAATATCAGCAACCACTTCATAATAAGTGACTGGTGTATGGGATTGATGTGCCTTGTCTCTGGCAACAATCAAACCCAGTACTGGCGTTTGTACGCGACCCACCGAAAGCACACCGATATAGCCCTGCTGACGTGCTAATAATGTATAAGTGCGTGTTAGGTTAAATCCGTAACGCTGATCACACACCGAGCGCGCTAACGCCGATAATGACAAACCACGATAGTCTTTATTACTACGCATGCTGAGAGAGGCTTTTAAGATAGCCATGGGATTGTTGTCATTGATCAACAAGCGAGCCATCGGTTTAGATTCCAAACCTGCATACTCAATGATTTCGTCAACTAAACGTTGACCTTCAGGGTCAGGATCACCCGCATTCACTAATTCATCAGCTTGTTTTGCTAACTCTATTACGGCGGCTAGTTGGTGTTGATGACGATCATCTGGCAGATAACTGATCGGCCAGTTCATTGGTAGGTCGTCTAACGACCAAGTCTCATAGCGCTCGTCAAACTCTTGTGGGTTACCAAGACGCAGTAAGTGTCCTGCTAACCAAGTCACTTCATCCTCATCGCCATCCAGTTTAAATGATGCACCATTTGGCTGCGAAGGGCCGCCTAAGGCTACCGAGATGGATAACGCGACATCTCTTTTAGGTGCAATGAATAAACGCATAAGACTCTCAATAGCAGTGGGTAACTACATCATACCTGCGTGTCGAATAATGTCCTAAAATTAAAAGCCTCAAGAGCGCTAATCAAAAGGCTTGTAAATGCTGCTATTCATCCTTGATAATCATCGCAATAACTACGAATCAGCTTTGTGCACAGTTAGTTGCGGGAATGGGATACCCCAGTTGTTTTCATTACAGGCGAGCACGCAACTTTGCTGTATGACTCGGCCTACCTTGAAATAGGACGATGCGACACGACTATTCATCGTGACATAAATCAAATAATCAAGAGATGAGCTATTGGCGGTTTGGAAGTCGACTAGTATGTCTTCTATATGCTCGTTCAAACCGGCTTTTCGCAAACCTTCAGCAGTTGCCTGCTTGAATATGTCGGGTACAGTCGTTAGGCTGATTCCGGTATGCGTATAGTCAATACCGAACACAGATGCCACACCAAAGCTCCCACCACTACTCAAATTGTAAATATCCATGCTAAAGAAGTTTTGTGAAGGATGGTTAATTCTCATACCACCACGGGTCTGCAGCTCAACATTTTCAGGAGATTGTGAAATCACTTCAGCAACAGTACTATCAGGCATTAGCAAATAGTCGCCTTTTCTTGAAGGAAACCAAGTTTCATCATAACTAAAGGGGCGAGAGTTGATGCTGGTCAGTTCAGAGAGAGGAATACGTAAAACACCCTGCAAACAGGGGTTTCTTAAGATAGTGTGGACGTTAATGTGATTAACTTCCCATGGAATACCATTGTAGATGATACGCTCTCCTTCCCTAACTGTGCCCAGATTCAATAAAATTCTGGCCTCGGTAATGTAGCGTGGAAGTATTTGCTTTAAGGCTACGGCTAGGCCGATAAAAACAATAATCATCAGTGCCAAGAGTAATAAATCACCGCGGACATATAGAACGACCATGATCGCGAGTACGATCAGCATCGTTGTCAGTAGTTTATATAGGTAAAGAGCGACCCGATAGCTAGATAGTTTTCGGGGCTGGCTAGTCGACTTTTTCCCAGATGATGGTTCACTCTTCCGTCGGTACATCAACAACCACAACAACCCTTTCATCGCCAGCCAGACCAATACCGATACAATGGCTACAATGAAAAGTGTCTTTCCACGCCCCTTAAAAAAACCGCTAAAGGTACTACTCAACGTTTCATACCAAGAAACGTTATTTCCAAGGACACTTTCAAGCTGTACTTCGGCTAACTCAATCTCACGCAGATTATTTTTTTGGTAACCTTCCCACGTTGCTAACGTTTCTTTCAATCCGGCAGCAATTGATGTGGGCGGCTGTGACGCTAGACGATTTTGCACCGTTTTAATGGCTTTTTCGATTTCGCCGACCTGAAGATTTCGTTCTGAAATAATTGATCTGAGGCGTTCAACCTTACGAGGTTTCTCAGTTAAGCCTTTGAGACCTTCTAAGACGGGCTGAGTTATCAGTACCAGCTCTTTTTTCCAATCAAATACCTCTTCTTCACCAAAAACCTCAAGGCTCACGCCGCCGATTGCTACTTGTTCAAACGACTGGTTAAGACTTTTAATTTCTAAATTAACTTGATCCAGTGCTTTTTGTAACTCGATTTTAGCAGGTTCATCCGCCGCTTTTATCGCAGCCTGAAGCTCTTCCTGCTGTTTACGCTTCTCCATCAAAGCCAACTGGGTATTTTCAAGGCTTTCTAAAGCGCTTTTTTGTCTTTTTAGCTCGGCTACCCGCAGTGTTTCTTTAGCTAAAAGCTCCTCCTTAGTATCGAGCTGAACCGAAGGCTTAGAAGTAAGATCCGTGTCATCAGCGATAGCGACTGCACCTGTCGTTAATGACAACAATAACAAGGAATAAATGAGAATTGATTTCTTTATTTCAGACATGCGTAAGCCCCCAAGCCCCTAATAGTAGTGAAAGTATTCTACGTGATAACTGCAAAAAAAGGACTCAGAAAAGTTTTATTGTGAAATCAGTTTGTTGTGAATATTGCTTAACGAGATTCGCGTTTCGCAAATCATTAGATTCAGCACGTCTTACCGCCTCATCATAGGATAATCCATACTCAAGCCACCTATTGATCAGGCGCTCTCGCAATACCGTATCTGGAATATCCAGAAATACTGTTAGATCAAATAACTCATTTAATCTATTCCAAGGGCTTTGTTGCAATGCCAAGTAGTTGCCTTCTGTTAGTACAATTTTCACATCGCTGGATACCTCGATAGCTGCTGCTCTTGACAGGTCAGCATTACGGTCAAAAACAGGTGCATAAACGGTTTCAGTAGCGCGTTTCAACCTTGATATCAATTGACAGTAACCGTCTGCATCAAACGTTTCAGGACTGCCTTTACGCGATAGTAAGTCACGCTTGTTCAACACGACATTGTCGAGATGGAAACCATCCATCGGTATTACAACAACATCACTTAGTATGGCGGCGAGATTAGCAACTAAAGTAGATTTTCCTGAGCCAGGTGGGCCCGCAATCGCAACAATAATGCGATTGCGAGTTTCCGCCAATGCTGCTATCCGACTTGAAAGGTCTGTTAACTCAGTCATGATATTGATTCGATATATAAATTTTTAAGCATTCATACAAATGCATGATTACTACAGGCTGTTTTGCAGGAAACACTATTAAATCTTTGTAAGACAGTGTCTGTCAATTAATAATTCCGAATGATTTATTAATTGGCGCTTGTAGTCGTTGATGTGCTAACTTATATTGCCCAGCAACAAATAATCCGATTGGCATAAATTAGGGAAAAAAACTATGTTTTTAGTGTGTGGGGAAGCGCTGTTTGATATTTTTGTCGATGGCAGTGTTGGTGAAAGCGAGACACGTATTCCATTTGATGGTGTTGCTGGTGGGTCACCCTTCAATGTCGCTATTGGTCTTACTCGAATGGGTCAAGACGCTGGCCTTCTGACCGGTGTTTCAGAAGATTTTCTGGGTCAACGTTTAATGGCCATTCTCAAGCGCGAACAGGTCAACACCGATTTTATAGTCAGTAAAAATGCACCTACTACCCTAAGCTTTATCCAAAAAGATAGTGAAGGCGTTCCAGACTATGCTTTTTATGGCACGGGTGGCGCTGACCGTTCGGTTTATACAGAAGACCTACCCACTGATTACAGCATTGATGGGATTCACGTCGGCTCCTATTCGATTGTGACACCACCGACTGCGGACACACTATTTGAGTTGATTCAAAAGCATTCTGGAGAGTGCTTGGTGTCCTTAGACCCTAATGTTCGTTTGGGTGTAGAGCCGGATATCCAAAAATGGATTACCCGTGTTGATATGATTGCTCGGCACGCGAATTTATTAAAAATCAGCGACGAAGACTTTGAACACCTATATCCCAACATCAAAGTAGAAGAAAAAGTACAGGAATGGTTGTCTTTCGGCGTTAACCTAGTTGCTTTCACTAAAGGTGGTAATGGCGCAGACCTTTGGAGCCAACAAGCAAATGCCTCTGTTCAGGCACCAAAAATTAAAGTAGCTGACACGGTTGGTGCCGGCGATACCTTTCAAACCTCACTGATTGATCAATTATTAGAACTGAGAAAGCAATCAGATGATTGGGAAAGCTTGCTAGACACACAAAAGCTGCAATCAATCGGTGAGTTCGCAGCAACCGCCGCTGCAATTACCTGCTCTAGACAGGGTGCAGACTTACCAAATAAAGATGAAGTGATAAAGACGCTCTCTCAACGTTAACATGGATGATCTGGGCCAAAACTTAAGTAGAGGCACCAACCAAACGGGTGGTCGTATATATAACGAACGGCTCGTACTATCCATTGTACGTCACCAAGACGGCTTGCCTAAAGCTGAAATAGCCAAACTCACTGGCTTATCTGCGCAAACTATTTCTGTGATTATGCAACAATTGGAGTCGGATTATCTGATTGTGAAAGGAGAGCCGCAGCGTGGCAAAGTTGGGCAGCCACGCGTGCCGTTTTCACTCAACCCTAACGGTGCGTTTTCAATCGGTTTGAAGATTGGTCGACATCGAAGTGAATTAGCGTTAATGGACTTTGTTGGGAAAATCCGCGAAACACGGCAGATATCCTACGATTATCCTGTGACATCAGACTTACTATCATTTGTTGCACAAATGACGCCTCAATTGATTGAAACGCTAGCGGCGGAACAAAATGATCGCCTAGTCGGTATTGGTATAGCCACACCTTTTGAGCTTTGGAACTGGGGTGATGAAGTTGGAGCGCCCAAAAATGTTATGGGTGAATGGCTCGACTTTGACATCAAACAAGAGGTGCGTAATGCGAGTAAACTGCCAGCCTTTCTGCAAAATGATGCAACCGCAGCCTGCGCCGCAGAACTAACCTTTGGCAATCCGCAAAAACATGACAACTATCTCTATATTTATATCGGTTATTTTATTGGCGGCGGCATCGTTCTCAATGGTGCCGTATTTGAAGGCCCTTCTGGCAATGCTGGCGCTCTGGGGCCAATGCCAATTATTAGATTAGCAAAGAAACCTTCACAACTACTACTCCACACCTCAAAAGTTTCTTTGCAGCGCTTAATTATAAAGGCTGGTGGCAATGTCGATCTTATATGGAGCAGTGAAACTAACTGGGATGAGTTGGGCAGTGTATTAGATGAATGGATAGATCAATTGGCGGAGGATCTTGCTCATGCCATCGTATCCGCGATTTCAGTAATAGACTTTCCTGCTATCGTCTTAGATGGTGATCTTCCAGAATCGGTGCGTCGTTCAATTGTAAAAACCATCCAACAGAAATTAAAACACCTTGATCAGCAAGGGTTATCGCCAGTGACCATTACTGAAGGCAGTTTAGGCAAGAATGCTCGAGTCATTGGCGGAGCATCCCTCCCACTATTAGCTAACTTCACACGCAATCGTGATATCGCGTTTGGTGGTTGAGGTCGCTGTACTCTGGTTTTTTACTGAGAACGCTCACGTCTTTCACGTCGCTGTCGTCGGCGTTCTTGTCTAGACATTCGAGAGGTATCAAAACTTATCGTTTTAATCGCTAGTTTGTCTTTGACGATATTAACCTGATGGTTGGTGGTCATACCATCGTAAGTCACGCGAATCAAAAATTCATTCTGTGGCAAGTCAAAACTGGCGGAAGCCACACCGTTAGCCTGCTTAACGAGCGTTCCATCGCGCTTAGTAATGACAATATTCGCGACTAGAGCTGCGTCGTTATTATCAAGAATATTTACCGTTAAACCACCGTAAGCAGCTGATGTCTGGTTCTGGACCCGCACAGGCTGGGCAATGGTACTTGCACTTTGTTGTGAGGCAGCAGGTGTCGGTGTAGTAGTATTTCGGCTGTTAGAACTCCCCTGATTAGTCGCGTCTAACTTAAATACTTCCCGACGCGTTTGCCCTGCTCTGACATTAAGCATGATTGTTTTGTTTTTGTAACCAGTTGCTCTGACAATCACCTTATATTTTCCTGCAGGTAGCTTGTAGCCAATTGAGTCAACATAGACTTTACTGGCGACCATTTTACCATTAGGCATTTGCACGTAAAAATTTGATTTTAGAGGGCTATTGTTATTCGCCTTTTGTGCAAACAACTCTAATTTCCCCGGCTTTTTATTACTCGCATTAGTAGCAGTGCTAGATGATGCAGAGGCTGCTGTTGAGCTTGCAGTGCTGTTAGGTTGGATTGGGTCAGTTGGGGCTGTTTGTGAAGCTTGCTGAGAATCCTCCATCTTATCAGAGATCATAAAAATTTCATGAACCCCTTTGGTAGCTAAAACTTCTACCTGCTTAGTCAGTGTTGCCCTATTCGTTTTTGCTGTGACTTTATATTTACCCGCTGGCAAAGTTAGCTGTTGAGTTTTAACATTTTTAAAATTTTCAACATTCTGACCATTTAAACGCTGAATGTAAAAACTAACGGTAGTTGGCCTCTTCCCTTGCTTAGTCAACGCTGAAAGCCTCAAACCACCAACTGCATTGGCACTTTCAGCATTAGTGTTCATATTGTCACTAGTTGAGGATTGAGCAGTATTAGTTGATGAAGATTCTGAAGATGAATCAGCACTGTCGCCAACTACATTCACGGATACAGTGTCATCAGAAGATGGCTCCGTCGTGTCTGGCGAAGCTTGCGCCTGATCTGGGTTTGTTTGTGAATTCTCCTGAACTGTAGTTGCAACATCAGTGCTAGGCGCACTGATTACTATAGCAGTATCGCCACCTACTATTGTAGGGCTTGGTGCTTCATCAGTTAATACAGCAACATCTAACTCAAAAATTTCTGATCCGTTTCGCCCATCTTTAACACCAAGAAAACGCACCACTTTTTGCAAGCCTTGGTTGACTGTGATTTTGTAGTCGCCTACAGGCAAGCTGAGCGTTGTTGTCGACGTATCCTTAACTAAAGCGATAGCCACACTGTCAGAATTCTCAATCAAAAAATCGGCATTGACGGGTTCACTATTACTTGTATTAATCGTGCTGAGCGTTAGGGTTCCGAACGACACCGCTTGAGTTGGCTCACCTTCAGTCGTTGTCTCTTCACCACTATTGTCTAATGGTTTAATCTTTATTGGAGAATTACTGGTTGCCTGCCCTTGTGTGATGACTTGAACTGTTCGTTGATTCTCAGAGACAGGTTGACTAGTTGTTACTTGAATCGTTGGTGGTGTGACTGGGATAACTTCAGGAGTAGGCTGGGCTTGCGAAACAACTGCGGGTGCTGGATCTTTTTTAAAAAGATTCATGACTCCAAATCCGGCAAAGAATAAAACAGCTCCGATAACAATACCGGCAACAAGGAATTTTAATACTTTGGAAATATTCATCAAGCAGCTCTCCTTAAGCTTATTTTGATTTTTTATTTTGGAGATAGTAGCAAGTGTCAGCTAATTACCCAACAGTGCATTACAAATCATTATGAGCCTTTGGGGGAACCACTGCCATTTGATATGCCGTTTAATCTGCAATAAACGATAAAAATTTAAAGCATCGACAGTTCATTAGCACAAACACTACATCCGTCAGCTACTCGTAGTTATTGATTTTAATCAGTCCTATCATCTCAGGCTCTTAAGGAACTACCCGCAATGGATAGAGTATGGATGCTTTACCATTGCAACTTAGATGCTCAGGGATCGAGCGTCGCTTTCTTTTAAGTTTTGACATCTTACATCATCTCGAATCGATGCTTTGAGTATAAAGGCAACTTACCTTTATATCTAAGATATCCGGTTATATTAACCGATTATCCATGAATCAATAAACTTATGAATGAGCAGCTTCTATAGTCACGAAAAACAAACATTACAGTCCTCAGCCGTGACAAGTAATTGAGGACGATATCCACCCCCCATTGGTAATATGACTGTGTCAAAAAATATCCTGCTTACACTTTTAACGCTACTGGTTGGTTTCTCAGTATTTTCTAGCTCTATACTTTATGCAGCACAGGAAGATGAAGAGCGACTTACGACTGAAGAACGAACTGAACAACACCGAAAACGCAAACCTGAAATTGCTAAGAGAAAAGCCATAAGAGCAGCTTTAAAAGCATTACGCAAAAACGGAGCATTAGAGCGAGCAAGTAGACGCAGATCAAGCAGCCAAGCTGTACAAAGAGATAACAGAGCTGCTGCACGAGCTGTCACCACCCAAACAACCGATCCAGAAATGGAAGATGTCGTTGCGATCAAGCACGTCTTAACCTGTGTCACAGAGGCAAACTGTCTAGCAGCAGCTGAATGGGCTAATAATAATAACTTCAATGCCACCGGAGCCTTGACTTCTGAGGGCCATGGAGGTGAGGTCATGTACCATTTATTCCTACGACAAGAAATTACACCCGATGAAGATACGATCACGAGTGAATCAAGCAGGGTTCACACGGCGATAAAAACCTTAGACGGGATCCGTTATGCAACCTGGATGGTGGATCTTGATCCTACTGGCCAGCAAGATGGCAGGGGGAATCAGTGATGAAAAAACTAGACAGCATCTTTCTCAGTAAGGTTTCACAAACAGCGTTAGTCGTATTAAGTAGCCTCCTACTTATGACTCTTGCCCACTCCGATACGAACCCAACCAACGGCTTAGTCAACTACGAAAGCCCTCACGTACATCCAATTGATCTGACACCCAATAACAATACCTTAGTCGCTGTGAATACGGCGGCACACCGATTGGAAATCTATAATGTCGCAAACGGAGGCATGGCCTACCAAGGATTTGTACCAGTAGGACTCGACCCGGTTTCAGTCCGAGCCCGCTCAAATAGCGAAGTTTGGGTCGTTAACCATATGTCGGACTCTGTCAGTATCGTTAATCTCGACACCAAGACAGTGACTCGTACCCTACAAACAGATAATGAACCTGCTGATGTTGTATTTGCTGGTGCAACACCACGCGCATTTGTCTCTGCCTCTGAAGCCAATAAGATTAATGTGTTTACGTTGAGCAACCTTAATGCTGCACCAACGACTATAAACATTGCAGGTGAAGATCCCAGAGCCTTAGCCGTCAGCCCTGATGGCAATACTGTTTATGCCGCAATTTTTGAATCGGGCAATGGCACGACCGCATTATCAGGTGGCGAAAGTGTCTCAGCGGGTAATGCAGTGTCACGTCCGGAAAGCCCTTACGCAGGACAGAACCCACCGCCTAATAATGGTACCAGTTTTAGCCCAGCGTTAAACCCTGCGATTGGCACACCACCAAAAACAGCACTGATCGTTCGTAAAAATGCTCAGAATCAATGGAAAGATGATAATAACGGCGATTGGACTAATTTCATATCCGGCTCTTTAGCCTCATTAAGTAAGCGCCAAACTGGATGGGATTTGCCTGATAACGATGTAGCACGAATCAACGCGAATAACCTTAGCGTAAGTTATCAAAAGCGCCTGATGAATATGGTTATGGCACTTGCAGTGAATCCATCCTCAGGTCAGGTAACGGTAGTTGGTACAGAAGCACGCAATGAAGTTCGTTTTGAGCCGAACCTCAACGGTAACTTCATTAAAGTCAATAAAGCAACTTTCACTCCAGGTGGAAATGCTTCAATCTCTGACCTTAATACCCACCTTAACTATTCTCAAGCAACCCTCAGCAATGTATTAAAAGAGCAGTCTATTGGTGACCCACGAGGCATTGCTTGGAACAGTAGCGGTAATTTAGCGCTAGTGACGGGTATGGGTTCAAACAATGTCATTGCGCTTAGTGCCAACGGCACACGAATTGGCCGAATAGAGGTTGGTGAGGGGCCAACAGGTGTTGTTATTAACAATGCACAGAACCGTGCATTCGTAATGAATAAATTTGCTGGCAGTATTTCAGTCATTAATACTAGCAATTTAACGCAATCTTCAATCACTGCTTTCGATGACCCAACACCACAAGTCATCAAGCAAGGGAGAAAATTCTTATATGACACGCATCTAACTTCGGGCACTGGACATACATCCTGTGCATCCTGCCATGTTGATGCACGCACTGATCGATTGTCATGGGACTTAGGAAATCCTGCTGGGTCAATGGATCAAGTCGCAGGTGCAGATAATAATACGGGCGCGGCAACTGGCAATAATCTCACCATATCCCCTATGAAAGGGCCAATGCTTACCCAGACACTGCAAGATATTATGCTTCACCCTAAAATGCATTGGCGAGGTGATCGCGGTAACCTTGCAGAATTCAATCCAACCTTCACAAACCTGATGGGGCGCTCACAGCAATTTTCAGGTGTTGATATGGCTGTATTTGGTGACTTCCTAAACACAATCCATTTACCACCGAACCCTTATCGGAATATGGATAACACTCGCCCTGCTTC
>Ga0114956_1002573_pt1 | contig 14221 bp, 10 predicted proteins | sample MaitaG_FD_87304 | JGI IMG/M metagenome (GOLD analysis project Ga0114956, IMG submission 87304) | Marine algal microbial communities from Maine, USA - Maine_Asex2 metaG | ecosystem: Host-associated > Algae > Red algae > Unclassified | place: Maine, USA | collected 2015-01-05 | reverse complement strand
GGCTCGCGCTGGGCGACCGCTTCCTTGCTCATTGCTGCGGCGACGGCGTCGAGGTCGTAACGGACCCAGAGCGGACGACCCTCGTGCAGCGTCTGCGGCTCGTCGTGCGGCAGGTGCGTGCCGTCGATCGCCGATTCGAGATGGGTGACGTAACTCATGGTGATCTCCGGTTCGCGCCAGCGGGCGCTCGTGGTTGGTGATTGTGGTTGTGCACCATAGGTCCCGACACGCGCACGAACGCGAACGTCGGCGCTGGCTGGCCCGCCTCGTGGGCTCGGCGCTTCGTGCTGTGGCATGCTCGCGGCATGGCCGCTCCCCGCCGCGTCGCGAGTTTCGTGACCGTCGCGGCTGCGATCGCGTTCGTTGCCGCGGCGTGCAGCGGCAGCGAGGCGGCGACGCCAGAGCCGGTCGCGTCGGCATCACCCGAGGCGTCAACGCCGGTACCGGTCACGCCGACTCCCATTTCCGAGCCGACTACTCCCCCTGAGCCCACCGCAGCAACCGTGCCCGAGTCAACTGCGGCACCGGTGTCCGAGCCGACCGTTCCACCTGAGCCAACCGCTCCAACCGCGCCCGAGCCGACGGCTCCAACCGAGCCCACGCCCGAGGCAACCGCCGCACCGACCCCGGCGCCGGTTCCCGCCCCACCCGGCCAGGCCGAGAGGTACGACGCCGACATCACCGTCCTGCCGGTACCCGAAGAGTTGGCAGGGATCTTCGCTCCGCCGAACCTCGACGGCCTGATCGCAGAGGGAAAGTTCGACTACCCGCCGGGCATCGAGAACATCACCGATCCAATGCTTCGCCAGGCCGTGTGGCAGCACGTGAACATCATGAACGCGTCGATTGACCTGCTCAACGACCCCGCCGCAGCATCATGGCAACGACTGCGACCGTTCATTTCCACCTCGGCGGTCACCGATCTGGAGGCCGACGCTCAAGCCAGCCGCGACGGTGGGCTCAGGATCGACTACGAAGACGGATCGGTCGAGGCGAACACCGGTGTGCGGGTGCTCGGTGAACTCATCGAGCGCGACCCGAACAACGCGGTCGACACGGTCGACATCGAGTACTGCCAACACATTGACCGCATCCTCGTTGATGCCGGCACCGGTGAACGCACCCCGCTCGTCGGCACGCGGATTCAGACCTACACGATGACCAACACCGGGACGGCGTGGGAGGTTGCGTTCAGCCAGACCGTTCCTATCGCACCAGACGAGTTCGTCGCCTGCCCCGGACACGTGTAGCAGAGGTTCAGTCGAAACGATGGCGACCGCAGCACTGCAGCGGTGAGCCGGCATGCGCGTCAGTTTCTACTCCGTGCACGGGCCGAGCAACTCGATGAGACCGGCCGAGTCGTTCGCCAACCTGTCCTGTAGGTCGTCGATCGGTTCCAACAGTCCTCGCATGCATTCGATGTTGGCGCCCGGCAACGTCGTACGAGGATCGCACTGCCTTTCACACCACACCCCGGACGCAATCCGGTTTCAAGGAATCCGTGACGTGGGTGCCGATCTTCGATAGAAGTACGTCATGGTCACTGTCACGACTCGTTCAGACCTCGTCAACAACGCCCCGGCATCGTGGTGGCAGATCCCTGAACTGTTCGAGCTGAATCGCCTCCCGTCACGTTCGCCGCTGCCGACTGCAACAAAATGGACGAGGTCGCTCGACGGCGCCTGGGACTTCCAGCTCGTCCCATCACCCGACTCCGTTCCGGACGACTGGACGACGGACTCCCCGGCCGGGACGTGGCGCGAGATCCAGGTACCTGGCTGTTGGACCCGCCAGGACACCGGCGACCTACCGCATTACACGAACGTCATCATGCCCTGGGATCTCGAGGCACCTGAGCTCCCCGCCGACAATGCAACCGGACTGCACCGCACCACCTTCGAGCTCCCGGCCGCATGGCGGAAACGCCACACCATTCTCACCCTCGGTGGCTTCGAGTCGGGTGCGGCCGTCTGGTGCAACGGCCACTTCGTCGGGCTGGGCAAGGACTCGCGCCTGGCCAGCGAATTCGACCTCAGCGACCAACTCCGCGACGGCATCAACGTTCTGGCCGTGATGGTGGTCAAGTACACCGACGCGACTTGGGTCGAGGATCAGGACCACTGGTGGCATGCCGGACTCCATCGAAGCGTGTCGTTGCGGTCGGCGGCGCGCGTGCACATCAGCGACATCGCCGCAACTGCCGACTTCGACCCCACCACCGGCGCCGGCGAACTCGCTGTCACGGTCGATGTCGGCGGCGACACGCGGACCCGTCCGGGTTGGACCACCTCGGTCAACGTGTCGAAGCCGACCGGGGCGAAGGCGCACCGTGCTCCGATCGTCGCGAACGTCTCGACGCCGATCTACGGTGACCCACTCACGATGTTCATCGAGGCCTACGGGCGCACGGGCATCACGGCGACCACGACACTGTCGCTCGACGACGTGCAGCCGTGGTCGGCTGAAGTGCCCGACCTGTACCGAGTCGACGTCGAGCTCATCGACCCGCATGGACGCGTCGTCGACTCGACCCACGTCGCTGTCGGCTTCCGACGCGTCGAGCTCGGTCGACGCTCGTTGCTGATCAACGGTCAGCCCGTGCTGATCAACGGTGTCAACCGACACGACCACCACCACATCACCGGCAAGACGTTGGCACTCGACGACCTTCGAGCGGACCTCGTCACGATGAAGCAATTCAACATCAACGCAGTCCGGTGCGCCCACTACCCGAACGATCCAAGGTTGCTTGATCTCTGCGACGAATTGGGCCTGTATGTCATCGACGAAGCCAACGTCGAGACGCATGCTCGGCTTGCATCGATCTGTCGAGACATCCGATATCAGCCGTCGATGATGTCGCGTGTGCAGCGCATGGTCCAACGGGATCGGAACCACCCGTCGGTCATCGGCTGGTCGCTCGGCAACGAGTCAGGGCACGGCGCATGGCACGACGCTGCGGCAGCCTGGACCCGTGTGGTCGACCCGACTCGCATCGTCCAGTACGAAGGCGCGATCCAGCCACGCTTTTCTCCCAATCAAGTAGCGGGTTCAGCCGAGCTGATGCATCAGACTCCGAGCCGCTCCGAACGATTGGTGACCGATGTCGTGTGCCCGATGTACCGCCGTATCGAGGACCTCGTGGCCTGGGCGGAGTGGGCCGAGGCGACAGACGGGGACGATCGCCCGCTGATCCTGTGCGAGTACTCGCACGCCATGGGCAACAGCAACGGCTCGCTCGCCGACTACTGGGAGGCGTTCGAGACACACGACGCGCTGCAAGGCGGGTTCGTGTGGGATTGGCGCGATCAGGGTCTTGCCGAAACCGACGCCGATGGCAACTTCTTCTGGGCATACGGCGGGCACTTCGGTGACGAGCCGAACGACGCCAACTTTTGTGTCAACGGTGTCGTCGGCCCCGACGGTACGCCCCATCCAGCGCTCACCGAACTCGCTTGGTGCAACCGGCCGGTTCGCGCCACACCGGCCTCGGGCCGCAAGGTCGAACTTGCCAACCACCGCTGGTTCACCGACCTGTCAGACCTCAGGTGCACATGGGAGGTAAGCGTCGACGGCGCCGTCGTCGAACGTGGGGAACTCGCACTCCCTCACATCGCTCCCCGCGAGTCCGCAACCGTCACGGTCCCGCGAGCATCGCGACGACTGACGGGAGGCGAGGCGTTCCTCACCCTCACCTTCGCTCTGCGATCCGGAACCTCATGGGCACCACGTGGCCACGTCGTGTCGATCGAGCAAGTCGAGCTTGCGGTCACATCGCCGACGGGCGTGACGTCTCGCCCGACCAACGTCGCCGAGCGTCCGGGATCTGCCACGATCGACGATGACCAAGTCACATGCGGTGATCTCACGGTGGATGTGGGTCGGGATGCGGCGACGATCGTCGGCATCCAACGGCACGGCCGACCCATTCTCACCCGACCGATCGAAGCGTCACTATGGCGGGCACCCACCGACAACGACGGCGTCACCCAGGGCTGGCGATCCGAGGTGGCCGGCGTACGACTCGATTGGCTCCGCTGGGGCTTGGATGCGTTGACGATCGAGCCGGTCGCGACCAAGATCCGTCGCCGGTCTGGGGCGGTCGAGATCGTGATCGACCGTCGGCTCGTCGGCGCCGACGATCTTGCGGCCACACACCGCACCGTCGCGACGTGTCGCGCCGGGCGCGGCATCGTGTTCGCCGAGACGATCCAGGTGCCTACCGAATGGAACGACCTCCCGCGGGTGGGCATCACGTTCGGCGTAGACGCTCGCTTCGATGCACTTCGGTGGTTCGGCCCCGGCCCGCTCGAGACCTACGCCGATCGTCGCAGCAGCGCCACAGTCGCGGTGTGGTCGACGAGTGTCGACGATCAATACCACCCCTACGTCGTGCCACAAGAGCACGGTCATCACGTCGACGCTCGATGGTTCGACTTGAGCACCGGCCGTGATCGCGTGACGTTCGAAGCGGACCCGCTGTTCGATTTCTCGGTTCGGCCGCACACCGACGAAGCGTTGGGCGATGCCACGACGCTCGCTGATCTCTCTCGGGCCGGTGATGTAGACGTCCACATCGATGCTGCGATGCGCGGGCTCGGCACTGCCTCGTGCGGACCGGACACGTTGGATTCGTATCGAGTCGGCCCTGGTCGGCACCGCCTCACCTGGCGGCTCAGCTGACGGGTGCGAGCACCGTTGCAGAGGTCACCATTCGGCGAAGCTGCCGTCACTGTGACGCCAGTGCGCAGGTGACCAGGTATGGCCCATCTTCACCGCCTCGCGCATCACGTGTTCGTCGATCTCGATGCCCAGACCCGGACCGGTCAGCCGTTCGATGTGGCCGTCGACCAGATCGAACACCGAGGTGTCGACCAGATAGTCGAGGAGGTCATACCCCTCGTTGTAGTGGATGCCGAGGCTTTGCTCTTGGATCAGGAAGTTGGGTGACGCGAAGTCGACCTGCAGGCACGCTGCGAGCGCTATCGGCCCGAGTGGACAATGCGGTGCGATGGCGACGCCGGACGTCTCGGCCTGCGCTGCAATGCGACGCATCTCGGAGATGCCTCCACAGTGCGACACATCGGGTTGCACCACTGCGATGCCGGTGGGAATCAAATGCTGAAAGTCCCACCGGGAGTATGCACGCTCTCCCGTGGCGATCGGGATCGTGGTGCTCGACGTGATGTCGGGCAACCGTTCGACGGCCAGTTCGGGCACGACGGGCTCCTCGACGAACATCGGAAGCAGCGGCTCGAGGAGCGGTAGGACGCGGCGCGCCATCGCTGGTGAGAATCGGCCGTGGAAGTCGAGGGCAAAGTCGCGCCCTGGCCCCATGACATCACGAACCAGGTGTGCCTGCTCGATCACGGCGGTCACCGCATCGGCGGTGTCGATCGCCGCCAACTGTGCCGAGGCGTTCATCTTCACGCAGGTCAGACCCTGTTCGAGACGTGCGTGAGCCGATGCTGCGACATCGTCGGGCCGATCACCTGCGAGCCAGCCGTACATACGGACTCGGTCCCGGACTGCGCCGCCCAGCAGTTCGTGGACGGGCACGCCGAAGCGCTTCCCGGCTACATCCCACAGTGCCTGATCGATGCCAGCGACGGCGCTGGACAGAACGGGCCCACCGCGATAGAAGCTGCTGCGCGTGGCGTGTTGCCAGATGTCTTCGATACGTCGAGCGTCGCGCCCGATCAGTTGGGGGACGAGTTCATCGACCGCAGCGCAGACTGCAGCGGGTCGTCCTTCGACAATCGGTTCGCCCCACCCGACCAGACCGTCGTCGGTTTCCATGCGAAGGAACACCCATCGCGGCGGCACCAGGAACGTCTCGACGCGGGCGATGCGCGACACCTCCACCGTCAGCCGACACCCCGCAGTTCGAGCTCCTCGGAGAAGTGACAGGCGGCGAAGTGGCCCGGCTTCACTTCTCGCCACTCGGGGGTCTCGACAGCGCACTTCGGCTGTGCGTACGGGCAGCGCGGGTGAAACGAACACCCTGGAGGCGGATCCGCCGGGTTGGGAACTTCGCCAGACAAGATGATGCGGTCTCGCTTGGCATCGAGATCAGTGGTGGGCACTGCGGACAGCAGCGCTTCTGTGTACGGGTGCTGCGGTGTCGTGAACAGGTCGATGGTGCTGGCGGTTTCGACCATCTTGCCGACGTACATCACGCCGACGCGGTCTGACACGTGCTCGACCACGGACAGGTCGTGCGACACGAACAGGTAGGCCACGTCGAACTCGGCCTGCAGCTCCCTCAGCAGATTCAGAATCTGCGCCTGCACCGACACGTCCAACGCCGACACCGCCTCGTCGCAGACGATGAGCTTCGGATTGGCGGCAAGCGAGCGGGCAATCCCGATGCGCTGACGCTGACCTCCGGAGAATGCATGCGGATAGCGGTTCATGTGCCGGGTTTCGAGTCCGACGACGTCGAGTAACTCGCTCACCCGATCGGTCACGTCGGAACCCTTCGCCACACCGTTGCACCGAATCGGCTCGGCCACGATGTCCAGCACGGTCATTCGTGGATCCAAGGATTGGAACGGATCCTGAAAGATCATGTGCATGTGCTGGCGAACCGATGACAGTTCCTTCTGCGACATCGCCGCCAGGTCGACAGTACGATCCGGGAGCCGAAGCAGCGTGCGGCCTTCTGTCGGGTCGAGCGCACGGATGATGCACCGACCGAGAGTGGTCTTGCCACAACCCGACTCGCCGACCAACCCGAATGTCTCGCCCGCGCCAATCTCGAACGACACGTCGTCGACAGCACGAACGTTGCCGACGGTTCGCTTCAGAAAGCCCTTCTCGATCGGAAAGTACTTCTTGAGATTCTGGACTTGCAGCAACGGCTGAGCGTCGTCGCTGGCCTCGATGTCTGTCAGAGCGTTGGTGTCAAGCATGTGCATCCTCCGGTGAGATGTCGGCTGAATCGGTTGCGTCACTGTGCAGGAAACACCGCACTGAGTGTGTCGTCGTCATCGCTTCGAGCGCCGGAATCGCTGTGTTGCACCGACCCTCGATCGCCTCGCGACATCGCGAGTGGAACCCGCACTGCGGCGTCATGCCGATCGGTACGGGAACGTTGCCCTCGATGGTTTCGAGACGTTCGATGCCCAGTGCTTTGGAACCCAGCCGCGGAATCGACTCCATGAGCCGACGGGTGTAGGGATGCTTCGGGTCGGTGAACAACTCGCGTGCGGTGGCTGTTTCGACAATACGTCCCAGGTACATCACGTTGACGGTGTCGCACACCTCGGCCACCACACCGAGGTCGTGGGTGATATAGACGATGGCCATACCGAACTCCTCTTGTAACGCCGACATCAGATCGAGAATCTGCGCCTGCACGGTGACGTCGAGTGCGGTGGTCGGCTCGTCGGCGATCAATACCGACGGTTCGGCCACCAACGCCATAGCGATCATCGCCCGCTGACGCATTCCGCCCGACAGTTGATGCGGATACTCGTCGTACCGTTGTTCCGGATTCGAGATGTTGACACGCTTGAGCATCGCGATCGAGCGTTCCTTGGCCTCGGCCTTGTCGGAGGTGGCGTGCAGCAGCGCCATCTCGGAAATCTGGTTACCGATGGTGTGAACTGGCGACAAGCTGGTCATCGGTTCCTGGAAGACCATGGCAATCTCACCGCCGCGAATTTTTCTCATCTCGCTTCCCGCAGGATCCAGTGCCGCCACGTCGACTGTCGTGCCATCGTCACCGTGCAAGAGGATCTGTCCGCTTTCGATCCGACCCGGTGCGAGCAACTGCATGATCGAGCGAGCGGTGACGCTCTTGCCACTTCCGGACTCGCCGATGAGGCCGACCGTGCTGTTGCTCGCGACGGACACGTCGACACCGTCGACAGCTTTAAGCGTGCCTTCGTCGAGCTCAAAATAGGTCTTCAAGCCGATGATCTCGAGTGAGCTCACTGGATGTTCGCTTTCAGCGCGGCCTTCGCACCTTCGAGGTCCTTGGCTTTGATGGCGTCGAGTATGCGGAGGTGCTCGGCGTAGCTCTCCATCAGGTCACCGTGGCGTCCGTAGTGGATGAGCATGCGATGTGCGATGGGTCGCCAGAGCGAGGCAACCCCCTCTTCGTCGTGACTCGCGAGAATTGCTGCGTGGAAGTTCAGATCCTGCTCGACCATCGCCGCTGTGTCGCCCGCCTTGCATGCCGCTAGGAGCCGGTCGAGGATCTGCTGGAACGACCCGATGTCGTCGTCGGTGAACTTGTCGAACGCTGCCGCGAGGGCGAACTCCTCGATCGTGAACCGCAGTTCGGCCATCAGCGGCCTGACCGACTCGCTGGGACGTTCGCCGACCGTGACCCCCTTGTTCGGTGTCGCGACGAGTAGCCCCTCCTGGGTCAGCATGCGAAACGCTTCGCGTACCGGCCCTCGGCTGACTCCGAACGAAGATGCCACAGCGGTTTCGGCGAGCGACTCGCCCGCCGGGAGCCCGCCGGCAAGGATCTGGCGACGCAGTTGGCTCGCCAGTTGCTCGGGGATGTTGCGGAAAATGGTGTTGGTCATGATTCCTGCCCAGGATTACTTGTAAGGATCGGCGGCGTCGCGGAGGCCGTCGCCGACGAAGTTGAAGCACAGTACGGTCAAGACGATCGGAAGAACGGGGATGAAGAGCCACGGGGTCTGTGCGATGGCGTTCACGGTCTGGGCATCTTGGAGAAGCACACCCCAACTGATGGCGGGTGAACGGATGCCGATGCCGAGGAAGCTCAGCGCCGTTTCACCAAGGATCATGCCGGGAACCGCCAGAGTGAGCGACACGATCAAGTAGCTGGTGAATGATGGCAGGAGGTGGCGCGTGATGATCTTGAAGTGGCTCATGCCGGAGATGCGCGCAGCCATCACGTAGTCAGCCTCGCGGACTTCGAGCAGCTTTCCGCGTACGGCTCTGGCCAAGGTGGTCCATCCGACCATGGCGAGCACGAGCGTGATCGCGAAGTACACCTGCGTGGTCGACCAACTCGATGGCAGTGCGGCAGCCAGCGCGATCCACAGGGGAATGGTCGGTATCGAGATGATGAACTCGATGATGCGCTGGATCACCACATCGACGGCGCCACCGAAGTAGCCAGAGATTCCACCGATGATCAGGCCGAGGACGAAGCTGGCAATGACGCCGACGAATCCGATCGAGAGCGAGATTCGACCGGCGTGCAGCATCCGCGACCACAGGTCGCGTCCGAACTGATCGGTTCCGATCGGCGAGAAGTTGACGCCGTCTTCGACGCCGACCAGGTGCCAATCGGTTTCGAAGAGGCCGAGCACCGAGTACGAGTCGCCTCGTGAGAACAACTCGAGCGAAAACTTCTCGGATGTGTCCTCGACGTAGTTGCGTTCCAAGGTGTCGAGATCGAGCGTCGACTCCATCCGGTACACGAACGGCACGATGCTGAAGTCGCCATCGGCGTCGATGAAGTGAATCCGTTGCGGCGGCTGCTGGGCGATCTCGGCATTGCGAGCCTGTGGATCGGCCAACGAAAAGAACGGTGCGAAGATCGACACGAAGTAGATCAAGGCCAGTAGGGCCGCTGAGAAGATCGCCAGCTTGTGTTTGCGAAATCGTCGCCACACCAGCTTCCACTGCGATGCCGAGTAGTAGTCGTCGTCGAACACCTGTGGTTCCCGCTTGCGACGCCACCACCGTTGCTTTGGCTGGGGCATCAACGGCGTGTCGTCGTCGGCCAGTGCTTCGATCGCCATTTGGTCGGTCATGACAGACCTCGTTCCATCCGAATACGGGGGTCGACAGCAACCAGCAAGATGTCCGACAGCGTGGTGCCGATCACCGTGAGGGCGCTGATGAACAAAAGGAAGCCCGCCGAGAGGTACGTGTCCTGAGCGAGCAGCGAGCGGAACAACATCGGCCCCGAGGTGGGGAGGCCCAACACGATCGCCACGATGGTTTCGCCCGAGATGAGGGCGGGAAGCAACCATGCGAGGTTGCTCAGGATGGGGTTCAACGACACCCGGACCGGATACTTGTACAGCAGCCGGCGCTCGCTGAGCCCTTTGCTGCGGGCGGTCACGACGTATTGCTTGTTGAGTTCGTCGAGCAAACTGCCGCGCATCACTCGGATGATGCCTGCAGCTCCGCCGGTGGCCAACACCAGCACCGGTACCGGTAGATGGAGCATCAAGTCCCCGAACTTGGCCAGGCTGAACGGCGCATCGGCGTACTCGGGCGAATACAGGCCGGTGAGGTTGACCCCGAACCATTTGAATCCCACATACAGCGCAACGAGTGCGATCATGAAGTTCGGCACGGCGAGTCCGATGAAACCAAAGAACGTTGCGGCGTAGTCACCCTTGGAGTACTGGTGGGTTGCCGAGTACACGGCGACCGGGATGGCGATGAGGTACGAGACGATTGCAGCGAGGACTGTGATCAGCAGGGTCATGCCGAGCCGACCGAAGATCAGTTCCGACACGGGTCGCTGCCAGTCGAACGAGAATCCGAGGTTGCCCTGGAGCACCTGCCCGAGCCATTTGAAGTACTGGACGAGCAGCGGATCGTCCAGGCCGTACTGCTGACGCAACTGCTCGACGATGCCCGCCATGTCGCCAGGATTGCCCTGTTGTTCGACGCGAGCGATGATCGTCGAGAGATAGTCGCCTGGTGGTAGCTGGATGACGATGAACGTCACGATCGATGCGAGCCACAGCAGAAAGACCATGTAGGTGAGTCGCATGACGAGGTATCTGGCCACGTCTTTTCCCCCTCTTTCTTCGGACGGTTGTTCACGAAACGGCCCCCGCCGTTTCGCAGACCCCATCATGGACCCTTCGACCGTCGATTGTCAACTGTAAGATTGTCGACACTTGACTGTCAACCTGCGGAGGTCTATGGTGATGGGAGTAGCGACACCTGCTGCATCGGGAAGGGGTCCCGACTCGGGGCCTCGACACGACCATCACGACATCACGGCGCGGGGGAACCGACGTCGAAAGGGGAGATCATGGGAATCAAACGAGGCCGGGGGGCGCCGCTACTGGCGCTGGCTCTGATCGTCGGAGCTTGCGGAGGCGGAGGCGGCGACGACACCGCTGAAACCGGGGACGGCGCGCCAGCCACGGACGTCGACGACACAGCAGAGTCCACACCAGCGGAAAATTCATCCGCCGCCGACGGCGCTACCGCCGAGGGCGTCTACCCGCAGCAATTCGCCACAACGGGCCTGTTTTCGTCTGAAGGCGCTGGCGACATCGCCGCCTACGGCGAAGCGCCGATGCTGGCCGAAAAGGTCGCAGCGGGCGAGCTGCCGCCGGTCGAAGAACGGCTTCCGACCGAACCAGCAGTCATTGCAGCTACCGGTGGTATCGGCGAATATGGCGGCGAACTCGCCGGCCCGGCGACCAGCCCGACGTGCTGCGGTTGGGACGAACTCGAGATGCGAATCCAGCCGCTGGCCATCGTGGGTACCGACCTCCAGTCGATCATCCCGAACATCGCCGAATCGATCGAGCCGTCCGACGACTTCACGACATGGACCGTCTCGATCCGTGAGGGTCACAAGTGGTCCGACGGCGAGCCCTTCACCAGCGAAGACTTCCGGTTCTTCTTCGAAGACGTCGTCTCGAACGCCGACCTGCGTCCTGGCGGACCTGAAACGCCGTGGGCCATGGACGGCGTTCCCGCCGAGTTCGCCGTCATCGACGAACGGACCGTCTCGTACACCTATGCCGAGCCGAACCCGAGATTCATCTTCTCCGTCACCAGCGAACGAGGCAACCGCGGGTACCTACCAGCGCACTACTTCAAGCAATTCCACCTCGACTACTCCGAGGATCTCGATGCGCGCATCAGCGATGCCGGGGTCGCGTCGTGGACCGACCTGTTTGGTCAGCGCGAATCGCCGTACAAGTTCACGTGGGATCTCGGCTCGGAGATCGACCCTGGCGCACCGACACTCGACACGTACGTGTTCTCGGGAGAAGACTCCCAGGGCAACAAGAACTATGAGCGCAACCCGTTCTTCTTCAAGGTCGACACGGCGGGCAACCAATTGCCGTACGTCGACACGTTGAAGCGCATCCTGGTCGAAGATCTCCAGGTGCAGGACCTCAAGGCGATCGCCGGAGAATTCAGCCACATGGGCTGGGGTTCACTGCTCAGCGTTCCGACTTACCGCGACAATGAGGACAGCGGCAACTACCGCGTGGCGTTCGCCAACTACGACCGCGGCAACGAATACGCCTTCGCCTTCAACTTCACATATCCCGACGAGAAGCTGCAGGAGATCTACGCAGACATCCGCTTCCGTCAGGCGATGTCACTTGCCATCGACCGAGACGAGATCAACGAGCTCGTCTACCTCGGTCTGGCCACGCCGTCGCAGGCAGCGCCCACGCCGACCTCAGCGTTCTACGAAGACTGGATGCCCGGCTACTTCGCCGACTACGACGTTGACCAAGCAAACGCATTGCTCGACGAAATGGGTCTGGACGGGCGAGATGGTGAGGGCTTCCGTACCTTCGCCGACGGATCGCGTCTGCAGATCGACTTCGAGTCAGCGATTCCCGAAGCTGCATGGGAAGACATCGCCGAGCTCGTCACCACGTACTGGAGCGAAGTCGGCGTACGCGTGAACCTCAAGGTGATCGATGGTGGCCTGATGCTGGAACTGCGAGAGTCCAACGAGAACCAGATGGGTGCGTGGGCGCTCGACACCACCGACATCGGTGAGATGTCGAACGATGCCCTGAACCTGTCGCCCTTCTGGGGTAACCGATCATCTGGTCGTCCTTGGCAGGAATGGCTGGACTCCGACGGAGCCGAAGGCGAAGAGCCGCCGGCAGACATCAAGGAGCTGTACGAACTGGTGCAGACCTGGCTGAACACACCGGCCTTCACGCCAGAATGGGAGACCGCAGGTCAGGCGCTCAACACGCACGTCTTCGAGAACCTGTACATGATCGGCACGATCCAGAGCCCGCCGCAGCCGCTGCTGTTCAAGAAGAACCTGTGCAATACGCCCGAGACCGACGACGAAGCTGCCTGGTCGTGGGACTACCGCCAATGGGTGCAGTTCAAGCCGGAGACATGGTACTTCTCTTCCGAAGACACCTGTCCCTGATCGTCGAGAGGTCCGCACCATCGCGGGACCAACCGGCGACCTGATGGCGGTCAGCCTCCCCCCTGCTGGCTGAACGCCAGCGCCGGGCGACCATGGCGGGCGCACACTTCGGTGTGTGCCCGCCATGGTCGTCGTCCCGACATCGAGCACCTCCATCATGCAGCAACCCGAACGAAACGAGACCCCATGGCTCACGAACTCCCCCAGACCCCGCCTACAGGGCTCGAGGCGCCGTACGACCTCGACAGCACTGCCGCCGCGCGCTTCCGGGATGACGGATTCATTCGCCTCCCGAACGTGCTCGATGCTCAGACGATCGGCGCATACGAACCCGAGATCACATCCAAGGTGATCGAACTGAACACCCAGCATCTCCCTCTGGAGGAACGGTCCACCTACGACCGTGCGTTCCTCCAGGTCTCCAATCTGTGGGAACACAGCGACGTGGTGAAGACGTTCGTGCAGAGCCGCCGCTTGGCGAAAATCGCCGCCGACCTGCTCGGAGTCGACGGGGTGCGTCTCTATCACGACCAGGCGCTGTACAAAGAACCTGGCGGCGGCATCACGCCGTGGCATGCCGACCAGTACTACTGGCCGGTGTCGACCGATCGGTGTGTCACCGTCTGGATTCCGCTACAGGAAACCGGCGACGACATGGGTCCGCTCGAGTTCGCTCGGGGCAGTCATCGGCTGGAATACGGACGAGATATGGAGATCGGCGACGAGTCGGAAGCCGTGTTGCAGCGTGAGCTGGATGGGGCCGACTATCCGACCGTGAGTGGCGCGTTCGACGTCGGCGAGGTCAGCTATCACCTCGGTTGGACGTTCCATCGAGCTGCGCCGAATCGTTCGGCGATGCCTCGTCGGGTGATGACCATCATCTACATCGACGCCGACATCGTGGTGACCGAGCCGGCCAACAAAGATCAACACCGAGACCTCGGTCGATGGATGCCCGGAGCCACGGTCGGCGCGCCGCCGGACACGCCGCTGAACCCGGTGTTGTATCAACGCACCTGACGGTCAAGATGCCAGTCGGGGTGCCCGTACAACGGCGACTCGGGCGCGCTCGGCGGCGCGTGACCAGCGCCGCGTTCGCAGCAGATGGTC
>Ga0114956_1002572_pt1 | contig 14225 bp, 10 predicted proteins | sample MaitaG_FD_87304 | JGI IMG/M metagenome (GOLD analysis project Ga0114956, IMG submission 87304) | Marine algal microbial communities from Maine, USA - Maine_Asex2 metaG | ecosystem: Host-associated > Algae > Red algae > Unclassified | place: Maine, USA | collected 2015-01-05 | reverse complement strand
TGCGATCAATGCAAGACTTCATCGATCAAAGGTCCTTCCAAAATATGACATTACCATCAAACCTAAAAAACCAAGAGGCAGGTAAGAATTAATCTGCCGAACGCCTTACCGAGCAACAGGTGTCAGCCGATGTTGCCATGCATTTGCATGCGCTTGCATCAAACAGTTTGCCTGTTGAGGATTCGGAGTTTGGGTTAAAAAAAGTCGGGCAGACGTCAGCAGAACATCAGTGTGTAGGCGGTACTCGATATCGATTGCGACAAAACGGTGGTGATGCGGAAAACGAGAACAGGTGGCCGGGGTTGTGCTGATACCTTATGCCAGCGGCTCAGGCAACTACTCACTTGCCATCTGGCTTGCCACGCAAAGCTTTACATTCTGGGGTGATGACCTTCATTGCTCTAACGCACAATTGCGACGCCATTGCATTAAGCACACTCTGCGCTCCGGTAAAAAGCCCATCTCGCTTCGTTGTTTTTGAAACAGAGGAGGTGATGGCGTCCCGGCACACGGTTTTGGCATTGCAAAAGGACGCAAGTGCCCGCGAGGGTCGATGGAAGTCGCAATTCATCATGCTCGATCAGATAAGGGCGCCATTGGCAAAAATCTTGCCAGGCCCAATGTTTACCCTTTACGTCAATACGTGGACATACGAATATATCAATACGTGGATAAGTGGATACGTGGGTTGACGCAGAATCTTTTCGCTAATTTTGTCAAATTTGTGCAGAATCTTTTGAGTAATGGCTGCGTACTATTTGTGTTGGTGTCGCGCCTTGAGCCGAACTATTCATGAAACGTCCCATCCTCTTATAAAATTTCGAGCCAAGAGCTGGTCTCAGGCAGGTACGTCCCCAAGTAACACTCAGTCATATTCTCTCATCGCTGGCAGTTATTCCAACAGTCTTGTGATTTTTATCTACCATCAAGCTACTGATAAACAAAGTATTCTGAAGTTCGCGCCCGGACTCAGTGCGATACTCACATGAACATATCGGCGCGTGTTTGGCAGCGTTATACCCAAGAATTACGAGCTCGGCATTGCCCCTGTCATGTAAGCTGTGTGAAATAGATAGGTGTTTTGCAACAGAGATAAAAATCATGAATAAATCGTTTTGGAGTCAACGACTTAAATTATTGCCAGTACTTGCTAATGCAATATGCGTTTGCCTTGGTTTCAGCAATCAGGTGCATGCCGCTGGCGAATTCATTCCTAAACTGACGCCGGGTCCCATCACATTTCCCTCAGGTATTAACTCAAGAGGGGACGTTGAAGGCTTGATATTGCCCGGTAAGCAAGGGTTTAAATTCATTGGAAGCACACAATTTGCTGGTACTGGACTACGAGTTTTTGGTCGAAGCCAAACCACAACGTCCAGCGACGGAACAAACAATTTTCTAGAGTTTCGCCTTGGCGCGAGCGCGATCGACAATAAAGCGTTCTCCTTGGCTTACATGCAATGTTCAGGGTTGTCCGCCATTTATCGTCTGGCCGTAAAAGAACTTGCAAATGGCGTTGGTACCGTAGAGCTGGATTTCAGATTTGACGCGCCAGTCAGCGATTTGCACCTTGTAGCGTTTGATATCGACGAACTGGTAGGCAGAAGTAGAGAATCACTTATAGTCAATGCTTACAAAGCCAATTCACCCAGCATTGCGAATAAAATCAATGCAAAAAACTGGAAGATAGTATCGCAAGGCGACCTTAGCTTGTACAACAGTGGACGACCGGATCAGATTACGTTACCACCTCTGTGGTACGCCATTAAAGCCGATACATCAAATAGTTTCGGTTTGTTACAAGCTCGCGGTCGGTTGCGTCACGAAACAGGCAGTAATCAAAACCGTGATTTTACCGTTGTTACCACATCTGAAGGTGTGCGGCGATTACGTGTGATTTTTCGTGGTCCCAGAGCAGAAACCAGAGGCCCAAATCCAAGTATTGGCGCGCATACTTACATTGGACTGTGGCATCCAGATCAGCGTTGCGGTTATTGAAGATCACAGCTTGCACGACACTGTCGTGGCCCTGGCCTCAACTTGTCAGAAAATTAAAGCCTGCTGACTAAATTATCAGAGCGCTACGAATACGTAAGATTGTAGAGTGATTAAAAAGCCTTCAAATCGTTGCGGACGGTCAATTTGAGTCTGTCTTCAGCGATTTGATGAAAATCGATAGCGTCTTCATGTTAAGTATGTGATCAGTTGCTGCCCCATATCAACCGATCGGCAAGCAGTAGCGACTGCAGTGCATAGCCCATGGGCATGTGCTGTCGTACAAAATGCTGTTCTTTAAGCACCAGACAACAATACGAACAAACGCTCTAGATTTGCATTGTTTAAGAGATGATTATTAGTGTCCGTCCGAAAACACTGAACGATTTGAATAAAATCGAAATCCGCGAATTCAAAGAAGTAAGTACCGTTGATTTTTGCTACCTTATTCATCATTCATGAGTGATGACTTGCGTCAGATCAATTTATCCTGATATTTTCCCCAGTCAGGGGCTTGATGATCGACGATGAATTTCGCAATGGGAGCAGTTTCGGCACCAACAAGCAGAAATTCGGGAAGCTGGTGACGTAGGGCGATCTTGACCACCATCTCGGTCAGGGCAACACCCTGGCGAATGATGCGTAACCAGGATCTTAAGCACTGCCACACCGGCCCACCAATGCTCCTTAAAATCGAGGTGTAACTGCGCCGCCGAACGATTTTAAAAAGACGCTGGCTGATATTTTCGCTGAGTCGCTCTGATATCAGCATTACGCTAACCAATCCCAAACGCACGGCGTGGAACTTGACTGATTAAGTTCTGAGCTGCTCACATTGACATCGATACAGAAACGTTAATTGTATTTATCAGCAAACTCAACATCCGCGTACAATAATCAACAGCAGCTTATCCATTCGCCAAGACGCCCCCCAGATTCATAATATGGCAACTTATGCCCCATCAGGGGATCAATCGCGTCAGGCGCTCTATCAGATGATGGGGGAACTTTTAAGTGTATCTGGCCAATTGCCAGATTTTACGCAAGAGCAGTGGCAGAGGATTGTCCATTTTTCAGGGGATGCGCTGGTTGTGGCTCAACTATATAAAATCCTGGAGGCCAACGATTTACTCGACCAGTTGCCCGATGATATCAATAGCTACTTGCAAGTGGTATTTGAGCTAAACGCAGTTCGCACGATTAAACTTTTGGCTACATTTACGCGTCTTGCCAAACATTTGAATAGCGCAGGTATTCATCCAGTACCCCTGAAGGGCATTGCATTGTTAGCGGGAAACAAGCCGGGGGAGCCACTGCGTTCTAGCAGAATAACCTACGATGTAGATGTGCTGGTTCGCGCTGAAGAGCTGCAATCATCACTGCAGGTGTTGCAGTCAGCGGCCTACCAACAAGTGGTTAATCCGCTTGATAAACTGACTGAGAACGGCGAAAGTCCTATCTTGGGTCCTATCTGTCTGGAAGATTTCCGCAACAACTTAGCTTTTACCCGTTCGCATGTGCCACCCTTGGTAGATGAAGAAGGGGATTGCATTATTGATTTGCACACCGCCGCCGCAACTCTGAATAATCCACGAGCAACCAAGCTTACGCAGCTACTGTTCGATTTGTCGGTGCTTGAAATTGATGATGCTGCAGGCGTTAGCTATTCAATGCCTGACCCCGTAGCACAACTAGTGTTGGCCGTGTACCACGCTCACATTAAGAATAGGCATCAATTTTTAGGGATCGTTGACTGGCGCTTGTTGCTTGATATGACAGCTGTTTTGCAGGCGTATCCAGAGAGGGCGCTTGTTGAGGAAACATTGAGTACGGCAGATGCGTTGGATATGAGCCGGGAGATGTTCACAGCATGGAAACTTGTGGCCCGATATCTCAACGTTAACATTAATCTTGAGGGCTTTGAAAGCACCAGAAATATGCGAGCGCTAAGCTGGTTTTACCGAAAGAGTGAATGGCGATGGCTGGCCGCGAGCTGCGAGCTCTGGATAAAGATCGGGAAAGCCTTTGCGCTGTTATCCGTAAGGGAGCTTAAGCAGTCTTTAGGAGCGCAGTCGAGCTTTACTGGCCTCATAGCGCACTTGTCTTACCGTATTCAGCGCACTTTAAATCGCTGATGTAAACGATCGCTTACTTGCAGGCAATTGTGGCGCGATTTCGCTTATGAAGCGCGCGTTGATATATTTCGATGCAAATCTCTTCTGTATCGGCTCAATTCAAAGCCGTCCGATAGGATAGTTTCGGCATTCCGATTACATCATTTGAATAACACGACACATTCTATTTCGGTATGTCTTGGGTTTTACTGTCATAGTGGTGCCATATAGATTGGCTCTGCATCCGTTTAGACCAAGGTGTAGATGACAAATGAGAAATATAGTACATTTTATTGGCTGGCGATTCGTGTGAATGCAATGTGCAAATATTGGGCTCAGCTAAGTGTAAAGCGCATTGTAAATGCCGGAAAGTAGTAGACAGTGCATCGGACAGTGAAGCTGTATTTACGTTGTTCCGACTGGGAGGCTACATTTGCAGGTACCATTTTATATAGTCAGGGCGAATTGAATTAGATCAAACTTCCTACACCACGTATGTGTAATGTCTGAGAAAAGCATTTCAAGCAAAGAGGTTCAATTGTGCTGTATGTAAAATATTTAAATTTCTGAAGAGGAAATGGTATGTCCAGAGCTACCGCAGCTAGTGCGTCCATGCGCTGATATCAGCATCGATCCGATGGAAAAGCAGCATAAAAATTACACATTGAGTATCCCAGTAGAACTTTAACTGTGACTTTGGGCGCAAAGTTTTACCGCAATACCTCGTATACTTGTGCGCTACGCTGAACCGGAGGGGCCAGAAGAACTAAGCTTGGAACCCTACAAGCCTTCACGTTTAGGCGGGTTCATCGCTAGCGCAGTTTCGACCCTGAATTGTTTAGAACAAAAATATGAGTCAACAGCACCAAACTGAGAGCCAGGCAGCACCACCACGGCGGGAGCGATTTTCTAGTACGCTGGATGGCGTCCTGCGAAATCTGGCAAGTACTGGTCGTGGGCACAAGCAAGCGATCAGCATGCTGGCAGACTGCGTCCTATCAATCCTATCGCTCTGGGTGGCTTACTCGTTGCGCCACGGCGAGCCCTTCAGCGATTTCAGACATACGTGGTACCTGTTCTTATTGCTGCCGATTTTAACGGTTCTCATGTTTGGCGGCTTCGGTGTCTACCGGTGGGTAATACGCTCCATAAACTATCGATTGTTTAAGCAATTATTAAAGGGCAGCTTTATTTCGGCCTTGACTCTTTTGATCGCTTTTTTTCTGATCCCACCAGACAGATCAAATCCCCGTTCTTTGTTTGTAATTTACGGTTTGCTTCTGTTCTTCGGCACAGTAAGTGTGAGGATGGTTTGGAAAACGCTGTTTGATTCAGATGGAAAGGGTGAGCCGGTTGCTATTTATGGTGCTGGTAGTGGTGGTCTTCAGTTAGCTAGTCTGCTGTCAACAGAGAGCGATTATCGCCCCGTCCTGTTTATCGACGATGACCCTGCATTGTCTAACTCTACGTTACTGGGTCTGCGGGTGGTGCATGGCGCGGACGAGGAACTTGCGGCAAAGCTGAAGACGCACGAGGTTGGCAAGATCGTATTAGCCATGCCGAGTTTGTCATCGGCCGATTATCATCGTAAGTTACGAGAGCTCGATGCTTTGGCTTTACCTGTCCTGACCATGCCAAGCTTTGTCGAGCTGATGTCTGGCAAAGTGCGTGCCAGTGACATTCGCGATGTGTCGATCAGCGATATTTTAGGGCGAGGTGAGGTGGTACCGAATGTGGAATTAATGTCCAAACGGGTAACCGGCAAAACGGTATTGGTCACTGGTGGCGGTGGATCGATAGGGTCGGAGTTATGCCGACAAGTAATGAACCTTTCACCAGAGCGGCTTATAATTCTGGACAACTGTGAAGCGAACCTCTACCACATAATAGAGGAGCTCAACCGGCTTGAATTGGCTACAAAGAGAGCTGCATTTACCCCGCTCATTGGCTCAGTTCTCGATAAAAACAGGCTGACGCGACTGTTTAGCCAGAACAAAATAGACACTGTGTTCCACGCTGCCGCTTACAAGCATGTGCCCATTGTCGAGGCGCAACCTGATCAAGGAGTTGAGGTAAATGTTTTTGGAACATTAGCTGTTCTGGATTGTTCCATTAAGTATGGTGTCAGCGATTTTACGTTGGTATCAACTGACAAGGCTGTCAGGCCAACCAATTCCATGGGCGCAAGCAAACGGTTGGCAGAACTTGTCTTGCAGGCAAAGGCCAATAAGTGTCAGGCCACACGGATTTCTATGGTGCGGTTTGGGAATGTTCTTGGTTCATCAGGCTCAGTTGTGCCCAAATTCAAGCGCCAAATACTTGACAATGGTCCCATTACATTAACTCACTCCGATGTTACAAGGTATTTCATGACTATTCCGGAGGCGTCTCAATTAGTGCTACAGGCCAGTGCTATCGCCAAGGGGGGGGATGTTTTTGTTCTGGACATGGGAGAACCTGTGCGTATTGAAGAGCTGGCTACAACGATGGTTCGCTTATATGGCAAAAAGCTTATGCGTGATACTGGTGATTCGACCGATATCGAAATCATTGTCGAAGGGCTAAGGCCTGGAGAAAAGCTTTTCGAGGAACTGTTTATTTCCGATGCCTCTTTTAAAACGGAAGTGCCAAAGATCTCCTCTACCAACGAATTGTGGTTGGAGTGGGAACATCTAGAGCCAAAACTTGAAAAATTGATGCGATTTGTACAGTTGGAAGATGTGAAGGCTATCCGCTCGATTTTGATGGATTTGGCGTTCGTTAGCGAAAACCATGCAGAAAAAGCCGATGAAAATGGCGCGATTCACTGGGATAAGGACAGCACGCTCGCTTTCAGCGAAGTAGTCTCTGAGCGAGTCTGATTCCTCCAGCGGGTTTCGTAAGTTGTCGACCTTAAATTAAATACTCGGCGACGTCGTATACTGTTGACCCCGATATGTTCTTGTGATCGCCTTACAATGCTGAAGTGGTTGAGGGCACCCGTTGTCCACGGCCTATTCAATGTTGACGGGAAATCATCTTGGTTGTGATAGCAGCTGTATACTGCAACTGAGTTATTCGCCTCCCCACTAGAAAGCAATTCAGTGCGGCCTTATATGTGAGATATTAATCTATATTGTTAAGACATAGTTTTGAAAAACAATGAGCGCTAAGACACTTGCCATTGTGGGCATTACTGCTGTCTCATTTATGGATTTCAGAGGTAATCTAGTTAAGCGTTTTATCAAGGAAGGTTTTGATGTGCATGTGTGCCTGCCTGACTGTGATGTGCCCACGGCTGTAAAAATAGGTGAGCTAGGTGCTCGTTTGCACCACTATTCTGCAAATCGTAACGGTAAAAATCCTTTCACCGATATATACACTGTTTGGGTGCTCCGTACTTTGATGTTAGTCATTCAGCCTACTCACTTAATAGCCTATACGATAAAGCCTGTTATCTATTCAAACTTGGCATTGCTTAGCGTAAAGCTGCGCACTCGAAGCTTTGCGTTGATTACAGGGCTGGGATACTTATTCACTTCTGAAAACACCAAGGTGCGGCTATTTAGATTTTTAGTAACGCCTGTTTACCGCTTGGGTCTTATGCGCTGTGAAAAAATTATCTTTCAAAACAATGACGACAGAGACTTGTTTGTGGAGCTCGGTATTGCCAAAGAGTCTAATAGCTTTACCGTTAGTGGATCAGGCGTTGATGTCAATCACTACTCTCCAGTGCCCCTGCCAAAGCATCCTGTATTTCTGTTGATTGGTCGATTGGTCAAAGATAAGGGGGTCATGGAGTATTTTCAGGCAGCAAAGCAGGTGAAACAGATGTGGCCTGATGCGCAGTTTCTAATGGTCGGTTTTCTGGACTCTAACCCGACATCTATTAGCCAGGTAGAGCTCGATGCTGGCCTGATGGGCGCGTCAATCGAGTTTCTGGGGCGTTCAGACGATGTGCGGGAGGCTATTAGCCGGTGTTCTGTGTATGTGCTGCCCTCCTATCGTGAGGGCACACCCAGGACTGTCTTAGAAGCTATGGCCATGGGGCGCGCCATTATCACCACTGATGCTCCGGGATGCAAAGAGACCGTTCAGCCCGGTAGCAACGGGCTACTGGTGGAGCCAAAATCTGTAGATAGTCTTGCTCAGGCTATGGGTCAGTTGATGCAGAATCCTCAAAGGATAGAGTCTATGGGGCAAGCCAGCCGAATACTTGCCTGTGAGGTTTTTTGTGACAACCTTGTTAATAATGAAATATTACGCCTGATTCACTAGGCAAAATGGTGAAAATGCACGTTCTGTAAGGTTTCAGTCAGGTCAACTGGCTCAATCTGTTCGGTGTGCAAATTTTGAAATACGTTGAATTCGTAAACAATCTGAATGTGGATCTGATGTATTGTGCTTATCTGCCGCCTTCTTGGCCGCATTAATACGTATGATTGCGATAGTAGAAACGAGGTGAAATGAGCGAGTCAGTATTTGTATATGGAGCAGGAGGATTTGGAAGGGAAGTCGCGTGGCTTATGGACAGTACTGATCAAACCGACTTCACGATACTTGGTTTTATAGACGACCACCGTCCGCAACCAGCAGACTGGCCTGATCCGCGTCCGGTGTTGAGTTTAGCAGCGGCTAGGGAGCTATCAGCAAATGCTTCCATTATCATTGGTATTAGCAGTCCTGGCATTCGGAGGAAAATATCGGAGCGCTTGGCCGAGCTGCAGGTTTGCATGCCGGCGCTGGTGCATTCTTCAGTTCGATTAAGCGATAGAGTTGTCTTTGGCGAAGGGTGTGTTATTTGTGAGGGCAACCTTCTCACGGTGGATATAGTGCTGGGCGCTCATGTACATATCAATTTGAATTGCACAATAGGGCATAATGTACGGATCGGCGATTTTACAAGTTTAGCGCCTGGGGTCCATGTGTCAGGAAACGTTAGTATAGGTCGTGATGTGTATATTGGAACTGGGGCTAGTATTATCAATGGAAGAGAAGGTAAGCCTTTGGTTATTGGTGATGGTTCTATCATAGCGGCTGGTGCTTGCCTTACGCGGTCTGCTGATTCCAACGCGTTATACGCAGGTGTACCTGCGGTTGTTAAGAAAAAGTGGTAAAAACGATGCATCAAGGCTACGTTGAAAAACATGGAAATTATATCGGTATAAAGACAACCCCGATTTTGCCGACGCTTCCTAGAACATCTGGATTGTGGTACTAGTCGAATACACTTTTGTTTCGCTTGGGCTAGTTCTGCTTCTTGGCTTGTCATTGAAACACAAAATGTTGGCGATAATACTTTCGGTTGCCTATGTCCTGAGAGTAACTCTCGTCTACTACGATGTCTATGTTTCTGACCTACCCGCGTCCGGTGAAGACACTTTGTTGTTTGATTATTGGGCCACATATTGGATAATAGACTCGCCGACGCAGATATTTGAAAATGTTTATCTGGGATCTAGATTTTACGGCTGGTTTGTCTCCCTTGTGTATTCGGCGTTTGATGAAAGTCGGTTTGTAGCGCAATGGTGCAATGCCCTTTTAGCCTGCTTGGCGATACGCTATTTCTATCTCACCGCCAGATTACTTTATGCGCCCAGGCTTGCCAGAAACCTCACTTTTATTTTTGCATTCTGGCCAACGTATGTGTTGTTCTCGTCTGTTCTTTTGAGAGAATCCTTTATAGTTTTCAGCTTAGCGGCGGGAATTTTTTTTCTAGTGCGTTGGCAGTTTACAAGCCAGCCAGTAGACCTTGTGTTCACAGGTCTGACGTTTACCCTGGGTGCTGCCATGCATTCAGGGGTAATACTTGCGTTGGTCGCTTTGCCAGTTGTTGTTCTTTATTCAGGATTTGGGGCAAGAAATAAACAAGGTGGCCGACGCAGAAATTCCAGGGGAGGCAAGGGGATTCTTGTTGTCCTGGCGACGATAGTCATGTGGGTTGTTCTCTCTTCAGGCATAGGGTTGCAAAAATTCTCTCGCAGTGAAGATCTTACCGCCAGTTCTGTTGTAGATATACAAAGAAACTCTGCCAGAGATAGAACGGCATATTTGGGTGATGTACAAGGAACATCCTACTTTCAACTCATATTGCAGACGCCTCAACGGGTAATTTACTTTTTTCTCAAACCCTTTCCATGGGATGTACAGAATTTTTCTGACATCATTGGTTTACTGGATGCATTGCTATACTTCTATTTGTTAGTGATTATCATATTAAGGCTGAAAGGCAGGACATTCACTCGTAACGAGATGTTGGTGTTAGGTATAGGAGTGTTGATTGCCTTTACATTTGCTTTAGCAACGTCCAACTACGGAACCGCTATTCGTCATCGAATGAAAGTGCTGCCGGTGCTCGCCTTGATGGCAGCAACTCCATCCGCGTTGTACAGAATGCAGAGCGAAAACAAGCCACAACGGTTGCGAAATCGATAGGTGTGTACCGATCAGCCAGAAGCTGTCTATTCGTTACTTTAGTTGTGGTGTCTGCATGAGAAACCTGCCAGAAACTGCTTTTCTTGCCTTGTCCAATATATCAATAGCGTTTGCCAGTTGGGTACTGGTGGCGTTAATTGCACGTAACGAAGGCCTTTATCAGGTGGGTGTTTATGGTCTGGCGCTCGCCGTGTTTGCGCCAATAGTTTTTGCCTTGGCCGCAGATGCTCGACTGCGTATTGGATCGGGTACAAATCAATCAAGTGTGTTTGAGATGTTCTCTCTTCGGCTTGTTCTACAGTTTGTTGCGCTAGTGGTGGTGGCGTTGATTGTTTCTATTTTCAAGGTCAGTGGCGATGTAGTGAGTATGATGTTGGCGGTTTTTTGCATGCGTGCGGCGGAGTCCAACTTCGATTTTATTTACGGACAATGGGTAGCTGAAAAGCAACTCAAGCGCGTTGCCATGTCGCAGTTACTCAGAAGCGCAACCAGTGTGGTAGTAGCTGGCGTGATGATGACGATAGGTTTTGGTGCTGCAGTTACCCTATTTGCCATCACTCTGTGTCAGCTTGCGCTGTTAGCGCCAAGTTTATCAGCCTGTTTTGGTTCGCTATGGCAGGCTGAGGGTGTCCATTTCAGCCCTGGCAAGTCAATTGCGAAACTTGTGAGAACGTTTTTACTGGAATTCAGAGTTTCAGTGTACTCAGCGCTTTCAGCGCTCAATGGGAGCATGCCACGCTATCTGCTGGCGGCAATGGGTAGTGTGGAGAGTGTTGGATTATTGACTATATATCTGCAGTTTTTTGCGGCGGGTACTACGTTGTCGACAGCGGTTAATCTTGCCTATTCCCGTAACGTTGGGGCAGATGTTAAAGCAGCGAACAAGGCTGCTGCTGGTAAAAAAATAGGTGCTGAGGCTCGTGGGTTGATTTTCTCATCGTTTATGATCGGTGTGATTATGCTGCTAGGCTGTGTACTATTTGCCCCTTTTGTCCTGGATGTCATATTCGCTGTGGACAGATCTGCAGCAAGGCTTGAGGTTGGGCTTGTGATGGTCGCAGCGTTGTTTGCATATGTGGGGGTGTCGGCAAGTAGCATACTGTTATACTTGCGGGAGGTTAAGCTGCTTGTTGTTTGGTTGGTTGCCGCTATGGTTGTTCTGATCACCTCTTACCTCTGTGCGATATCTGTCGGGTATGCCCCTTTGGTAGCAGTAAGCATGGCAATGATTGCGAATCGTTTGTTTCTTGCTTGCATGAATTTGTTTGGCTGTCGTTTTTATGTCATCTCAAATGTGAAAGGTACTAGGTGATTGCAAATCAAGAAATAGTAAACTCATTAGAATGTAGAACGTTTTGAGCGAGCAAAATTCAAATTCCGAGGAATTCGGAGGTCCCCATAATGGACGCATAGCTTTTTATCGGTACCAAAAGATATTAATATTAGTTGCAAGAATATTCATGGTATTTCCTGCTCCAATACTTAATTTCCTCTGGTCAGTATTCTGGTCGGGGCAATCGAGATTGTCGGTGGCGATGCGTTTTTGTGTTGCTAGAGCCAGGCTCAAATCATGTGGTGACTGTGTGTATTTCGGTGCAGGGGTGAAAATAACCGGTTGGAATGCTATTGAAATCGGATCCAACGTGAGTATCCACGATTTATGTGTTGTTATTGGCGAGGGTGGAGTAAGTGTGGGAGACGATGTATCCATCGCGCATGGCTGCTCCATAATTAGTACAAACCATTCTTGGGAAAATACACTTCTTCCAATACGCGATAATCCAGTGTTAACGGGTAGTGTTGTTGTTTCCAATGATGTCTGGATTGGCTGCGGTGTGAGATTGCTTGCGGGCGTGGAAGTCGGGTCCAGGGTAGTGGTTGGTGCTAATAGCGTGGTAAATAGTACATTGCCACCTGGATTTTTGTATGTGGGCGCCCCTGCAAAAGCTGTTCGAAGCATAATTGCTGATCCTTGTTAACAAAAGCTGAACGTGCGAAGACCATTGTGAAGGTCTTTAATATCTGTCGGGGTGTAAAGTTGTATTCTGACTGGCAAAGAGATGGCTTCGCAGCATACCAACAGTGTCGCCTGAGGCCTGAGGCCGACGAATAATAGGTAGTCCAAGTCATTTCTTCTGGCATCAGTGAAAGCCGCAGTATGCTTCGGGCAACTTTCTCAATCACATGCCCTCGTCGCATCGTCTGCACGCTGAATGGGCACCGGCAAGGTTTGTTAGCTGGTCACAAAAATTCGGTATCGCCACGACTCAGGTCGTCAAGCCCCTTCTTGCAAATCGGCCACTCTCCGAGCACCGTTATCGATCCTGCTCAGGCATCTTAACCCTGACAAAACGATACGGAAAGCCTCGTATGGAAACTGCCCGGTCTCGCGGGCTATCAGCGGGCAGCATTACATCTGCTCAGAGCGTCGAGCCCGTGTAGAGGTGCCTAGCTACGAGGCATCCAGCAAATCCTTGCACTGTCTTTCAGCCCTCCGTGTGCCTGACGACGCGCACGGCGGCGGTTACAGCATAACGTATATCGAATAGTCTTGTGCTCTCAAGTGTCGCACTGGTACTTGAAGCCACCCAGTGCGGCCTTTCACTAGTGCTCTGGGTACACGATCGTGATGGCCTGCCAAACAATGTTCTTCCCGATAGTCGCGCTCGCTGACCCTCACGATATCCGCTGATCCGAGCGCTGGACGCCAGTCCGGCACATATTCAATATGTCACGTCAAAAAGTACTGCGTTTAAGGTGTCAAGCCCAGCTTTCCATCAGTTAGATCCAGGCCTCCACTCGCCTCAGCGTCATCCAGATGCTTTTCGAGGAGGCTGAGCTGCTTGGAATTGGTTGGCCTCTACACACGTATTTAAAACTTTCCTATACTAAAACTTAGTAAATATTTTTTACTGCCAAAACGTATAGTGTTACAGTTGTTTACGGTTAACGCCTTTGATAGCACAGGAACGACAGCTGTTGAATTTATTTGTACATTTACGCCATATTTTCTATTTTCATATGTTGATCGCAGCTCCACTTCAAGCTAGTGAGCTCAGATTCACCCATCTGGGCAATGCCGACGGGCTGCTTCAAGGCACCATTACTGCCCTGACGCAGGATCAATATCAGCTCATCTGGATTGGCACTGAAGATGGTCTTGCTCGCTACGACGGCCATAAACTCATCATATACCGTAGCGACCCGGGAGACCCAACGACCATCCAGGACAACGTAATCACCGCCCTGGCAGTCGACGCCGCAAACAGACTATGGGTGGGATCTGAATCTGATGGCGTCAGCTACTATGACTACCAGAACGATGAATTTGTGCCATTGGCGGCGCAAATGATTGGTAGTAAGGTAAGAAATATCTTTGCCAGCCAGAACTCTGACTCTACTTTTATAGAAACTACACTGGGTCTGTTTATGGTAGACAGAGACAGCGAGGTTACGCTCGTACAAAAGCCTGACGGATCGACCCGCGTTCTCGCAGCATTCGAGCAAGGTAATAGAATCACGGTAGTTACCAGTGAGGGCACGCTTACCTCTTTTACACTTCCAATGCTAGAAGCTAACGAGACAAATATCTGGCAAAACAAAATCCTGCAAACATGGAGGCTTCCGTCATGTGGAATGCTGATGCTTGCACAAGAAAGTGCGGATGAGAGTCAACTAAAGCTTTACTGTTTCAACGGCACC
>Ga0114956_1002568_pt1 | contig 14231 bp, 9 predicted proteins | sample MaitaG_FD_87304 | JGI IMG/M metagenome (GOLD analysis project Ga0114956, IMG submission 87304) | Marine algal microbial communities from Maine, USA - Maine_Asex2 metaG | ecosystem: Host-associated > Algae > Red algae > Unclassified | place: Maine, USA | collected 2015-01-05 | reverse complement strand
GGGCATCTCGTTTCTGCGTTTACACCCGTCAGGCGATCGCATTGTGTCCTTCGGTGATGACGGTCTGGTCAAAGTCTGGGACACCCAAACGTTAAATCTGCAACATGCGTTTGAAAAGGTTGACCAATCGGTTTTAGCGGTCGTTGTCAGTGAGCGAAGCATTGTAATTGGGACCGCCGACGGAAAAACGCAGTGGCTGGACTGGCCAGCAGAAAAGATCCAATCGGGCACCGTTGTTGAAGAATCTATCGTTGAAGAATCAAAAGTGCTTTCCACGGCTGATTCGGCGACGGAAAACTTGGAAGCAGAATAGGTCGTCGAATCCGAACCCAACAACGGAGTCGATCAAGCTCAAATTTTCGCCGCGCCGTTTGTAGTCAAAGGCGTCATTCATTCGTCGAACCAAAATCTATCAGCCCCCGATGAAGATTTCTTTTGTTTTACTGCCGCTCAAGGCCAAGTGTTGAAGATTGAGGTCGACAGCAAGACAGACGTCACACCATCTGCGGCGCTTGCATTTGATTCTCACATCGCGGTGCTGGATGCGGAGGGAGCCCCGGTGCCTCAAGTGCTGTTGCGTGCCATTCGCGATTCGTATCTTACGTTTCGTGGGAGGGATTCCGAAGCCTACGATGATTTTCGCATGCATCGTTGGGAAGAGATGCAATTAAACCAGTTCGTCTACTTCAATGGTGAAGTGATGCGGTTGTACCACTATCCGCGCGGACCCGATTCGGGGTTCAACCTGTTTCCAAACTTTGGCAAGCGTCACACTTATTTCGGCACGACGGCGATCACGCATGCGTTGGGAGAACCCTGCTATATCGTCGAGGCTCATCCCCCGGGAACCGAATTTCCCTCGGTCGGCCTGCCCATGTTCGTGCTCAACTACGAAAACGATGACGACGGCGAGCGCAGGATTGGAACGGATTCTCGGATAATTTTCAAAGCTCCCACCGCTGGCCAATACGTGGTGCGCATTCGTGATTCTCGAGGCTTTGAGGCTGTAAATTTCAAATATCGTTTGTCGGTGATGAGGCTTGAGCCAGGGTTTGAGTTGCTGCCCTTTTCGCAAGACGAGATCTCCGTTATGCCAAACAGTTACAAAAAAGTGGAGGTCAAGATCGCCAGGAAAGATAACTTCTCAGGCGCGGTTTCGATCGAACTCAGCGGTCTACCCAAAGGATTCTCAACACCCGGAAAAATTACGATCGAAGAAGGAAATTTGCGAGGCTTTTTAACTGTCCACAGAGGTCCAGATGCGGCTGAGATTTCTGAAGATAATCCTATCCACATCGCCGTCACGGCCACGGCGATGGTCGGCAAGCAAGAGATGGTCAGTCGTCAAAAACTGGGACCTTTGAAACTTGGCGAACCGCCAAAACTGTCAATCGAACTTGGCGTGCAGAATAAACACGCGAGCAATGTTGATGTTGGTGAAATTCCGGTCATCAAAATCACGCCCGGCGAAACGACCAGTGCGAAAATTACGATCAAGCGCAGTGGGTATGATGGACCGGTGAACTTTGGCAAGGAAGACGCGGCGCTGAATTTGCCGTTTGGCGTTTACGTGGACAATACGGGGCTAAATGGTGTGCTGATTCCCGAGGGTGAAAACGAACGGGAGTTTTTCTTGACCGCGGAGCCATGGGTGGCTCCATGCGAGCGACTAATCTTCTTTGAAGCCGAAGAAGCCGATCGTCCCAGCAGCAACTCGGCGCTGCTGCGCGTGGTGAAGCCCTGAATGCAGATAAAAGCAATCGAGCTCAGTTGGACAGCGCCGCTTTTAAATCAAAACATTGGTTTTTATCGCGGCAGCAAAACTCTGACCGGCAAGGCGTTGGCCGCCGGTTCTACCCACCATTCACCGGCGGCTAGCGCTTTGCCGCTCACAAAAGTGACGCTGGTCAATTAGTTTTTTCGCGCGTCGAAACCATTGATGCGTCCGACGAATTGGCATGGCAGATTGTCAATTCGTTTTTCAATTCTGAATCCTCCGTGGAACTGTTTTCTTACGCAGACAACCGTGCGATTGAGCGGACGAGTTGTGCGACGAAGCCGAGGCAGAGATGATAACTTTAGCCAATTCTTTAAAAAATTCGTCACAAATCGCGCAACCGTTCGTGTCAGGGGGTAGAAGTCAGTTGTCGTTCGACAGAAGGAAAGTCACAGCAAAGCCTTTAAACGCGTGACAAACACTGTCGTTAGTTTCATCTAACGCAGTTGTTAAACGGCAGCTTCAATACCTCCCTCTAAATTACACTGAGAAGTTTGAGACCCAATGAAGAAGAAATCAACATCCTTGAATAATGCTCTTGCAATTTTATGTGCGCTCTGCTGGATATCCCAATCTCAGTCGGCGGCCTTCGCCGAAAGGTTGTACACGGTAACTGATGGCAATGTCGTCAACGTGGTAGACAGTAATGCTCCCGCAGTGGTGCTCCAATCTGACAATATTACTGGACTCGCCGCCGGTGAAACGGTAGTTGGAATTGACTATCGTGCCAACGGTGGCGGTATTTACGTCGTTGGAAGCGGTAGTAACTTTTATACAATGGATCCAAACACTTTCGCAGTCACGCCCGTTGGACCTTCCGCACCGCTTAGTCCGATGCTGGTGGGAAATGCGTTTGCCTACGACTATAATCCGTCAGCTGCTGGCGGTATTTTGTCTCGCATCATCAGTGACACTGACAATAATCGCGTGCTCGATAGCACAACTGGCGGTTATTTTGGATCAGTGGATAAAACCGCCGTGGAGTATCGCTCTGGTGATGCAAATGTTAATGCGAATCCCAACATTCAAGGCATCGCATACGACACAAACGTTTCAGGGGCCTCTGGAACTCAGCAGTTCGGTATCGATGCTACGCTTGCGGTCCTGACAACGGTCGCCAACAACGCCGGAACGCTTGAAACAATTGGTTCACTTGGACCTGCGGCGACTGGCCTAACCGATGAAGTTGCATTTGACATCTCCGGTGAAACGAACGACGCATTCGCCTCGTTACAGGTCGGTGGTTTGTCACAACTTTATGGCATTAATTTAGATACTGGGGCTGCATCATTGGTAGGAACGATCGGACTTGGCGACACCGTTCGCGGACTTACCGTTGTTCCTCTTTCAGCTATTCCAGAACCATCAGCACTCACCTTATTGGCAATGGCATCATTCGGATTGGGTATCAGACGACGAAAACGTTCTTAGTTTCGCACTCCTTAAGTCTTTTGATATTCACTCGAAAAGACCTTGTCGTTTATTGGCAAGGTCTTTTTTTTCGCTTCAGTGCCCTTGGATCTGCCCTTGGATCTTTGGTCCTCTGCTCTTCCGCCGAGGCCTCTGATCCGGCGAGTGACTCTGCTCAAGTTTAAAGGTCCAGCCCTGCAACGTATTTCTTTAGTCCTAGGCTTGCCAATTCATCATCGACGACGTTGCGGTCAATTGAATTTACAGTCCTGCCAACCTCTTCAATCAATAGTTCGCCAAATTTTCGACGGGCACGCCTCAGGTTTTGGCGAATCCAATCTGGAGAAACCTCTTTGTTATGCAATTGAGCGAACTTAAGGGCCAGTTCGCTGGAGGAGGCTTCTGGATTTTGAGCACGAAGATGCAAAACGGAGTAGTAATGATTGAACTTTTCGATTTCGTACTTCTGAAGAAGCTCCCACGTGATACTCAGCACGCGCTGACGCCACTGTTCTGTAAATGCAACGTCCAGTGAGTCAATTTCTTTGGAATCGCTGTTTAGCGCCAGCCCATTCTCAAGCAAACCGTCAGTAGTTTTCTTGCGATAGAAATCTGTGATCAAATTACGTAGCGACGCTTTTAAGTAGTCGCGAAATCTGCCCTGCTGAGGATTCGCTTTCCCGAAATCGCCTCGTACGAACCTCAGAGCAAACTCTTGCGTCAGATCTTCCGCTGCATGATGGCTTTTGGTGGCACCGAACGTGTACTGATATGCGCAACCCGAATACCGTCGCAGCACTCGGCCGCGGATCATTGCTGCGTTCAAGTCGCCATTCTCTCCCTCATGCGCTGCGATCAATTCGTCCCAGTTCGTGGAGATGTTGCTGAGCCGATTATCCATTGAGTTTTTACTCATGATTGATCAAATCTCAAACTTGAAAGTTCGTAGTGCAGATCGTTAGGGTTTTTGGGTGGCACGCCGCACACCGCTTCACCTGACTATTCTAAGCTTATCAATTTGAAAACGCTAAGAATACAGAATAAGATAACGAATTTACGCTTACTTCCTTTATGCCAATTTGCCGCTACGGTAAGAATACCATCGGCCAGGCTGACTGCTGTTGCCCGAACATGCAGAAAAATAGTTAAAGTTTACCACTGCTTCAAGTCGATGAAACGCGAGTAGACATTCATTTTCTGGAAAAGGGCGAGCGTGAGTTGCTGTCGTATCTCGGTTTGGCCTGTTTGCTTGTTGCTCGCCCTTTGGCTTTGCCACTTCGGCGTTGCCTGCGCGCAGCAAAGGGACCTTAGCCAACCGGAATATGATGTTGCGTTTGACATTGGTGCTGCTTCTGAGATTGGTAGTAATGATCCCTTCGTAGGTCCCGCTGCCGTCGCGCGGGATGGTCTCAACGATAATCGTTGGGGAACCTTTACAACGTTCTTTGGCACCGATGGTTCGAAGCAGCCGCAGGATTTCGGCGGCAATGCTAACCTTGGCGGAGCATTTCGGCTCGGTTATTCGGCACCTTTGATTCGTGACTACGGCATCGGTTTCCAGATTGGTTCCCAGGTTGTATTTTCAGGCAATGCCGTTCAAGTCTTCGAGTTGCTGGGCGAATCGAAAGATCGTTTTCAAAGTTTCACGACGGTGGGTCTATTTCAAAGGAACGCCAATGGCATGGCGATCGGAGCCGTTTATGATTTCGTGACACAGGAGTCTTTCGACAACTTCACGTTAGGCCAATGGCGAGTCGGAGCGAGTTTCGAACTGAATAAAAACTTCGAAGTCGGCGTCGTTATGAACCTTTCAGATCGTAGTGACGACGGAGACTTCAATTCGATACCTGTCACATTGGATCCGATAGAGCAAATTCGAATCTATTTTCGGCAACAGTGGAGCAGCGGCGTGCAAACGGGTTTTTGGTTAGGCGTGGCTGACCGGCACAGTGAAGAGAACGTGTTGACCGGAACGCTGCCTCCCAAAACCAATCAAGCAGTATTCGGAGCGGAGATTTTTGCGCCGCTGAACGAATACCTTGCGATCTCTGGAGAAACGAACCTTGTCATGCCGGCCGACACCGGAGCGGTAGACGCATTCCTTGGAATCGAATTCGCCCCAGGTGGCATCCGCCGAACGCGCAGTCGCACCAATCGCTTTCGCGCATTGTTGCCAGTGGCGTCCAGTCCCTCTTTCACGACCGATATCACACGCCGGTAATCGAATTGTTCACGCACGTGATGTCAGGACGTCAGGGCCGCCCGAAAGAATATTTTCGCCTTTCGCTTGGGCGAAAGCACGCTACGTTCGCCTAGCAAAAGGCAACTATCAGAAAATCATTCTGCGGGTGGTACTCACGCGACCGGCGGGTGACTTCTTGCCACACGTCGGCAATGCAAATCATCTGTTTGTGGCACGGTGCATGGCAGGTAAAAAACCGGCCAACGTGGAGCAGTTTTCAACCTGCTTTGAACGCCTTCGTTAAATTAGGAATTAGGAATGAAAATCCCGGACCGCATGCCTTATTAAGAACTTAAAGTGTGAATCGAATACACCTGTTGAAAATAAACTCAACGGGTAATTTCTTATATAAAACGCGCGTTAGTTATAAAACTCTTGTGATTAAAAATCTCAGTGATCCGCACCCGGGCGGACCAAACAAGCGACCGTTTCCGATGATCGCTTTGAGTCAAGCGGAAACTGCGTTAACAGCTTCGCCGTATTTTCGGAGTCATCGGTTTGAAGTATTCCCAAGATCTCGTTTGAAACCATAATCGTGTTTGGCGAGTTTTCGCTTATCAGTTTCCACGTGTTACGGACGGTTTTTCCGAAGGTGGCAGGTTGGCTTCCCTGATGGCCGGTCATGACTTCTCCGGCGTTGATCGCAAAGGTGAACTGGTCGGTTGAGAGTCCATTTTCGTCTGCTGTCTTGGAAATAAACGAAAGCAGTGCGCTCACGAGATCTTCCAGTTGTCCAAATGAAACCAAAACAGAATCGTAAGATTGCTCAATAATCTGACAGTCTGGGTTATTGCTGGTGAAAGTAAGCAGAATGCGGTTCCATAAATTACGAAACTCAACTTCACCAACAGACTCCAACATGGCGTCGGACTGAATATTTTTGATGGCCAACAGGTAAACGTTTGAGAGTTCAATAAGATGCTGGAAATTGGTGAGGTCATCGGAGAACAGCTTTTGAAATAGTGGATGCTTGCTCGCTCGACCTGCCGTCAGCGCTTCGTTTCGATCGTGTAATTGTTCAAGTCGAGTCAGAATCTCCAAGTCGGATTGATTCTTAATTTGAATACTGGCAGCACCCGCGCGGATCGTTGGCAAGTCCGCAGGCTGCTGGTTTCCAAGGTTAACGATGGCGCGCGTTACCACGGCATCGCTCTGCACGTCTATTTGCGGAGCCTTGTCCAATTGGGGTGCACGTATTTCGTATTTGCCAACAGAAAGATCGGCACCGATGTCGATTTGCTGCTGACCAAGGAGTCGGTTTTGGGCGAGCACATGAGGGGCATGAAATGGACCACCGATGCAATAGGTCTTTAGATCAACGTCTCTGATCTCCTGATGAACGCAGAAAATGGCTTCTACCGATTGCGAAAATTCAACTTTAAAATCGAGATTACAAACCTCGCAGTTCGCATGCGAATCAAGCTGCGCTAAGGAAGAAAAATTCTGAGCCGCGACACGACAGACGGGACAGATCACGTCCCACGTCATGTTTAAGATACCGTTGTCCACGCTGGCCAGACATAGCTCCAAGGCATCATCGAGCGAACATTTAAGTTGTTCCGATAGTGGGATCGGCCGGATACGCGCCGCAAATGGGTCCGCGACCAAGGTCAGCAGGTCCGCCAGTTGCCTCGCCAGTCGCGGTTGCTTAATCTGCGAAGACAATTTATCGCAACGCTGGTTCAGTCGGCGTGTTTGAACCTTTGAAAGTTTAGGCGGCTTACCGAAGGACATATCGCAGGCAAAGCCGCAGGTCTTGTCGTTGGCGATGATCTCCAGTTGCGGGTAAACGCGTCCCAGAGAGCGTTTGGTCATAACGTTAAATTGAAAGGGAGTGAAAAGTTTGCCAAACCAACCACGCGGTTTCACCTGAAAACGATGAATTAATCGTGTTTTCTGGCCGGCCAGCGGATAAAGCTCGACCGTGCTGGTGACCCATTCGAAAGGTCCCGTTTCAAACTCTCGCAGCACGCTCATTTCGCGCTCGCAGATCCACTCAAACGGATGCTCTCGCCAACGCATGCTCATTCCGTTGAACTTTGCGTCTGCGTAGATTTCTCTTTGGTCATTAAAATGATCGTACGTAAAATTCGCTGCCGGAAGTCCAATCGCTTGATTAAAGCGATCGGTGTCGGCAACCAATGGCCAAAGTTGTTTCGGCGTTGCGTTAAGCGTCCACTGAAAGACATATCTTTTGACCGACGTGTTCAACACATCGGGCGTTTGGGGATACAAGCGAATGCTGATCGGCTGTCCGGCAAGAATATTCTCAACGTCGACCAGCATCTCCGCAGCGTTTAAGTAGCGGAGATCTGGTTGTTTCTCTAACGCCTTCATCACCAAATTATTTACCGCTGCGCTGATGTTCTCACGTGCGATGGTCAGCGGCATAGGACGTTCCACGCGGTGCATTTCTGCCATCTGCTGCGTGTCATCGGCTTCGAAAGGCGTGCGGCCGACTAACATCTGGTACAGCGTCACTCCAAGAGCGTAGATGTCAGCACGCGCGTCCACGGTGCGACTTTCGTACTGCTGTTCAGGTGCCATATACAGTGGAGTGCCCAAGACCGCACGTTGACGGGTCATCTCCATTGAAACGCTTTGATCGATGTGACGGGCCAAACCGAAATCGGTCAGCTTCGCGACTTCGAAATCGTCCATCACCGGTGTTTGATCGCCTTCTGATTTGCGATTTGGTGACTTGTTTCGAAAACGAACGATGATGTTTCCCGGTTTGACATCGCGATGGATCACGCCCGCTGAATGCATTGCGGACAACGCTCGGAGAACGTCAGCGATCACCCGCAGCGATATCTGGGCGGGCATCGTTTTGAGCTGATCGATCACGTCACTGAGTTCGACGCCGGCGATGAATTCACTGGCAATGAAGTAGCGTCCCTTTTCACAGCCGAACTCCAAATGTTTGGTAATGTAGGGGCTGTCAACTTCTGCGTGCAGTCGCGATTCTTTCTCAAATCTCCGAGCTGCTTTATCGCTGACTATCATCTCGGGGCGAATCATCTTAATGGCAACGGAATCAAAACCGAATGCGTTGGTGTTGCCCGGTTTGGGGGTCGCTCGAAAAACTATTCCTGCACCTCCTTCTCCCACGTGTTCTACAAGTGTGTAGCCGGCGAAATCAATAGGAAGCTTCTGTGGATGAAACTTGTTGGATTCAATTGTTTCTGCCGCGGTAGCCGAAGCGATGTTCGATATGCCGATCTCAGATTCTTCGAACAACGAGGGCGACTGTGGTGTTGCAGACTGTTTCAGTCTGGTTCGCTGCTGATCTATCGCGTTAATGTCGGAGTCTTCGTCGCTTCGCGTTGGTTGATCGGAGGACATTTAGGCGACTTTTTCTTCGAGAATCAGCTTGATGGAGGTCCGTACTGCCAGGTCCAATGGAGGATACCCTAAGGATTGGATGAAGTGAAGTAAGTGTTGCACTGCAACTATTTTGAAATTTACGGAGAATTGGTGTCACAATTTTGATGCCAGATCGTAATAGCACCGTACGCGTAAAATCTCCCCCACTAACAAATAGAACCTTGGCTTTATTCATGAATTTATCACCTATGCTTGGTAAAACCGCCGCCATTTTGGCCGTTTTGCTCCTGCCAGTCAGTTTTTCACAGGCCGCTGATCACCTCGAAGCTCCCGGCGTAATGGCTGATGGCAGAACCGATCTGGCTGACCTCTTCCTATTCCAATCACCGAACGACACGGCCAATTCGGTGATGATTCTGACCGTAAACCCGTTTGCTGGGACCGGAAATAGCGGCACGACATTTAATGAGAATGCCAGTTACCAATTCCAATTCGATAACGATGGCGACGATGTGGCCGATGTGACCTACAGTACCGTCTTTTCTGCTCCTACAGCGGGCGTACAAACTTATACGGTGCAACGCGAAGGTGTCGCTATTGCAACTGGCACAACTGGAGTCACATCTAACATCGCCACTGGTGGCCAAGTTCAAGCGGGTAACTTCGACGATCCATTCTTCTTCGATTTCGAAGGCTTCAACAACGGCTTTGACTTTTCAAATGGTGACACCTTCGCAGGTGCCGATGTTTCGGCGATTGTGCTTGAGCTACCGAGTACCGACTTCACCGCCGGTAGCACCACCGTATTTGCACAAGCAGTCACTGAGGCATTGGGCATGAGAGTCGATCGTATTGGTCGTCCCGCGATTGCTACCGCACTTGTCCCCACGGGCCGCAAAGATGAATACAATGCTGGTGATCCGGTCAACGACTTTGTTAACTTCGAAGGGGATGTCAGCGCAGCAATTTTCGGGCTCACTAATGATCAAACCTACGCCGATAACGTGACTGGTGTCCTCCTGCCAGATCTACTTGAGTTCGATACGGCCAATGCAGCTGGTTATCTCAATGGACGCGGTCTTGAAGATGATGTAATTGATGCATCTCTCAATCTAGTTTCGAACGGAGCGGTCACCACTGACAATGTCGATGGTAACGATCGCGTGTTCCGAGATGTCTTCCCATATTTGGCGTCCGCAAACGCGAACGCAATTCCAGAGCCGAGCTCTGCCACAGTTATTCTGATGTTAGCTGTCGGAGGCGTGCTACGCCGGAAGCGTCGATCTTAGAGATCGCAAGATTTTTCTCTTTGAGTTAGAATATGAGCTTGGCCGGTTTTCGGCCAAGCTTTTTCTTTTTGTCCAACGGATGGGACTGTCTGTTTTTATACAAGCCGTCTCTGTTGACGAAGTCTGAAAATTATCAAATCATTAGCAAACGAAGGTCGATGAACACACGCTTCTCACAAATCGCAACGCTATCGCTGGTTGTGATGCTGATCAATCTGACGCCTTCGCTCGCCCAATCTCAGAAGCCGTACGTCCCAACCAGCGACGCAGAAGTCCTGGAACGGTTGCCGAAGACTTTGTCGCTCAACCGAGACAAGATGGCGACCATTCGCGCAGAATTAGCGTCTGACCCCAGCAACAGCCAACTGGCGGCGGCCGCGGCACAGGGCTATATCAAGATGGGCAACGAAGAAAGTGATCCCAGATTCTACGGTTACGCGCGGTCAGCCATCAACGCATGGTGGACGGACGATTCAGCGACGGCGCAAATCGTCAAGCTGAGAGCCAAGTTAAAGGAGAAGGATCACAAGTACGTGGAAGCCCTCGCCGATCTTGAAGCGTTGCTGGAGCGCGAACCCCAAGACGCCCAAGCGTTGGTTGAGGTCGTCAACTTGTACCGCGTTATCGGAAAATACGATCAAGCGTGGGCAGCAAGCGAACGTTTGGAAGCCTTCGCCGACACGACGACGGTGATGATCAGCCAAGTTCCCCTCATGTCTTTCACTGGCAAGGCGAAAGAGGCTTCTCAAATGCTTGAGATACAACTTAGCACCGCGCAAAAAGAGTCGCCGGAACTGCTGCCTTGGATCATCTCATCGCAAGCAAACATCGACGCCATTTTATTCCGAGTTAAAGAAGCGGACGTGAAATTCCGCCAAGCACTCTCTCTCAACAGTGGCAACATCCACTTAAAACGCTCCTACGCCGATTTCCTGTTGGACTTTCAACATCCGGCGCCTGTTTTACAACTGTTGGCCGAACATGAAAATGATAATGGTTGTTTGCTTTTGATGGCGATCGCCGCCAAACGACTCAAACAGACCGAACTGGCGGACCGACTGAAGTCAAAAATTGAAGTCCGTTTTGACGAAATTCGTCTTCGAGGGAACAAACCGCATGGCCGCTTCGAATCGCGTTACCAACTGGTACTCAATGGAGACGCTCAAGCCGCGTTGGACGTTGCCTTGGAAAATTGGCAGACGCAAAAAGAACTGCGCGACTCGCGTGCGGTGATGGAAGCAGCCTTAGCTGCCAAAAAACCTACGGCAGCCCAACCTGTCGTCGATTTTGTCAAAACGTCGAAATGCGAGGACTTCGCCTTAAATAGGCTGATCGAAAAGCTGGAGCAAAACTAGTGAACAATCCAATAATTTTCAATTCGCATCAGACGAAATCCACTGGAGCCTTGAGGAAACTTGGAGTTAAGAATCATCGCAGGTTCTGCTGCTCAAATGTGCTTAAGATGGCGATGTTTTTCTTGGGCGTTTTGTTTTTGGTTCCCGCCGGAGTCACCTTCGCTCACAAAGCCAGCGACAGTTATTTAAAAATCAGAGGCGGCCAAAGTCAATTGACAGTCCAATGGGACATCTCGATAAAAGATCTGGAGATGCTGATCGGAGTCGACCAGAACCAAGATGGTGAAGTCACTTGGGGCGAATTAAAATCCAAACAGCCAGAAATCGCCGCTGCTGCGCTCAGCCGATTAAATATCGTGGCTGACCGTCAGACCTGTGACTTGCAGTTGATTCAAATGAAGGTGACTGAGCATAGTGATGGAGGGTACGCTGTCTTGATACTTAGCACCGGCGTGTCTGGAGACGCCGACGTTTTAGAGATCAGTTACGACTTCTTGTTCGAGGAGGATCCCACGCATCGCGGATTAGTCCTATTTGAAAACGGCGAAGTTGCCAGCACCCATGTACTCAGCCCGACAGACTCGAATTTAAATCTTAGAACGGGCGAGGTGAGCCTTTGGTCGACCTTCGTTGATTATGTTCGAGAAGGCGTTTGGCATATCTGGATCGGCCTTGACCATATCCTATTTTTAATCTGTTTGTTGCTTCCGGCGGTGCTAATTCGTAAGCGGCAACGATGGAGGCCGGTTGACGAATTTGGCCGGGCGTTGCATTCCGTTTTAAAAATCGTAACAGTCTTCACGATCGCCCTTTCAATCACGCTCTGGCGGGCGGTGATGGAATACGTCGTTCTGCCAAGCCAATTAGTCGAATCGACAATCGCTTTTTCGATCATCGTAACGGCGGCGAACAACTTATTTCCATTTATTAAAGTTCCCGGCTGGGCGATCGCGTTCGTGTTTGGCTTGATTCATGGTTTTGGGTTCGCCAATGTGCTGATCGATCTTGGGCTTTCCAGCGTCAATTTAGCGATATCTTTGCTAGGGTTTAACGTGGGCGTCGAATTGGGCCAGCTGGCGATCGTCGCGGTCTTTCTTCCGATCGCCTTTCTGCTCCGAAAAACTAAGTTCTATGAAATTGCCGTCCTCAAAATCGGTTCTGTCGTGATCGCAATTATTGCCGTAATTTGGATGGTTGAACGCATTGGAAATTTCGAAATCCTTGGTATTTAGGCGGTCGCCTCGATGTGAATCAAGCTGCGGGGCGTGTGGTTTTAAGATATAACCTTTGTTTGCAGTGGCACCGATGCCAGTGCCAAACCTGTGATTATCGAGAACCCAATGGACGACACGAAAACGCTTGCTCCCAATACGTATTACGTCGAAGTTTCAGGTGCCGGATTGCCTGAGGTCGATGGTTTGTTCGTGCCGTCGACCGCGCCCTCGGCGACATCGGAATCAGGCACGGTTTCAACGATCGGTTATTGGAACGGCAAGTTAGCCTGGGATCGAGCCGATGGAAACTCAGCTCGCAGCCCGGCGTTGTCCTACTCCAACAGCTACAATTCGTGGCGAATCTGTCGCTCTGATGGACATCTGGCCTACGATATCACCAGTGACGCAGCGCTGCCGCCGACCGATCAAGAGTGGCATGTCTATAAAAAAGGTGTTGCTCCTGCTCCTCAAGTCGTTCTGCACCATTTCGATCCTCGGCAACCATGCCCCGCGCCCAACGTGGTCTTTGTGTTGGGAGGGCCAGGCGCTGGCAAAGGTACGATGTGCGAACTGGCAGAATTGCAATTGGGGTGGGTGCATTTGTCTTCTGGAGAACTGATCCGCGCCGATCTTGAGGTCAAAGGATCGGCGGCCGACTATAACAAGGATTCTCTCGCGGCAGGGCAGCTGGCCGGAAGCGCGTACGTCGTGAGCTTACTGAAGGAAGCAATGGAGAGAATCACGCGAACGACTGGTAGACGGAACTTTTTGCTTGATGGTTTTCCGCGATCGCTGGAGAACGTTGAAGCTTGGCAGTCCGTTTTCGGCGAAAAATTGGAGCTGCCTAAGATGTTTTACTTTGAGTGTCCTTATGAGGTGCTTGAAAAACGGATCTTGGGTCGCGCAAAATACACGGGCCGAAATGACGATAACATCGAAAGTTTGAGGTTGAGGTTTGACACTTTCCGAGCAAAAACGCTGCCGACGGTCGAGCTGTTTCGGGAGAACAACAGGTGCATCGACATCGACACAGGGCAGGACCGACAGACTGTGTTCGCAACTGTCCAAAGTCAGCTGGCCGAACATACTGATAGAGATTGTGCAGAGCGACCGCTTTGCCAACGGGCTGAGATGCTGTTAGGGATTAGACCGTTTCCCAAGAATTGAGCTGCTGAAGTATGTTAACGTCGATCGAACTCAGTAGCTGATACAGCGACTGTACTATCGATAGTAAAGCCAATGTCCCCAGCTGCTTCGGCCGATGGTGTACCCAATTTTTGCTGATCAACGAAACTCACGATTAATCGTCCTTCGTTTGATCCGTCCTTAACGACTTTGATTCGCGACCGGAGAGTGATTCACGTTTAATGTAAGCGCTTCAGTAGCTGAGACAGCGACTGTACTATCGATAGTAAAGCCGCTGTCCCCAGCTGCTTTGGCCGATGGTGTACCCAATTTTTGCTGATCAACGAAACTCACGATTGATCGTCCCTCCTCTGATTCGCCCTTAACGAATTTGATTCGCGACCGGAGAGTGATTCACGTTTAATGTAAGCGCTTCAGTAGCTGAGACAGCGACTGTACTATCGATAGTAAAGCCGCTGTCCCCAGCTGCTT
>Ga0114956_1002567_pt1 | contig 14233 bp, 13 predicted proteins | sample MaitaG_FD_87304 | JGI IMG/M metagenome (GOLD analysis project Ga0114956, IMG submission 87304) | Marine algal microbial communities from Maine, USA - Maine_Asex2 metaG | ecosystem: Host-associated > Algae > Red algae > Unclassified | place: Maine, USA | collected 2015-01-05 | reverse complement strand
TGCAAAGCTAATAAATGTACTACGAGCTATACAACCCCCCTGTGTACTACAAACCTGTTTCAGAAATTTTGGCGTCAATGAAAACAGGGACTTAACAAACATCTCCATTCAATAGGCCTCAAAATAACAGCAATTTAGTGCCAACTTTAACTTTTAAAGACAACTCATTTAGGTCGTTTGCGCAATGTGGGTTAATTCATCTACAGTTACCTCCACCTGAAAGAAGATTCTGTCTTTTATAATGAGTGTTGATTTCTCTGATTCAAGATGGAGAAAAATTGTCTGAACCATGGATTAGTAGGATTAAAGGATTGCCATGATTTAGATGGTAATTTAAGATCTTTATTTAGACCGCCGTTGTCTAAAGGTGTACTATCCCACGCTATCTGAAGTTTGTAACTTCAGACTTATATTAAATCATTAAATCAAATGAAAGTGAGTGCAAAATTAAAGATCATAAAATACTTTTTTTAAAGTTTGTAAAAGAACAAGTATACATTCATCTAAAGAGTTTATAATATGAAAATAACTTAAACCTTGTATGTGTTTATTGCAAGATCGAATGGATATTAGTTCGAAGTTACAAACTTCGAACAGCGGGGGATTCTATGCATAACCTACTGTCTAAATTACATGAACAGCTACTTCAATTCAATAAGTCCAGAAAAATATACTTTATTGACAATGTAAAATTTCATTTGGACACTGTTGAGGGATTAGGATCGTTTTTAGAAATAGAAGCAATAAATATGCAGGACCAAAAGCCAGACTTTTTACGAAACCAGTGCCTAGAATATTTATTATTATTTGAGCTTAAGGATTAAGATTGTATCGATGCCTCTTATTCTGACCTAATTCTAAATAAATAATCAGTATATACTTTGTAAAAGAAATAAAGTACTCTGATCTGTAAATTACATACATATGATGAAAGAATATAATTAATGTGTTATTAGTGCATCCGATCATTTTACTTCTTCCCCTTCTCATTTTATCTCAGACACATATTAGCAATGTAGTGGTAGAACTAGATATTCGATTCGAAGTGGAGTTAGAAGGAGAATTCTGTGGTAGAATTCAACCTTGTGATATGAGTAATTAGGTCATTGAAATTGACTCTTAAGTATTTTTTTAAGTCTTTGTTCAAGGTTGGCTGTCGCTAAGTAATGTGGAAAGCCGCCTACGTTGGATTTGAAATTCAAGATTCTGTCTTGAATATGGTTAAGAGAAAAGTTGTCTGGAACATGATTAATAAGATTAAAAGATTTCCATGATTTATATCGAGAGAATTATTGGGTGCAATGTCCAACTATTTTATAAGCATATGTGATGCATAGCTGGAAGCAAATCATATCGGGAGGGATTACAATTCATGTACGTGTGATTGAATTTATAATTCTATTTAGTTTTATAAGTATTCTTATTTATTATTTAGTCCCAAGGTTCTTTGGAATGAAAGTGGAAAAAGTTGAACTTGATGAGCAATTAAAACCTAATTATTCTAGGCAGATACATTTTCTAGTCTCAAATTATAATAACAATAGAGCAATTCTAGACACAATAGCGATGGATTCAATTTGTAATAGAATTAAAAGCGGTTACGCAAGCAATTCAATAGTAGTAGTTTTTTATCATAAATCATGGAAAGTAGATAAGGAGTATTTAGAAAATAGATCAAAGCCTATATTCCATAATCCGGATAAGGAAGAAAGATTGGCGGATTATAATTATCAGGCTAGTCATCCTAGAATTATTAAAGTGACTGAAGGAAACTTTAAAAATATTATTTCTACGGAAAAACTAGCATTGAAATGTAAATAAAAGAATTTAGTTTAATTGAATGTTTTAAGACAATAAAATACCGATAAACGTAGCTTGTAACTAGACAAATAATTCCGCTGTCTGAAGTTTGTAACTTCAGACATATATTGCCGATGAGTTTATGCACCTTTGTTCTGGGTTAGATGTCACTGAGCAAAATGGGAATGCCGTCGAAGCTACATCTAGATTCAAGATTCTGTCTTGAATAGGCCAATAAATTATAGTACTTTATTAGAAATATTTAAGAATCATAAATAACAGATTTTTCTATTTTTTGACCCATGTTGGCGGCTATGCAACATCCAACACCGAACAAAGAAATCATTGTATAATCTAATAAATAAATAGAGATTTACAGAGATATATTAGCTCGTGAAATGGTATCACTAGTTGATAATGTAAATAATGATTCTAATTTTTTTAACAATTTTTGTAACTCTGTCTTGCTACACGAAATAGGACATCAATTTGTATTACAGGTTACTAATGATGATCATGTAGATAAAGATGTATTAGTTGTAAATCATGAAAATACTGAAGCTTGCGTAATGAGTTATTTTGCTAATCTAGTAAGAACTCTCGACCAATAATTATCACTTACCTATATATCAATTCCAATATTTCTCATTAATTGAGTTGCATTAAAACTTTTAGAAATACCTTTTCTTAATTTATAATCGAAACTTAATTCATCTCCAGTTACCTCCACCTCAAAGCATATATTTTCAATTTGATCAGGATGTTCAGTTACGAGATTTCCAAGCTCAAGGTCATGTGTGGAAATAAGACCCGCACCATGCTTATTCAAAAGTTGCTTAATGATGGCTTTAGCGCCTTTATGACGATCATTAGAATTCGTTCCTTTGAGAATCTCGTCTAATAGAAACAAAGTGTTTTCTTGTTCTTTTACAGCGTCAATGATGATTTTCAATCGCTTCAGTTCTGCATAAAAAGAAGAAGTGTTTTCCGATAAATTATCCTCGGTCCTTATACTCGTAATCATATCGATCAAAGGAAAATAAAACTCAGAAGCACATACCTTAGAACCAAGCTGAGCTAATACTACATTTATTCCAACCGTTCTAAGAAATGTACTTTTACCACCCATATTTGACCCAGTCACAATTTTAATATGATTCAAAGTAGGCATAATTAAATCATTCGTAATTCGCTTATCTGCATGTATCAAAGGGTGTCCAACGGCAGTTGCTCTGATTTGCTTTTCGTCCTGAGTATGTGGGTACTCCCAATCAGGATTATTGTAAGCTAAGGTAGAAATGGAATTTAAAGCCTCAAAATCTGCCATCGCATCAAACCATGATAGAAGTAAAGACTTATTTTTCTCCTTCCAATCCTCTATTTTGGTTGAATAATAATGATCGTAAAGGAAAAATAGATTGATCAAAATTCCGAAAAAATTATACTTCAATTCTAATTGTCTAGTATAATAAGCAAGTTGTCTTAGTTCCTTCGACGCAGAAATGTTTTCCTCAGAAAATTGTGATTTTAATCTTCTTAAATGGGGCGCTTCAAAATTTGTTCCTTCAATATGTAATATGATTTTTGAGTAATTTTTTAAGAACTGACTATTCTTTGCAGTTTTAGCCAAAATGTCTGATACCTTTTCATTGTTCTTGAACATCAAGTATGCCGAAAATATAAAAGCAAGAAAAGAAATCGTGAAACTAAACTTTACTATAAGGAGAATAAAAATAGCGGTCGTAACTAGGAATAACAAGAAAACCAGCGGAATGCTAAATGTAAAATTTCGATCTTCTGCTACCCAATCTAAAAATTGATCTAATTCTTTTTTATCTACTTTCTCATTCCTGTAAGCTTTATCCACCCTATTGGCTTTCCCTAAAGCAAATAGCACTTGTCTAAACTCAATATTATTCTCTAATTCACGGTTACAATCTTGATAAGTTTCTATCTTTTCTTTAGAAATAGGATTTTTCAACAATGAAGCAAGCTTATTTTTACCAGGAATAGAGGTGCATCTACTCATCATTTGATACAAACTCTGTTTTCCAAATAGATCAAGATCATTACAATATGGGTGTAGCGCATCTAAATACTCAGAACCTTCATCAAAATAAGAAAAGTCATATTCCTGTACTTTGAGTTCAGCTTTGTTTAATTCTAAGAGTTGATTATTGAGTAAAAGTGCATCTTTTAATTTATTATGAGTATCAATGAGTTTGTAAAAACCAAATAAGGCAAAATAGATAGAAGCCAATCCAGCACCCCAATGAAATTGGAATAAGAAATAGATGAAGATCAATAAAATAAGGAAGGAGCCTAGTCGAACGAGATTGAACCATCGATCTTGTCCTTGCCATTTGATCCTTTGAAGGATTAATTCACTGACTCTTTGCTCGTACACTTTCTGTATTTTATTTGAATTCAAATTTTCTTTACTTAAGGTTAAAAAAACCTAAATAAACATTGCATTTATAAAGGAAAATTATTCCTGCTTTTATCCATATAAAATAGATGTCTTAGAATTGAAAGGCGAAGGAATAACTTTTACTTTGAATGAGGAAAAATATGGTTACAATAACTATAAATCTATGATTAAGTAGTGGTTTTCACCTAATTTATATTAAAATTTTAATTAATATGTAAAAATGTTGCTTAGAATATTTGTGAAATCAAAAAAGTAAAATAAATTTAATGGATATTTAAAAGTGTTCTAAAAAATTAGAAAATTATTTATTCAATGTCTATCATATGAGCAAGCCTCGCGTCGTCAAAGATTATGACAAATTACCAGTCGAAATTCATGAGCAACTTCATGCAGCTTTCCCAAGAGGGTTTCAAAAATTTCTTATCACCTTTAAAGGACCAAAAGGAAAATTTGTGAGCGCCTTACCTTTCGAAGCTGAAAAATTTCATTATTTAATAAGAATGACTCAAAACGAAGCAATCGAAATTCACAATCAACTGGAAGAAGAGGAAGAGGATGATCACATAATCGAAGAAGTAGTATTAGATAAGGAAAGCAATGAAAAATTGATGGCTGAAGCAGAAGAAATTGCTGATTCATAGATTGTCACCTGATTACAAATAACTCTTTTATTTAATATCTCTCAGCAGGTATATTTAATTTCTTTTTACTATGTCTAATTGCCCCTTTCTTGAGTCAATTATTATACCTTAGTAACTTATGAAAGAAACTAAAGCTGAACGTATAGACATATTCAAACCTTACCTTAAATCAAAGGCTTCTTACAAAGGCGGAAAGGGAAAGGCAGAGGTTATGGAAAAAATAAAAGGAAAGAAACTCTACAAACTTTCGTCCAATGAAAATGTGCTAGGAAGTTCCCCACTGGCAATCCAAGCGATAAAAGATGATTTAGGAAATATATTCGAATATCCTCCAAGAAAAGATACCGATCTAAGAATAGCACTTGCTGATTTTTATAATCACCAATTATCTGCAGATCAGTTTTTCTGCGAAAATAGCGGAGTAGCAGTTTTAGAAATGATAGCCAGAGCCTTCATATCAGAAGGACTAAACGCCATATACTGTAATCCAGCATTCAAGCCTTATGCTTTATTTACTAAGCGGGAAGGAGGTACGATCAAAGATGTTCCGTTAATAGGGGATGATTTCCTATTAGATATTGATTCTATTTTCAATGCAATTGACGACCAAACTAGGCTTGTGTTTGTTACTAATCCCAATAATCCGACCGGCACCTATATTCCAAAAGTTCAAATCGATGAACTCATTGGACGTCTGCCACAGCATGTCATATTAGTATATGATGAAGTATATTATCAATTTGCAAATAAAGAAGATTATACTTCCGCAATACCTTACATAAAAGAAGGGCACAATGTGATTGCCGTAAATAGTTTTTCTAAAGCCTATGGCTTAGCTGGTTTGAGAATAGGATATGCCTACAGTACCGAGAAAATAGCTCGATATATTGCGCAATTACAACGTCCTTTTATGCTCAATGCACTTGGAATGAAAGCCGCAATAGCTGCCTTAGATGATGTTGACTTTATTGAGAAAACCAAGAAATTGATAAAAACTGAAAAACCTTTCCTTTACGAAGAACTAGAAAAAGCGAATGTCAAATATTGGAAAACAGAGGCCAATTTTATCATGATAAAACCAACTATGGACATTCATGAATTTGAAGAAAAAATGCTATTGGAAGGAGTTATGGTTAGACCGGTTGATAATTTTGGTGCGCCGGGTTGTATACGTGTCACTATTGGAACTAGAGAAGCAAACCAAATGTATATTAATTCACTGAAAAAAGTTTTAAATAAATAATGCCAATACTTACAGGAGGTCAAGCCGTTGTACGCAGTCTCATCAAGGCAGGAATAAATCGGGTCTATGGTTTGCCAGGAGTTCAGAATGATTGGCTCTATAACGCGTTGTATGATTATAGAGACGAAATCAATGTAATCCATACTCGTCATGAGCAAGGGGCAGGATATATGGCTTTAGGTCATTATTTAGCAACAGGAGAAAACTCAGTTTATAATATTGTCCCTGGTCCAGGGTTCTTAAATAGTTGTGGTGCTTTATCCACCATGTGGGGCTTGAATGCCAAAGTCATGTGCCTAGTCGGCCAAATACCATTGAAAGTACAAGGCAAAGGGTTTGGAGTCCTACATGAAATTCCTGACCAAATGGGGATCCTTGGAAGACTGACCAAATCAGCAGAAAGAATAGAATCTCCGGCTCAAGCACCAGATATCATTGAACATGCCTTAAGCCAACTTCATTCTGGCAGACCTAGACCTGTAGGGGTAGAAGTCTCGATGGATGTGTTACAAAAAACCGAAGAGGTTAATTTTGATTCTTTCAAAGTCGAGTCAAACCATCCGGTTGCTTCAGAACAAGATTTAGAAGCGGCCATTGCACTAATAGAAAAAGCTACGAATCCATTAGTCTTTGTTGCCGGAGGAGCCATGCATGCTTCCAAGGAAGTGATTGAATTTGTAGAACATATCCAAGCACCAGTTTTTGCTTATCGTACGGGAAAAGGCATTGTACCAAGTAGTCATTATCTGTGCTATCCGGTACCTGCTGCCTACGAGATTTGGAAAGAATGCGATCTTTGCATTACCATCGGATCTCACGCAAGAATGCCTTTATTGAAATGGGGACATGATCAAGATTTAAAATTTTTAAGTATAAATGTCGATCCAGAGGCCCATGATAGAATGATGCAATCAACGGTTTCTCTGACTGCAGATTCTAAAGAAGCATTGCAGATACTAAATGTAAGATTGCAAGATCGTTTTGATCAACGGCCAAGTATTAAATCCAAGATGGCAGAATTGGCAAAAAGTTGGTCAGAAAAAACAGCCTATCTGGAACCACAAAGTAGTTACCTTCGGCTTATTAGAGAAGAATTACCAGAGGATGGCATTTTCGTGGACGAACTAACACAAGTTGGTTTTGCAAGTCGAATAGTATGGGATACAGACCTTCCTAGAACCTATTTGTGTACTGGACACATGGGAACATTGGGTTGGGGTTTTCAGACCGCACTTGGAGCAAAAGCTGCAAGACCAGACGCCACGGTTATATCTGTTGCCGGAGATGGAGGATTTATGTTTGGTGTACAAGAATTAGCAACAGCTGTACATCATAAACTAGGAGTCATTGTCTTGTTATTTAATAATAATTTATATGGAAATGTTCGAAGTATGCAAGAAGAACTTTATGGAAATAGAGTCATAGCAACTGATTTACACAATCCAGATTTTGTAAAGATGGCACATTCTTTTGGTGCAAATTCTACAAAAGTTACAGATTTAGATGGACTTAGAAAAGCCATACGCGAAGCAAAAGGAGAAACTTTACCTACTATTATAGAAATTCCAGTTGGCAATGATTGGCCAAGCACAAATAGATTTAAAGCATTACCTAAAATAAGATCTATATGAATAAATGTTATTTACCTGAACTATCCAGTGTTGAGGAATTAGATTTTAACTATAATAACCAACTTGATAAATTGAATCTTTTTCATACAAAAGTTAAAGATCAAATTGAGATTATATTAGGTCAGACTTATGTACTACCAGATGTCATTACCGCATTTGGGGAATTTAGTCGCATACTGTGGCCGATGGTAAATCCTGCTATCGATTTTGCTGATGGCCAAATGAAGGAAAAGGATATGACTAATAAATACGATATTTATGATAAATATTTTGAAGTAAGTCGGATTACTAAAATGTCTTCAGGTCAATTTGTACAGCAATATCTTGATACCTCTGCAGAACTGATTAGTGAGTTTCAGTATACATCCATGTCAAGAGGGGAGATTGCTTATATGCTCAAAGCGTGGGAAGCGGCTAATGAGATCATATTAAAAGACAAAACACCATCCGGTTCCGTTACTTTCGATAATGTAAATGATACTTCTGTTCCAAAAGATAATGACGAAAGAGCTATTTATCGTTGGAAATTAGCCCATCATGGTTTTGCTGTGTTTATGATTTTTTCTGCCTATTGTTTTAACAATGCAACCAAGGGAATCCAAGATGGCGGAGATGAAGAGGAGATTGCTGATTGGTTAGATAAAGGGGCGCATTTGTTTAGAGCGACGACCGCATGCATGGAGTTTGGAAATAGTTTTACAGCGACTGTGTATAGGGGAGTCATCCGCCCTGATATGAGTCGAGCCAATGATGAAGCAAATTTACCCAATGGATTTTCAGGGACCCAAAACTTCGATTACATCCAATGGAGAAAGGCTAAGAATGCTCTACTTAAGGTGATTAAAGAGCATAAAGAAAAAGGATTGCTATCAGAAAAAATAATGAATGGAGCCGAAATGTTTCGCACTTATTATTTAGAAGATATGCACATTCATTCTATCATTGCTGGACGTATGGTCGGATTGGAGAAGTCCTTATTGCAAGCAGGAATTCCTGGGCGACCTGGTGGAAAACCAATAAAACTAACAGCTGGGGATGTGCTTAGGTCCATGGCAAAAATGAGGGAGAAGGAAACCGAATTTATAATGGAATAATTATATTGCTACTGTCTACTAAACAAAGCATATGAAAATAGCTATTCTCTCAGATATTCACGAAAATTTCCATAACCTAATTTTGGCACTACAGGATGCGGAGAAAAGGAATGTCGAATATATCCTATGTCTTGGTGACCTTATGAATACAGGCATTGCTCGAATTTTATCTATTCAAAAGGTTCCTGTTTATTTAATATGGGGAAATAATGATGGAGAGAAAGTAGACATAATGAGAGCCGCTTTTAAAGAAGGAAGCAATCTAGTGGTCGCACTTTCTACCTATGATTTCTTAGATCTGGGTGGCAAGAAAATATTCATAACACATTACGACGATCTAGCAAAACCAATGGCCGAATCAGGCCGATATGATGCCATATTTTATGGGCATAATCATCTGAAAAATATTGAAAGAGTAAAGAATACTTTTGTTGTCAATCCAGGAGAAATTTGTGCCCAAAAAACAGGCATGAGTAGCTATGCCATATATGATACCGAAAGCAATACTGTCGAGCTCATTGAGTTAGAAAAAATAGTAACTTTGAAAACTGATTTTGTAGATCAGTATATGAAGGACAACATGGATAAATTAGCATTTCGATCTGAAAAATCTTTTAAATTAGACAAGTGAATTCTTCTCAATACTTAGACATAATTCCCCTCGAAAGTTCTGTTTGTCGAGCCATAGAAAATAGCATTGAGGGTTCCAAGATTTTGGTAATTTCTGGATTGCCTGGAGTAGGAAAGAGCATCTATGTGCAACTCACTCAAGAACTTGTAAGTCGAAAAGGGAAACCATTTGATATCATCCAATGGGACATTGCTAGAAAAGCATTTGAAACCAAAGAAATCCTAGATATCTATCCCATGGGAGATGGCATTGTCCACAATGGAGTGAAGTTAATTGCGGGAAAATGGCTCATGGATACCTTGGTGGATTGGATTGTTGCAAACAGAGATAACGAAAGGGTGCTGATCATTGAAGCTCCGTTGATCGGACATCGCTTTGTAGAATTGGTAAAGCCTAACGCAGAATATTGGTTTGAAAGTTATCTATCTTCTGATAAGCTAAAATTTTTGGTCCCGATTCCTTCTAAAAAAGTTCGTAAAAAAATTGAAGAAGCACGAACGGTTCAAGTGAGTGATGATGCTGCTGTTTGGGTAGGTGCGAAACCTTCTGTAATGCTCCTATTATGGAAATACACCTGTGAAATTGCCAATAAATTTGGTAAAAATATATCCCTTGAAGGACAACCAGAATACGATCCAGAAATTTACAAATTCGTATTTAAAAAAATATTGAAACATCGGTATTTTATTCCTTTACATATTGATGAAATTTATCTTATTCCAGCACAATCCGAAGATGCTTTGCATGCAAAAGAATCCATTGTTGCGGATAAAAAAACGGCTAATTGGATCGGTAGATTTATCCAAGACCTCTACACAGATTCTAAAGAAATAGATGTTATTGTAGAGAATTGGTATATTAGCTAGGACTTTGACCATTCCTGTAAACTTACTACGTAAAGGATATGCCTATATTCTCTTTGTTCGTCTATCATCATTAAAGTCAAAAGATAATCCAAATTGATAAACTAAAAAAATTAGACCCTAGTTTGCTCTTTGCAAACTCAGCAATCGGAACTTCTCACTTGGTTCTGTCTACGCGTGTAAGTAGATGCACACCATGGGTTGATTTTTATTTGTATTATCCTAGCAGTATTAATTTTAGAAGTACCCATTTTATGAGTTTGCCCCAAGGTATACTGTAGCTACCGGTGGGAGCCTAATCGAAGGATATCGTGATTAAGGGAAATGGGCTTTGGGTGTTTTCTTTTTATCATCATAATAGAAATGTTTCTGTGACAGGAGCAGTCGGAGCGGTGAGTGCTGGATTGCTAGGTGCTACCTTAGGTCTCACTATTTCTCAAAATTACGATTACGGGGCACTCACGCTAGTTACTAATGCCATTCTATTGAATGCGGCTAGAATTTAAGTATCATTACAGATTCTCACCAAATCTGACCTACGAATTGTGACTTACTAAATAAGATACAGGAGAAACGATCCACGAAAATGATATAGGAAATACGACCTACGAATCACGACATTCAACCTACGACCCAAAAAAAAAAGCTCAGCGGAAAGTTATCGCTGAGCTTTTCAAGTATATGGCATTGCTTATTTTCATTAGTTGTGACTAGAAATCATATCCCTCATAATATATAAGGTTTCTTCTAGTTCGAAATCTTCATTCATATTTTTTATCCATTTCTCATTTCTTTCCATCTTCCCATCTTCTTCTGTAAAAGTCGGTTCGTCCTGAGGTAAATTGCTAATTTTCAATTGATCTATTTTGTGATCATATAGACTGTCGAATTTTTCTGCTTCTATTTCTCTTAAATTCATGATTGATGTGTAGTCATCAAGATTTAAAGGAAAAATACTTTCTTCTCTTACTTGTTTCAATCGCTCTGCATTTTCTAGCACCAAATCGTAATTCTCACTTGCTTTCACTCTAGATCCACTATTAGATCTAAGAACATCCATATTTGTTACTTCATATACATCCTGACTATAGTTTACAGGATTAATTTCTGACCAAGACATAGCGTGATCATAATCTTTTTCACCGGTATCGATGTAGTGATATTCATTCGGTAAAATAATGTCTGGTATAACTCCTTTTAATTGTGTCGAACCTCCATTTATTCTATAGAATTTCTGCATTGTAATTTTTAGATTGCCTAAAGGTTTGAACGCATCATCTCCTTTGTATGCTTCATCTAAATTCACAAAACGTTGAACCGTTCCTTTTCCAAAAGTAGAATTACTACCGACGATAACAGCTCGGTTGTAATCTTGTAAAGCGGCTGCAAGAATTTCAGAAGCAGATGCAGAAAACTGATTTACCATAACAATTACTGGACCATCATACTGTACTGATTTGTCCTTGTCACTGTAGATATATGCTTTTTTATCTCTCGGCTTTACCTGTACGATCGGTCCATTTTCTATAAACAATCCAGACATCGTAACCACATCTCTTAGAGATCCACCGCCATTATTTCTTAAGTCAAGGATAATTCCATTGACATTATTCTCATTTAATTTTTCGATTTCAGTTGCTACATCTTTTGCACAACTATTTCCTTTATTATTTTCAAAACTATCGTAGAAAGTAGGAAGGTTGATGTATCCAATATTCTTTACTTGACCAGGAATATCCAGGATCAGTGATTTTGCAAAACTTTCATCTATAATCACTTCATCTCTAACGATACGAATAACTTTTGAGCTTCCATCCGGCTTCTTTGCTGTAAGAAATACAATGGTTCCTTTTTTACCTCTAATTTTTTGAACTGCATCATCTAGTCTCATTCCAAATAAGTCCATTGCAGATTCTTCTCCATCTTGTCTAACCATAGTCAAAATATCTTCAGCCTCTAATTCTTTTCCTTTCCAAGCTGGACCTCCAGGAATAATTTCTTTGACTTTTATAAAATCTCCATCTGGAACTAATCGAGCTCCAATACCTTCTAATTTTCCACCCATTCTAATGTCAAAATCCTGCTTTTCTTTAGGGTTGAAATAATCAGAGTGAGGATCATGCATGTGTGTAATGGTATTGATATAAGTTTCGAATCGGTCAGACCTTCTTAGTTTTCCAATTCTCTCAAACCATCCATCATATGATTCTACCATAGATTCCATTGCTTTCTCTTGCAATTCTTCTATGCTCTTAACTTCAGCACTGTCTTTCTGAGCTTTTATTTTGTCATGGATACGACCGATCAAATCATAGGTCATCATACTTCTCCATCTATCTTCTAGCGCGGCCTCATTTTCTGGGAAATTCCTATTATCTGATTCCATCTCGATCTTTCCTTCGCTATATATATCTAGATTTTCAGTTTTAATTTTATTGTAGATTACTTCAGCACGATCAGTAGCAGCATCCAATACTTCCATAGAACGATCGAAAAACTCCATATTTCTCTCTTTGATTTGATCGTCAATGAGCGTTTTGTAATTTGCTAATATCTCAATTTCTGGTACCGTAAGAAATCTCTTACCACCATCTATATAATCAATATATAAGTCGAATGTTTGTTCTGAATATTCATCATTTATCGTTTGTGGAACAAAATGATAAGACTCTAAAAATCTCATTACGGCATCTAAAATCATACTTTCTTTTTCTTCAAAACTTACTTTTGGAAAAAGAGTAGCAAAAACTCCACTTGCGGCTATTAAAATAATAAGTATTAGACTCTTCATATTCATTATATGATTTAATTATAGATATATAAAAATAATCTTTTTCTGTGGCGATACAATTACCATAAGACTATTTAGTTATTTATTAACGTGATTTAGCCTATGTTTTGTTTCATTGCGAATATCATACCAACATATTTTATTTTTTTACAATATGTAATGGTCTGAAAATGTGAACTTAGTGATTATCCACTAAAATCTCAATAATATTTTCTTTAACGATGTCCCTTTTCAAAATCTCTAAAATGAATTACAATAACCTGAGATTCATAATTATAGAATATATTTGCCCAAAATTTACACCACAAACACTGATGTCTTATGGGAAGAATGTTTGAAGTTAGAAAATCCTCCATGTTTGCCAGGTATGATAGAATGGCAAAGCAATTTAGCCGTGTAAGCAAGGAAATCATAATTGCTGTAAAAGTAGGTGGTCCAGAACCAGACACCAATCCAGCTTTACGAAGAGCTATGCAGAATGGCCGTGCGGTAAATATGCCTAAGGATAAGATGGAATCTGCAATTAAACTTGCATTGGGCAAAGATACTTCCAGCTATGATGAGGTGATGTTTGAGGGTTACGCACCACACGGTGTTGCGGTGATTGTAGAGACAGCGACTGACAATAATACAAGAACGGTAGCAAATGTAAGAGCTGCTTTCAATAAATGTGATGGTTCTCTCGGAACCAATGGTAGCGTCAGTTTTCAATTTACAAAATATGCCGTATTTAAGCTAGACCCTGAAGGATTGGACCAAGATGAGTTAGAGTTAGAATTGATTGAAGCAGGATTGGAGGAATTAGGCGAGGGAAAAGGAGAGAATGATGAGGATGTAATTGTCGTGAGAGCTTCTTTTTCAGAATTTGGGAATATGCAGAATGCCTTAGAAGAAAAAAATATAAAAGTCCTAAGTTCTGGTTCAGAATGGGTTCCCATGAACATGATGGAATTAAGTGATGAACAAGCTGAAGATGTATTAAAAATGGTAGCCAAATTAGAAGAGGATGATGATGTGCAACGCGTGTTTCATAATTTGCAGTAAGGGAATTTGCTAAAGGAATTTGCAGTAAGGGAATTTGCTAAGGGAATTTGCTAAGGGAATTTGC
>Ga0114956_1002566_pt1 | contig 14236 bp, 7 predicted proteins | sample MaitaG_FD_87304 | JGI IMG/M metagenome (GOLD analysis project Ga0114956, IMG submission 87304) | Marine algal microbial communities from Maine, USA - Maine_Asex2 metaG | ecosystem: Host-associated > Algae > Red algae > Unclassified | place: Maine, USA | collected 2015-01-05 | reverse complement strand
TCCAAAATTTTGTAGAGGATATGGAAGTTGATTTCATAGGGGTTAAGATCGGAGATGTAAGTGGAGATGTAGTGGCTAACTTGAATGACCTTAACATCGAGAATAGATCTCCTTACTCAGCTGGTCTTAGAGTAACACAGCAACCTTTTGCTAGGAATACAGAAGCAGAACTGGAATTTGCAATTAACTCTGATGAGGCAGTTGAAGGATTTCAATATACTTTGAGTTTTGATACTGATAAAGTTGAGGTTTTGGAATTCAGCCCATTACTGAGTGAATTGTCAACGTCTAATGTGAATCTGCAGTTACTTAGTGAAGGAATTATTCATTTTTCTTGGCATACGCAGAACAATACTGGTTTGAAAGATGAGTTAACAGATATATTCAATATCAAGCTTGCAATTCTAGAAGACAGCTGGACTGAGGATATAGTGACGTTGTCAGAGTCTGGACTCAAAGCCGAGGCTTATGTAGGAACTGAAATAAGAGATCTTAGAATGGAGTATGTACCTATGACTTCAGAGTCCATGGTATTATATCAGAACTGTCCTAATCCATGGTCGCAATCTACTCAGATCAAGTTCAACCTAGGTACTGATAAAGAATTCAATTTCAAGATGAGGGATACGAACGGTAAACTCATCATCAGTAAGACAGATATGGGAGTGAGAGGTATCAATATCATAGATATCAAAGCTGATGAGATAGAATCAGGTGGAGTCTATTATTATGAATTGACTTCTGGTAATGAAATCGCCACGCAGAAAATGCTATTTGTAAAATAACACAATATTATTAAGTGAAGGACTACTGATAAGTCCTTCACTTTTTTCCTTACTTATAAATATTTATACTTTATGTTCAAGGTCTCTGAATACTCTAATTTTGATTACAATCTAATTTCTAACCAACAACTAACTATTTTATTACGATAGAGGCCATCCCCTAATTATTTTTTTATCGATTTTACTAAACGAGGATTAAAGTCAAATAACCATTTTTTTACAAGTGATGTATTAATATTTCTTTTACCCTTGAAAGCCAAAATGAAGTACATTTTGGCTTTTTTACGTATAAAGTATACACTAGCATAATAATGAATAAAACTATCTACTTGTCTATTTTTACTATAATGAGCTTTTTAGTTACCAGTTGTAAAACTTCTAAGCAGTTATCCAATATTGAAGTATCAAAAACGAAATTTGTGTCACCAGAACTAAAATCCACACTAAATGTCCATTACAAAATAGATAAGCAGGCGATGAGAGATACTTTCAATACATTGATAGATTTCTATCTCAATCAAGATATGGAACTGAAAGCTATGGGTATGGATATCATTGTCAATAAACGTGATGATGCTACATTGGAATTTTCAGGTAAAAAAGTACTTACCACATTACCACTTGATATAAACCTTGCTAAAGAGACCCTACTCAGTAATATCAATGCAAGTGGTTCGCTACGCTTGGATTTTCTTACAGAACTCGATATGGACCAGTCATGGGTCATCATGACTCAAACTACACTCGAGCACTACGAATGGATAGAAAAGCCTTCAGTATCCTTAGGTGGTTTCAACTTGCCCTTGGGTAATCTTGCCAATATGATCATAGACAAAAGCAAGGCTGAACTCGAAAGACAAATCAACAGTTCCATAAGTGATCAGCTTACGATAAAGGATAAAGTCATGGACCTGATGAAGCATGTGGAGAACCCCATTGAAATAGACACTGCACTACACTCTTGGGTTCAGATCATCCCAGAGAAGGTCTATATGTCAGAGATCAAGAATGAAAGGAATTGGACAACGGGAAATGTAACTATACAAGGAAGAACCAAAGTCTCATCCTTCAAACCTGAAAGTACTTCACGGCCAGTGTTGCCTGATTTTGGATGGGAGAAGACCTTAGATGATACTTCGCATATCAATGTCGTATTGGATTTGAGTTATGAAAAAATCGAGCAATACTTAAATGATAACTTCAGAGGCAAAACTTTTTCAAATGACGGTAGAGAGGTAAAAGTAAACCAAATAAATCTGAGTGCAGATGGAGACAAGCTAGTAGGCATAGCGGATGTATCTGGCTCTTTCAATGGAAAATTGAAGTTAACTGGAAATCCAGTATTTGATAATGGAAAGCAAGTCTTTTTCATGGATGATGTGGATGTGTCAGTAACAACTAAAAATTTATTGCACAAAGCAGGCTCTTGGTTATTGAAAGGCAAGATTAAAAAACAACTGAGTGAATTGATGTACTTCGATGTAGATGCCAGCAAAGAAATGTTGCAAAATCAAATTGATGACCAACTCAAACAATATGAGGTTCTGAACCAATTAAATCTTATAGCAGATCTCAATAAACTGCACATTGATAAATTCGTTATGAGTTCTGATAGGATACATGCATTTACAACTTTAAATCTTTACTTGGAGACCCAAATACTGGATATGAGACTATTCAATGATGAACTAGTCCGGTCTAATTTGCGTAAGCCATAAAGCTTCTGAGAATTTTTATCTCCAAGTAGTTACATATTATAAATATTTGTAATATGTTTGTTCTCTATACCCAACTCAGTAGTTGCTGATAGGATTATCAGTGTACTTCCTTGTAAAGATTGCAAGGATTTTTACCCAAAATTGATTTATGATGGAATTTACCCGATTTCCAATAATAGGCTACGCATGCTCTATTGTTTCCGCTTTTTTATTATTGAGCACCACATCTGTGACTGGACAAATCAGTTGCATCCAAGAGCTGAATGTTTCTTTAGATCACGATTGCAAACTACAATTAGAAACTAATGATTTTCTGACTGCTGGTAATCCTAGTGGATCTTATTCTTTGATGGTGACGACTGCTTCAGGAGTCCTTATTCCTTCTAATATTGTTACGATTGATCATCTATGGACCAAAGTAACCGCTAAGATCACCCAAGATGCAACTGGAAATAGTTGCTGGGCACATGCCAACGTTGAAGATAAATTAGGGCCCCAAATAAGTTGTACTCCTAGAATAATAGATTGTTTTGAAATGCACGATTTTCTACCTACGGCAGTCGATAGCTGCTCGTCTGCTACAGTAGAGGTAATCAGCAACGAAATTGAAGAATTGGAATGTGATCCTGTCTTTGTAAAGAATATATATCAGACTTATCGTGCAACAGATGGTTATGGTAACTCTTCCACCTGTACTCAGAAAATTTCTCTCAAGAAATTTGATACTAGTGAGATTCAATGGCCTATGGATTTTCTAGTTTCAGATAGCACTAATCTTACTTGTGCTGATGTAAAAGGCATGAATTGTCTACCAGAAATCGAATTGACAGGAACACCATTCATCGTGAGGCCAGATGGTCCAGATGCTGATACTGAACCCGATACAATTTCCTTATTTCCGTTCACTGACCACTTCTGCAATATTGGTGTCGACTATATGGACATGGTCACTAAAGTGATCGGTTGCAAGAAAGTAATAATGCGAACCTTCAGAGTTGCAGAATGGGCTTGTGTATCATCCAGTAATCTTAATAGGGTACAGAAGATAGAGATTGCAGATACGCAACCACCCACAATAGTCTGCCCGGATTCCGAAGTTATATTGGATTCAGATGGTTCTCCTAATTGTAGAACGGATCACACATTGGAATTACCGCTGGTAGAGGATGATTGTATCTGTCTTTTCGATGATGATAATCCTCTGGAAATAGATATTCAATATCCAGGGGGCTTTGTAAATAATGCTACAGGTCCAGAAGATGTAGAATTGTCAGGCTCTTCGCTGATAACTTATACTGTATATGACAGGTGTGGCAATAAAGCCTCTTGCCAGACGACCATAGAAGTCGTGGATGGCGTTTCTCCTACAGCAGTATGTGATCAGAATTCAGTTGTCTCTCTTAGAAGTGATGGCACAGCAGTGGCACATCCAGGAACGTTTGATGATGGCTCTTACGATGATTGTAATATGAGTATGCTTGTCATCAAGAGAGAAGAAGATAATTGTGGTTGCGACAGACCGGTATTTCAAGATTACACTTACTTAGGTGCGCATGGTGGTAACAATTATTACAGATCCAAGTATGGCTTTACTGCTTTCAGAGCCTTTAAGATGGCAGAAGCCCTGGAAGGGAATGTTGTCCATCTGAATACACTGGCAGAAGCAGACTGGATAGTCGATGCTGCATTGGTAGCAGGAGATTCAGTCTACATAGGCGCCACAACAATAGATCATTCCGGTCTGTTTACTTGGTCTGACCACACTGCACTTACTTATAATAATTGGGCGGTAGGACAATTGAATCCTGATGGTACTCCAGCAGTGCCGGGAGATTATGTTATACTCAATGCCGCTGGTCGGTGGGAGATAGTGTCAGGCAATAAAAAATTAAATTATATACTTGAATTACCAGGTACATGTGGTTTCTCAGAGAAAATAAATTTCTGTTGTGCAGATGCTGGAAACACAATTTCTGTGGTACTTAAAGTCATCGATGAATCAGGTGGTTCTAATAAGTGCTGGGCTAATGTTGTCGTCCAAGATAAAATTGAACCAATTGTCACTTGTCCACCAGATATGACATTTGATTGTGCAGCGAATGTTGATTTTACATCCTTGACTGCCTTTGGAGTAGTCAGCTCGACAGATTTATGTGGAGATCCTGAGATACTCGGACCTGTCATAGATGCGACGAAATTTGATAGTCATTGTGGTAGTGGGTCTGTTGTTCGAACGTTCACTATTAGTGACAGTGATAATACTGTTACTTGTGTACAGACTTTGACACCAGTCGGCGCAGGCACTTTTAATTCCAATATGATAGATTGGCCAGATGACTTGACCGTCAATGCTTGTCCAGGTGGTGATCTGACACCGACAACGCTTGCAGCACTGAATGTATCCGGACAGATAAGTCCTATTGTGCCTGGGGCCAGTTGTGTCAGCCTTTCTGATGCCACCTTTAAAGACTGGCCATTGCAGACGACCTTCGGTTTAGAGCCAGGCATCTGCCAACAAATAATAAGAACCTGGACTGTAAATAATTTCTGTCAGCTGGACGCTAATGGCGCACCTACACCTTATGTATGGCAACAAGTCATCAATGTCAGAGATGTCTCACCTCCCGTACCTGGTACAGATTGTGAGGATATGCTGACCGTTGATGCACCTGATTGTACAGGCGGCATAGGAACTGGCTCTTTTAGTTTCTCACTGAATGCAACTGATAACTGTGGGGCTGTCACAGCCGATGTCACAGAACAGCTTTTCTATAGCGGCACACCTTTATTGGTAGGGAGTAATCTGCCTACAGGGACATTATTCGAAAGTAACTCAGCTAGACCAGACGGTTATCCTGTAGGTGACCATAGATTCATCATCAGATTTGAAGATGGGTGTGGGAATACAGAAACTTGTGAGAAGATCGTAAGAGTGCAGGATGCACAATCAGCAACGATCAGTTGTATCAGTGTATCAGTACCAGTACAATTATGGAATGGGGTGCCTATGGTTACCTTGAGTGCTACCTCGCTGGTCAATGTCAGCTATGGCTGCAGTGTATATAATCCGAGTTATTCATTCTCTCCAAATACCGTAGAGGGAATGCAATTTCTCATGTGTGACATGATAACACCTGGACCGCTTACCATACCAGTATACGTTACTGATAGTTTTGGATTGGATGCAACTTGTACCGCTACCGTTACGGTGGAACAGCAACAGCTCTGCGGTAATGTAGGTGGAGGAGGAAATGGTGCTTGCTGGGATCTCAATGATAATGGCGTAGGTGATCCAGAAGAAGATGCTAATGGAGATGGAGTAATCAATGATAGGGATTGCGTACTATTGATGGGAGGGTGTAATTCACAAGTTTTCCAAATCTGTAATGAAGTGGTTGAGTTTATAATAGATCCTTTCTTCCAGAGTTCTTGTCCACTAGGAAATACCTTTACCTACATGTACCAAGTGTTTGATGCTGCAGGTGTGGTAGTGGATTCACAAACTGGTGCTGGTCAGCAGAATTTTACCTATCGAGTGAATCAATTACCAGCAGGTGACTATGAATATCATTTCATGGCTATGGATGAATGTGGAAGAGATGGGTTCTGCATCAAGCCTTTTACGGTGGAGAGTTGTACAACTCAGCAACTCGAGTTGCCACTCTGTAATCTAATAGATGATGTAACCGTTATAGAATCATTTTGTCAGTCTGGCGATTTCATAGATATAGATCATAACGTTATTTCTCCTGTCTGCGCGCCTGAAAATCTGAATGCAGTCGTCACGATAGATTATTTTAGTGATGGTGTTGATATACAGACTTTTACGGGTCCCAACAATATATTTGCTCAGCTAGATGCAATCGAAGGGACCCATACCGTCAATCTCCAAGGTGAAGGCTGTGGAGAATTCTTATCATGTACTAAGCAATTTGTGGTGCGATGTGAAGAGCCTCAAACTACAATTGCAGGTTGTGGATCATTAGAATATTCTACTGATTGTGACAATCCAGTCGCTTACCAAGGACTTATCTCTACACAAGTGGAGCCCTCAACAGGTTGTGTGCCAGGTATACAATTTACCTTGACTTACCCTAATGGCCAGACTCTACTTATAACTGATGCAGGTCAAGTGAATTTCACTGCTGATCCTTCTGTAAATGGTTATGGTGTATATACTTACACTGTAGAGGCTTCAGGTTGTGGTCCACTAAATAGTTGCTCAGGGTCGGTCAATGTTGTTTGTCAATCAGGCTTCAATGGTATCTCCGGTAACATTGCAACAGAAACTGCACACAAAATAAAAGATGTGGAAGTATCACTACTGGGCTCTACTGCTGCAGCAGTGATGACGACAGATTCAGGTACTTATGCTTTCGAGCCGATGCCTGCGGGAAGCAGTTACAGAATCGTACCTACTAAGGACACCGATCACCTGGAAGGGATTTCAACTTTGGACCTTATCAAGATTCAGAGGCATATACTCGGTATGGAGGTATTGGACTCTCCGTACAAGGTGATAGCTGCAGATATCGATAAGTCTGACGATGTCAATGGTATTGATTTGATCGAATTGAGAAAATTGATCTTGGGTATTTATGAGGAGTTACCGAGTAATGATGCTTGGAGAATAATAGATGGTGCGCAACAGTTTATCGATGCGAGTGCGCCCTTTGGAAACATTCAGGAAAATTATACCATCACGCAATTACAATCAGATATGCAAGTGGATTTTGTAGGCGTTAAGGTCGGAGATGTGGATAATTCTTATGTAGCTTTCACTGGTGAAGAATTGGAAAACAGATCTGACGAGATTGTTACTCTACTGATAGATGAGGCCGAGCTCATGGCTGGGGATATTCATAAGATTTCTGTAAGAGGCGCAGATTTGACTCTGGAGGGATTGCAGGCCTTCATCAATATTGATGTGGATAAGGCAGAGCTGATTGAAGTCATTCCAGTAATGGATGGCTTGACTGAGGCACATTTCAATACCTTGGACTTTGACTTAGGCCAATTAGGAGTAGTTTTTGACAATGAAATTATCACTGATTCTGAAACAGAGACAGCCTTATTTGACATAGTATTGATTGCTCGTGAATCAGCGATGCTGAGCGAACTGGTGTCCTTGAGATCAGATAGAGCTACTGAGGCCTATATAGCTCAAACACCGGTAGCTGTGGAATTAGCTTTCCCATCTCACTTTGATGCTATATCGGATAAGATCGAGCTCTTCCAGAACAGGCCTAACCCTTGGTCGGATGCCACTGAAATCAAGTTCTACCTGCCCCAGAGTGAGGATATCACACTCAGTGTCTATGATCTGAATGGTAGATTACTCTACCAGGAGCAAAAAACTGCTCATCAGGGTATCAATATAGCCACTCTCGACAAGGCTGATCTCAACGCCAAAGGTGTCCTCTATTATGAATTAGTCTCTGGTAGTGAGAAATACATACAGAAAATGATCTTGCTGGACTAGTTTTCAGCAGCAGGTCATACTGTCTATAAGACAATTAAAAGTGGATATGCATTGGTATATCCACTTTTTTGTTTGGCAATAGCCCAATTATTGGTCGTCAAATATGGATTGCCGTCATAGATATATGAGCTAAAATCCTAATTTTGCAATTTGATAGACTGAATTCATATTTGCCACTAACGACTGACAACCCATGTTGAAATATTTTCTAGGAAATTGCCCTAAATGGTTCAAGCTGACCATGATCGGTTTTCTCATACTGAACCTGGCTCTTTACTATGTCATTCCACATAGTGTCCTGGCATGGTTATTCATTTTTGAATTCATTTTCACTTTGGCGATGGCGTTAAAATGCTATCCTCTACAGTCTGGTGGCTTACTGGCAATACAGGCCTTGGCACTAGGGCTGACTACGCCTAAGCATGCCTATCATGAAATAGAAATGAACTTGGAGGTAATCCTCCTTTTGGTATTCATGGTAGCAGGTATTTATTTTATGAAGCCGCTGCTGATGTTCATTTTCAGTAAGGTTTTCACCAAGATAAAATCCAAGCTGATACTCTCACTCTTGTTTGTTTTTCTGGGGGCTTTTCTCTCAGCGTTTTTGGATGCCTTGACGGTGACGGCGGTACTGATCAGTGTCTCTGTAGGATTCTATGGCGTCTATCATAAGATACATTCCAGTTCGGCAGATTATGATAACAGTGGGGTGATGGACAGAAAGGAATTGAGCGGTGAAACATTGGAGCAGTTCAGATCTTTTCTGAGGAGTCTGGTCATGCATGGTGTAGTGGGTACAGCTCTAGGTGGTGTTATGACACAAGTAGGTGAGCCTCAGAATCTTCTGATTGCTGATAGAGCAGGATGGGATTTCATAACTTTCTTTTTGAAGATGGCACCGGTGACAATTCCTGTATTTGTCTGCGGTCTCATCACTACAGCTTTACTTGAGAAGACTGGCTTCTTTGGGTATGGCGCCAAGTTGCCAGAAGTTGCTAGAGGTATCATAGAAAATTATACTGAAGAAGAAGATAAAAACAGGAGTAAGAAAGATAAATATAATTTGATTGTACAGGCAATCTGTGGTATTCTGTTGATTGCTGGATTGGCCTTGCATATAGCCCCAGTAGGATTGATAGGATTGGCTTTGATAATTTTGCAGACAGCCTTCATGGGTATTATTGATGAACATTCTCTGGGTAAAGCTTTTGAGGAGGCGTTGCCATTTACGGGTTTATTAGTTGTGTTCTTTGTCATAGTGGCTATGATACATGATCAGCACTTATTCAAACCTATAATTGATATGCTGGTACAGCAACCCTTGGGTAGCCAAGCGTCACTATTTTACATGGCGAATGGATTTTTATCAATGATTAGTGATAATGTTTTTGTTGCAACAGTGTATATAGGAGAGATTCAGAATTTATTGGAGGCTGGGACTATTGATAAAGATCATTTTGACAAGTTGGCAATTGCCATAAATACTGGTACAAATCTACCGAGTGTGGCGACACCTAATGGTCAAGCGGCATTCTTATTCCTCCTCACTTCAGCAATTGCGCCATTGATCAATCTATCCTATGGTAAGATGGTCAAAATGGCTTTCCCTTACACTATAGTACTAGGGATTATAGGATTGTTAGGTATTTTGAACTACGATATGCTTAAAGGGCTCATGGGATTGTAAGATTATAACTGTACCATTTTCAGAGAAGCTATGTTAAAGAACATCCATATCTGCTCCATACAGATTATTTGAGAATTTGAGGAATTTATAATCTTCACTCAGACCCCGGAATTCCATCTTGACATGCAATTCCTGAGCAGGTGTCACTAAAGATAAGCGATTCAATTGATCGCTCAGCACTACAAGACACAACTGGTTTTCATGAAAATAAACAAGGTAGAAGCCTCTGGAACGGTGTAAGCGCATTCTCTTATCCACCTTCACTTTGAGATAACTGGAACTGGCTATGTGCCGATTAACATCCACATCATCCCATACGAAAGTTATTCAAGAGATGTATTCTGACATTATCCTCTTTTCTGTTAGGCCCAAAGTAACTAAATACGTCTTACTTTTGTGTCATGGTGAAGATTGGAAATACTGAGCTAGGCAAATTCCCGCTTTTACTGGCTCCTATGGAGGATGTCAGTGATCCGCCGTTCCGGGCTTTGTGTAAGCAACAAGGCTGTGATATGATGTACACTGAATTCATCAGTGTAGAAGGGCTGATACGGGATGCTACCAAGAGTGTGCAGAAGTTGGATATTTATCCAGAAGAGAGACCTGTCGGTATACAGATATTTGGCGCTAAGCTAGAGTCCATGCAGCTAGCAGCAGAAATGGTGGAGGAGGCACAACCTGAAGTTCTTGATATCAATTATGGTTGTCCTGTAAAGAAGGTCGTCTGCAAGATGGCTGGTGCAGGAATACTCCAAGATATCGACAGAATGGTCACGCTGACTGATGCCATAGTCAAAGCAACCAAGTTGCCCGTCACGGTGAAGACCAGGCTAGGCTGGGATGATAAGACCATCAGAATAGGAGAAGTGGCGGAGCGCCTACAAGATGTGGGTATTCAGGCCTTGTCCATACACGGCCGTACCCGAAAGCAAATGTACAAGGGCGAAGCCGACTGGACAGAGATAGGAAAGATCAAAGAGAACCCGAGAATCCATATCCCCATCTTTGGTAATGGTGATATCAACTCACCACAGAAGGCGGTGGAATATAAGAATCGTTATGGAGTGGATGGGATCATGATCGGCAGAGCCAGCATAGGAAATCCCTGGATATTCAGAGAGATAAAAGCCTATATGAAAGATGGTTCCATCATCGACCCACCCACAATTGCAGAACGTGTAGCTGCTGCCAGAGAGCACCTGACCAGATCCATAGAATGGAAAGGAGAACGAGTAGGCGTCGTTGAGATGCGTAGACACTATACCAATTACTTTCGTGGTATGCGTAATGTGAAATACTTCCGTAGCAAGCTAGTGACGGAATACGATCCTAAAAATCTTTTCGAGATTCTAGATGAGATCATGGAACATTATTCTTCGGAACTACTAGAGTTGCAAGGATAGATGGATTTTCAATTTTACGAAGAAGAGTTACCGATAGCCAAAGCTATTGCCCGTGCTGCAGATGAGCTGGGTTATCCGGCTTTTGTCATAGGGGGATTTGTGAGAGATAGAATCATCAATAGACCTTCCAAGGATATGGATGTGGTCTGTGTGGGTGATGGTATCAAGCTTGCTCAGAAAGTCTCAAAGATTTTGGATGTAAAACAACAGATAGTCGTCTTTAAGAGATTCGGAACGGCTATGCTAAAGTTACCTGAAATAGAACTCGAATTTGTCGGGGCTCGAAAAGAATCTTACAGTCAGAATTCCAGAAAGCCTGAGGTGGAACCTGGAACCATAAAGGATGATCAGAACAGAAGGGATTTTACGATCAATGCTTTAGCCATTAGTTTGGGTGCTAAGAATTTTGGAGAATTAGTTGATCCATTTGATGGAGTAGGGGATTTGGGAAGACGCTTGGTCAAGACACCATTGGATCCTGATAAGACTTTTTCAGATGATCCCTTGCGCATGATGAGAGCCATCAGGTTTGCGACTCAATTGGATTATGATATAGACCCGGTAACTTTGCAAGGCATCAAGGATAATCAACATCGTCTTCCGATAGTTTCCATGGAGCGAATCATGACTGAACTGAATAAGATCATAGTCTCACCACTACCGTCCAAGGGTCTGGATTTGCTGTCAGAGACTGGCTTATTAGCACATATACTTCCTGAGTTTGAAGATCTGAGGGGAGTGGAGATACGTAATGGGGTAGGGCATAAGGATAATTACTACCATACGCTGGCCGTCCTAGATAATCTGGCGATGGAAACAGAGGATCTTTGGTTACGCTGGTCAGCTATCTTACATGACATCGCTAAGCCCCCGACTAAAAGATTCGTTGCAGGCACAGGTTGGACTTTTCATGGTCATGAAGTTGTCGGTGCTCGCTGGGTCCCAAAAATTTTCAAGAGATTGAAATTACCGCTCGACAATAAGATGAAGTTTGTCCAGAAAATGGTCAGGTTACACTTGAGACCCATTTCTCTGACCAGAGAAGATATAACTGACTCGGCTATGCGGCGACTGCTCTTCGATGCAGGAGAAGACATAGATCATCTGATGTTGTTATGCAAGGCAGATATCACTTCCAAGAATGAAGCAAAGGTCAAGCGTATAAAAGAGAATTACGAAATTGTAAAGCAGAAACTCAAGGAGGTCGAGGAAAATGATAAAATAAGGAATTGGCAACCGCCTATAACCGGGGAGATCATCATGGAGACCTTTGGGATAAGTCCCTCAAGAGAAGTAGGGATCATCAAGGACAATATACGAGAAGCCATACTGGATGGGCTCATCTCTAATCAGTATGAAGAAGCTTTTAACTACATGTTGGCCGAAGGTGCTAAGCTGGGGCTGAGCAAAAATTAATTAACAATAGCCTCTTCTGGAGCAGGGGGTAAAAACTTCTCTGAAAAATATCCACTGGTGTGATCAAAGTCCAGCTCTCCTTGCTCATTAGTATAAAAAAGCAGCGCTTCCAATTCTAGTTTTTGCTCTGCAAATTTTCTGGCTTTAGTTCTACCCATGACCATCATAGCTGTAGCGTAAGCATCAGCATCTGCACAGGTAGGCGCAAGTACGGATACACCCAATAGATCATTTCGCTCAGGATATCCAGTAAAGGGATTGAGTTCATGGCCATATTGTTTTCCATCTACTTCGTGATAATTTCTATAATTCCCGGAGGAGGCGAGGGCATATTGATTCAGAGAAATATAATTGGAAAAGTCGCGGACCGTGCTCTTTATGTCAGGGGTATTAATGCCTATTACCCAGCGACGACCGCTAGGGCTCAGCCCTTCTGCATACACTTCTCCGCCTATTTCCACCATAAGATTGACAACGCCTTTATCTTTCAGGTAATTGCTGAGGTAGTCTACGGCATAGCCTTTGGCATTGGCGCTGAAATCCAATTGCGCATCGGCGGGCTTTATGCAGATCATCTCATTAGCGCTGACTTCGAGAGTGAATTTGTCCAGACCTACTTGACTAAGCAGTTGAGAGACTTTATTGCTGTCGACTTGAGTCACGGCTACTTTGGGCGAATAACCAAAGCCCCAGTAATTGACCAGCGGCATCACTGTAGGATCAAAGTAGCCATCAGTTTTGAGGTAGATGTATTGGGCGGTTTTGAAATTTGAAATGAAGTGTGGGTTGGTGGGCAGCTTGAGTTTGTGAGTTGTGACGTAGGCGCCATTTTGTATGACCTCTATTTTTTCTCCGTATTGCTCGCTCCTATTGATTTTGGAAATTATGGAAGTGTCAATGTAGGTGGATACGGCTAGATTGATATCGATGAGTAAGGAATCGAGCTCTGCTTGGGTGACGAGGTCAGTATGGGGCTCGAAGATGATATTGTATCTCGTTCCCATAGTGCTGCCACTGTATTCCTTGTATGTGGGCGGAGTGGGAGGAGAGTTATTGTTTTGCGCCTTGCAACCCATAAAGAGTGTTGCTAGTGCAAACACAAAAAAAAGCCGACGGCTAGTCGGCTTTTTCTTTTCTTGTAGTGATTGCTTATTCGAAGAAATTGCCATAATCGGAATCTCCTTCTTTTTTTCTGTATTGCACTTCCCTTCTAGGCTCGTTGAGGTCAAGCATTTCTTCTTGTTCCTCAGAACCACCTAGCAATAGCAAGGTGCTTTTCTTTTCGTATTCCTCGAGCATAGCCAAGCCTTTCTCCTCAAAGATGCCTTCCTGCAGATCTATCGATTGCATGAAATCAGACGATAGCTCCATGAATCTTTCCATCTCACCTACTTTATTAGCGACATCATCAGCCACGCCTTGCATCGCTTGATCAAACATTGCTCTTTTATCTGGATCACCTTTTATGATACTCATAGCAGATTTCATCGCAGAGTGAGAAGCTCTTATCGCTTTCCTTTCTTGGTCTTTGACCTTGACTTGATCCTTAGTGTCCTCCAGTAGAATTTCTGAATTACTGTACATCTTGGTAAGAACTCTGTAGAGAACAGCTAACTTTCCGTGTAATGCGATATATTTCTTATTGGTCTCTTTGAGTCTAGCTGCCTTTCTTGTAGAGAGAACCAGTTGCTTTTCATTACCCAGTTGCTTGGCTTTTCTGGCGATGGCTAGATTCTGTTCTATTT
>Ga0114956_1002565_pt1 | contig 14237 bp, 10 predicted proteins | sample MaitaG_FD_87304 | JGI IMG/M metagenome (GOLD analysis project Ga0114956, IMG submission 87304) | Marine algal microbial communities from Maine, USA - Maine_Asex2 metaG | ecosystem: Host-associated > Algae > Red algae > Unclassified | place: Maine, USA | collected 2015-01-05 | reverse complement strand
GGTCACTGCCTCGACTTCGCGCCCGACGACTATATGAGATTCGATGTGGACTACTCATCGGTCTCGAGAGTCATGGTTTCGTCGAAGTTTCAACGGAGCATCGCGTCGGTGAACGAGCGGCCGCACTTCGTCGGGCAGCCGCATCTTGCGGTTCGAGGCCACTAGCGAAGCAGCACCGGCCAAAGACTGCTCAGTCCCCGAAGAGCGCGCAAAGGCTGTCGGCCAAGAAAGGTCGACGGGCGGCTTTATCGAGTGACGCCGTGCTGCGATCAAAGCGGCCGATGAGGTTGCGACCGCCCCGGCGTGCGGGTAGTCCGAGCTGTTCGCCCCAGAGCATCGGCGGCGACTATCTCGGCGCGACCGTTACGAGAACTCCATCTTCGGATACAAGTCCGGCTTCGATATTGCGTTCGAGGGCGGCTTGGCCCTCGGGAGTCCCGACCGGGAAGAAACACCGGTACAGGTGGCCGTCGTCGACCCCCACGGTCAGTTCGGGCTCGCTCTCGAGACACTCGGGTTGCACATAGCGGCAGCGGGCCGCGAACTTGCAACCACGAGGTGGATCGACCATGTCAGGTGGGCGCCCGGGAATGATCGCCAAGCGCGTGTGGCTCGGGTACTCGATCTTGGGAATCGACTCGAACAGCGCCTCGGTATAGGGCATACGCATGTTGGTGAACAGCGTCTCGGTGGTGGCGCGCTCCATGATGCGGCCCGCATACATCACGATGACCTCGTCGGTGCGGCCCGCAACTACCCCGAGGTCGTGCGTAATCAGGATCATCGGCATGAGTGCACCCTTTTGCTGCACCTGCAGCAGGTCAAGGATCTGCGCCTGAACGGTCACATCAAGAGCGGTCGTTGGCTCATCGGCGATCAAGAGGTTCGGGTTGCAGGCCAGGGCGATCGCGATCACGACGCGTTGACGCATGCCGCCCGACAGCTGATGCGGGTAGTCGTCGATGCGGGATTCAGGCGACGGAATGCCAACACTACGTAGCAGCTCGATCACGATTGGGCGAGCGTCGCGCTTCTTAACGCCTTGGTGAATGCGCATGCCCTCAGACACTTGGTCACCGATCTTCATCACCGGATTCAGCGAGCCGAGCGGGTCCTGAAACACCATCGAGATCTCAGGACCCCAAATGCCACGGAGTTCCTTGCCCGAGAGCTCCATTAGGTTGACGCCGTCGAGCATCACGGTGCCACTCGTTTCGACGTTCGATTTGGGCAGCAGTCGCATGATCGATCGGGCGGTGACACTCTTGCCCGAGCCCGATTCGCCTACAACTCCGAGCGCTTGGCCGCGCGACAGGTTGAACGACACGTCATCCACGGCGGTAAGCGGCCCGCGTGAGGTGTTGAAGCGCGTCGTAAGGTTCGAGACCTGCAAGATGGGACCATCACTCATCGTGCACCTGCTGCAGTAGCACCGGCGTGGGTCGCCGAACCCTCGTCGTCAGACCCGATCAATGGGAAGTGACACGCCACGAAGCGATTCGGAGCGACCTCTCGCATCGTCGGCTCTTCGGTCGCGCAACGGTCTTGGGCCAGCGGGCAGCGGGTGCGAAACCGGCAACCGCTGGGCGGATCGATCGGCGAAGGAAGCTCACCAGTATTGGGGGTCTCTTCGGCGGGCTTCGTAGGGTCAGGCTTCGGGATCGCTGACAGCAGCAGCTGGCTGTAGGGATGCGCTGGCGCCGCGTAGAGATCGTCAGGGTCCGCGACCTCGCACAGCTTGCCGAGGTACATCACCGCAACCCGGTCGCTCACGTTCTTTACGACCGCGAGATCGTGAGCGATGAATACGAGGGTGAGCCCGTAGCGCTCTTTCATGTCTTCGAGCAGGTTCAGAATCTGGGCCTGTACCGACACGTCGAGGGCCGACACTGGTTCGTCGCAGATGATCACCTTGGGATCGGTGATCAGGGCCCGGGCGATCGAGAGTCGCTGAGCCTGGCCGCCCGAGAACTCGAACGGCTTGCGATCGAGGGCGTTGTCGGGATTAATGCCAACGGTCTCGAGCATCTCTCGAACCTTGGGTTCACTTCGGGCCCGCAACTCGTCGCGCCGCAGACCGAGTTGGCGTTTCACGATGCGCCAGACGATGAGATTTACGATCGCCGCACCGATCAACACCGCGAGCTTGGTGACCCCGTCGAGCCCGCTGATGTAGAAGACCTGAAGCGCCGCCGCCGAGGCCAACGCCAGCGCCACGCTGGTGGCGCCCGAGGCCGAAGATCGCGTAAGCGCAACCACGAACCACACCACTGATGCGACGGCGAAGCCAATGACGAACACCCGCACGATCCACGCCGAATAGCCCGTCAGGCTGTTCCAGGTTCGCCACACCATAAAGACCCAGGTCGCTGCCGAGAACAATGCACAGGCCAACCCGACCGGTCGTGAGATATCGCCAAGCACTTTGGATACAACACCGAAGGGCACGAATATGCCGAGCAATAGCCAAATGGCGCTGAGCAACGCAAGCACAGCCAAGACGCCTAGCCCGATCGCGAGCACCGGAAACCCAATTATCTGTGCAGGTAGTTGTGTCCATCCGAGCTGGTCTTCGAACCGTCGCTCTTCGGCGGCTTCGGAGATGATCCACAACACCATGGCGATCGCGCCGAGTGGCAGCACGAATCGCATCGGCTTGACCACGACGCTGGCCACTCTGGTGAAGAGCTGTTGGCCGAATCGTTCGAACCATAGCGAGGTCGCCGGCCGACCCTCTTCTTCTTCCCACCTGATGACAAGCGGTTCGGCGATGATGTCACGCACCGATCGGCGCGGATTGAGCGCCGAGATTGGATCTTGGAAGATCATTTGCAGCGTGGGCCGGGTCTCACGCAGCGCGTCGTCGTCGAGCGTTGTGAGCTCGACGTCATCGAGTTGTACCGACCCGCTGGTCGGTCGCGGCACCTGCATGATTGCCTTGCCGGTGGTCGACTTGCCGCAACCCGACTCGCCCACGAGGCCGAGGGTTTCACCTTCGATCAGATCGAGCGAGACGTCGCTCACTGCGTGTACGACATCGCCTGTTTGACCGATCGGGAACTCGACGACCATGTTCTCGACCCTGAGCAGAGTCTCGTGTTCGTTCCGCAGATGAGCGCTACCTGAACCAGCCATTACAACACCGACTCTCGGGGCTCAAATCGTTCTTGCACCTTGTCTCCAACGAAGTTGAGTGCCAGAACGGTGAGGAACATGATCATTGCCGGCATCAACGTGATGTGCGGGGCCACGTCGAGATCGCCGCGGCCTTTGTTGATCATGTCGCCCCACGTCGGGGTGGGCGGCGGCACCGAGAGGCCGACGAATGCGACACCACCTTCGACGACAATGAGGCCGGCCATCACGATGAGCGAATAGCTAATCAAGGCCGGGGCTACGTTCGGAAGCACCTCGCGGAACATGATCCTGCCGTTGCGAGCACCCATCGTCTTGGCCGCCAGCACGAACTCGCGTTCAGACCACACCAGGGTCGACGCTCGCACAACGCGCCCAATCGGGGCGATCGACAACAACACGAACACAACGATGAGAATGAGGATGCGACGATTCGCATCGTTGTCGAGAAACAAGATCAGCGATAGCGCCAAGATCAGTGGTGGAATCACCAAGGTGGCGTCGGTGAACGTCGTGATGACCGAATCGACACGACCTCGGTAGTACCCGGCGGTCAAGCCGACCATTCCGCCGATGACCAGGGCAAGTACCGCCCCAACCGACGAGATGATCAAGCTGATCTGCGCGCCGTAGATCACCCGGGTAAAGATGTCGCGCCCGCCGCCGTCGACACCGAACCAATGCGAGCGGCTCGGGCCGTCGCGGTTCTCACCGCGGAACGTCTCGTCGAACTCATACAGCGGCAGCACTTCGGCGAATATGGCGGCCAGGGTAAGCGTCACCAAGAAGGTCACTGCAACCCAGAACATCACGCCGAAGCCACCCCGGTTCAGTTTTGCCTCCTCGACAAAGGCTGGCTCGGTAGCCGCCGCGTTGATACTGTCCCCTCGCCAGTCGGGCCCGGGTTCGACGTCTCGATCGATGTTCGATACCGCCCCCATCAGCCACCACCTCCGAGGCCGCTTCCGCCGCTGGTTCTCAAGCGGGGATCAAGGGCTAGGTACAAGAAGTCGACCAGCACGAGGATCAAGATGTACATCGTGGCGATCACGATCGTGCCGCCCTGCACCACGATGAAATCGCGCGACACAATGCCGTTGAACATGTAGCCGCCAATACCGGGAATCGTGAAGATGATCTCGGTGATGAGCGCACCACCAATGAGCCCACCGATCGAGAAGCCCATCACGGTCAGCAGCGTGAACATCGAAGGGCGCAACGCATGGCGCCACAAGATGCGCCGAGGTGCAACGCCTTTGGAACGCGCGAGATCGATGAACGGCAATCGGAGGGTGCCGATCATGTCGGATCGCAGCAAGCGCATGAAAATTGCAGAGATACCGAGCGCCAATGACAACGCTGGCAACAACATGTGCTTGAAGTGGTCGACGACGCTCTCGCCAAGCGGCACATAGCGGGCGCCGGGCAAAATCTTGAAGCCAATATCGGTGTCGCCCACCGTTATGCCCCCGATCGCCAGGAACAGCACGAACGTCAGTGCAAGGACAAACGGCGGCACCGCAAAGAAACCCAGCATTACCGCATTGATCACGCGGTCTTGGCGCTGACCGTTTCGGTAGGCCGTGTACACCCCCATGGGAAACGCAATCAGCGATGCCAAGATCAAGGAGTAGGCCATCAGTTGCAGCGACGGTGTCAACGTGCGGCTGACGCCGTCGGCGATCGTCTCACGCAGCTGCACCGACTCGCCGAGATCGCCCATGACTGCATCGCCGAGCCAATTGCCATAGCGGTTAAAGAACGGTTCATCGAGGCCGAGTTCAGCGTTGATGCGCTCGACGGCATCGGGGGTCGCAGCCGGTCCGAGAATGTTTATCGCAGGATCACCGGGCAGGCTCGCCATGAGCGAAAACACGATGAATGACACGACGAGCAGGATCGGAACGACACCGAGCACTCGCTGCAAGGCGTAGCGACCATTGGTGAGGAACGCGCCGAGTAGCCCGATCAAAAAGACCAGCGCAAAGGTCCAACTCACAGGTGGGCGCGCGAACCACGCCCACACGACCACCACGACGAGTGCCGCAAATACGAAAGGGCCGGGTCGGGCCCGAAGTTCGCGAATGACGCCCACCAGAACAGATCTCCTTCAGATCAGGGTGGGTGGGGTGCCGCAACACCCACCCACCGAGGTCATGACGTGTGAGTACTCGGCTACAACTCAGCCCTGGCAGTCACCGTCGGTGCACCAGATCTGAGTCAAATGGTGCTTGCCGGCGATCACCGGCTTCATCGTGCCGCCCTCGGGATAGGTGAGGTTGGTGAGGTTCTGCACCCGTGGATTAGCAACGATGCCCCACAGCGTCCACGTGTTCCAGAAATTCCAGACGTTCTCACCGAACAGTCGGTTCACTTCTTCGGCTGCCGCAACCCGAGCCTCTTGGCTGCTGCTTTGGCGTATCTCTTGGAACGCTGCGTCCATTGCCGGGTCTTGGAATCGGCCGAAGTTCAACGCCAGTTCTGGCACACCAGGGTCGATGGGGCTCGACGTTGCGCTGCTCCACCAGAACCACTGCTCGGTTGGGTCAACGCCAGCGTGATTGCGCCAGCCCTGCACCTGGAACACCCCAGCAAGAGCCAAGCCAATGTACTGACCCTGCTCGATCGGAGTGATGCTGATCGAAACCTCGTCGTCGAACGCATCAGACCACATCGCCGCGATCAACTCGTTGGTCTCAACATTGAATGCATCGTTGGTGGTGTTGAACGAGAATTCGACCGGCGTAGTTCCATGGTCGGCTTTGCAGTTCTCGAACTCTGCTTGGGCCGCCGCAATATCGAACTCGGGATATCCGGTGTCTTCGAGGTAGCCGATCGACCCTGGTGGGAATGGGCCGTTCGCTGGGGTAACGAGCCCGGCGCCGCGTTCGTCGGCGAGTCGTTGGTTGTCGATTGCGTGGGCAAACGATTTGCGACAGCTCAGGTGAATCATCGGGTTTGTGGCGTTAAGGCCGCCCGGGTCCATGACAACACTGTCCTGGCCCCGCACAAAGGCGAGCGTCGGGTTCTCGCCCTGCGCTGAGTTGATGAGCAGGTAACTCGTCTCGCCAAAGTCGTTGGCTTGGAGCATCACGAACTCATCGTCGCCCTCGTACTTCGAGAGTTCGTCGGCGTTCGCGGTATGGATGATGTCGAACTGGCCGGCCTTGAGACCATTCGATCGGCCTTGGATGTCGACGGCGACCACGAGTTCGACTTCGTCGAGGTACGGCAGACCTTCGCCGGTTAGCGAGTTCGGTCCGTCGCCACGCCAATAGTCTTCGTTGCGTTCAGCGACGAAGCTGTTGCCGTTGCCAGGCGTGTAAGACACAAACCGGAACGGCCCAAGACCTACCGGGGCCGCTGGATCGCCGCTGAGGTCGAGTTCGGCCTGCTGTTCTTCGGTGACAAACGGTGGATTGTTCAGCGGGTTGTTCGCCAGCGTCGCCATCCAGGTTGGCGACAACATCATGCCGCAGACTTCGGTACGCAGCACGGCGGGCCCAAGTGCATCGGGAGCGTCATAGGTCACCGTGACCGTCTGACCTTCAGCAGTGATATCGCCGACGCCGAGGAAGGCGGGGCCGGTCAACGGGCTGAAGCGGCAGGTGTCGACGTTGTACTTGACCGCAGCGCCGTCGAACGGGGTGCCGTCGTGGAACGTGATGCCGTCACGCACCGTGATCGTCCATTCGGTCAGATCCTCGTTCGACTCAACCGATTCGACAAGGTACGGCTGAATTTCGCCGCTTTCATCGGTGGCGAACAAGCCGTCAGTGATGGTGCGCAAGATCATGCGACAGCTAATTGCGCACGAGGTAGCGTAGTGCGTCCACGGGTTGGCCGAGTCAGCCTCGACGCCGTAGACCAGCGTGCCACCACGCACGGGTCCTGTCTCGACCTCACGCTCATCGTCGCCAGCAGCATCGCCCTCTGCGCGTTCTTCTTCGACCACAGCAGTAGGTTCCGACGCCGGTTCCGTATCGTCACCGCCGTCGTCATCGCTAGAGGAACTCTCGGCAGCGCTGTCGCCACCACCCGATGCGGCGGGTTCGTCGCCACCGTCAGACCCTCCGCAGGCCGTCGCAAAGACAGCTAACGCCAACGCAACCGCAAGCAGTTTCCAAACGTGCTTCATGGATTCCCCCCGGAATTCCGTGTGTATGAAATTGGGTAAGCCCCCCGGCTTACTGGTCGCACAGTAGACCGAATCTCGCAGTAAGACGTAAACCCACGCTCGACGGAGTGATTTCGAACCGCAAGAGTGGTCGCTATGCAGCCGATGGTGGTGGAACTCGACAGGCGATCTTTGCCGCACACATGTGCGGCCAATGCCATGACCGGCAGTTACGAGAGCTAGACCGCAGCGGCTCTCGCGCGTTGCGCCGCGCCGGTGCCAGCTCGGCGACCAAACACTGCACCTGAGGTAAGGCCAGAACCGCCGGGGTAGCCAGCGAGGAATACTCCCCCGACCAGTTCGCCGCACGCATGTAGCCCGGCGATGGCCGAGCCGTCTTCGCGTAGGACCGCACCGGCGTCATCGACGTGCAATCCGCCATAGGTAAAGGTGATGCCCCCGGTAACGGGGTAGGCCCGAAAAGGGGGTGTGTCGAGTCGTTGTGCCCAGTTCGACCGCGGTGGCGTGAGGCCAACGGCTGAGCGTCCATCGAGCACGGTTGGTTCGAACGGAACTGTTTCGTCGACCGCTTCGTTGAACGCGGCAACCGTCGAGCGAGCCTGGTCCTGATCGACACCGTCGAGTTGTTCGATCAAGCCGTCGAGGGTCTTACTCTCGACATAGTGCGCATCATGGAACCGGTACTCGCCGTACAGAAGGTCGTCGACCTTCGCGTCGAACAGCTGCCAAGCGAAACCACCGGGCTGTTGCAAGATCGCTCGCCCGAACTGGGCATAGGTGTAGTTGCGAAAGTTCTTACCCTCGTCGACAAACCGGACGCCTGCCGCATTCACCATCACCCCGAGGAAGTAGCAGATCTTGCGGTAGTGCTTTCGTTCAATCGGCGCAAGGTCAAGGTTGCCGAACTCGACCATGTGTAGGTCCATCGGCGTGGCATGGCAGTTTTCATAGACGCCATGGCGAGCAGCCCCCGCTTCGTAGGCGACCCGCAGCCCGGCACCGGTGTTGTGTGGTGTGCCACGGACTCGGGCGTGGCGCCACTCTTCGCCCATGTGTGCCACCCGCTGTTCGGTGTTTGACTCGAAGCCGCCGCATGCCAGCACCACCGCGTCGCTACGCAGCTCTTCGCCGCGCGCAGTGCGTACGCCACAGGTCACCGGCACGCCGTCGCGGTCTTCGACAATCAAGGACTCCATCTCGGTCTCGTAGCGAAGCTCGCCGCCACGAGACAGAAAGAGGTCACGCTCGGCGTGGTACAGACCGTCGCCCTCGCCGGTGGCCTCGAGCGTGAGACCGCCCCAAAAAACCCGGCGCCCTTCATGCTCAAACGACTGGCGGCCCCAGATCGGATCAAACCGCAACCCAAGATCAGCCAGCCATTGCATCGTCGGCAACGAGTCATCGACCAAGAACCGCTGTTCAGCGGTCAGCTCGGCGCCATCGTTGAACCCAAGCAAGTCTTCGGCAAACTTCGATCGCGGATACGCCCCGAAGTCTGCACTGGCGAGGCGAGGATCATCAGGCGCACAAAGCAATGGCAGCAGGTCGTCACGACTGTCATACGCAAAGCGCATTGCCCCTGCCGTATAGCGGGTGTTGCCACCAGCGAGTGCCTGGTCGCCTTTCTCGATCATGAGAACCGAGCACCCAGCCTGTTGCGCAGCCAGCCCGGCGACCAACCCCGCATTGCCTGAACCCACGATGATCACATCGGCAGCGAGCCGCTCACTCGTCACGTCGTTCGGCCGCCTGTGAGTCCATGCCAACACCGCACGATCGCAGCTACTGATATCTCGACATCGCCAGCGGTAGTCGTGATGTCAGACACCGAGATGCGCATCGCTCGGCGGCCCTGCCAGGTTGTTGCCCCCATCCAGCACGTGCCGTCGGCCTGCACCGCTTCGACGACTGCGTTGGTTTCGGCCTCGTCGCCGAATGCGACCAGCACCTGATTGATAGCGACCGGCACCAACACCGTGGCGCCAGCTTCGGCGAGCAGTTCAGCGAACTGCTCGGCTCGCTGACACGTCGTCTCAATAGCGTCGGCAATACCGCGACGGCCGTTGGCTGCCAAGATCGCCCACACCGGTATCGCACGAGCCCGCTGCGACATCTGCAGGCCAAGATTCATCGATGAGCGTTCTTCGGCCTCAATCGGCAAATAGGCGGCATCGGCTCGCATCGAGCGCTGCAGGTGGCGCCCGTCGGCACAGATCACGATGGCGCAGTCGTACGGGGCGTTCAGCCATTTGTGCGCGTCGGTAGCCCACGAGTCGCACCGTTCGACCCCTGCGACACTCGCCCGGCGTTCGGGCACCGCGTTGGCCGAGAGACCGAACGCACCATCGACATGCACCCATGTGTCATCGCCGCCAATCGCATCGACAACCTCACCGAACGGATCACTATGGCCGGTGTTCACATTGCCTGCCTGCAGCACCGCCAGGGTCAGGCCATCGCTAGGTGGTAGCTCGCTTGCTCGCAACGCGCCCCACTCATTGGTGGGCACGACCGTGACCTGTGCCTGACCAATGCCAGCAATTCGCAACGCCTTGTGCACCGAGATGTGCGTTTCCGCGGAAACGATCACCTCAATCGCAGGTGCGCCTGCCAGCCCGTCGTCATGAACCGACCAACCTGCTCGATCGAGCAGCGCATCTCGGGCTGCCACAATTGCCGTGAGGTTTGCAACCGAGGCGCCGGCACAGAACGCGCCAGTGGCCGACGCCGGAAGCCCCAACACATCGACGACCCATTCGGCGGCGACGCGATCTGCGGCTGCGGCCACCGGCGACATGGCAGGCAGTGCAGCGTTTTGGTCCCACGCCGAAGCAACGATCGAGGCACCAAGCGCCTCGGGGGTAACACCGCCGTTGACAAAGCCGAAGTAACGCCCGCCCGTGGACCGCATCGTTGCCGGTGAGCCAACCCGATCGAGCAAAGCGAGGGCGGCTTCGGTACCGATTGGGTCATCAAGCGAGACTTCGCCGAGGGCGCTTAATGCGGCCAGCGCTTGGGCATTTGGGCCGACCGATCCGCTGCGCTCGCCATCTATGTAGCGCTGGGCGGCTTCGAACGCGAACCGCAGACTCTCAGACTTGCTCATTCACCTAGCCCATCGTTTACTGCTCACGCCCCGATGCTATTGCAGCGTTTACCGCTTGGTCATGGTGCCCTGCGGTCGCCGCGACGTCGAAACGCTGCATCGAGTCTCGCAGACCGTCGGTCGCAGCTCGGTAGCGCTCGACATTGGCGAGCACATCGGCCAGACGGGTGCTGAGGTTGCCGTCGCCATAGAGCGTGGCGCTGTGCCACTTGTCTGCAATCAACTCGGGGAAACTGAGCCGGTTCGGCAGCACCGGCGTCGCGCCTGCTGCGATGGCTTCAACGATTGCGATGCCAAAGAACTCGTGATCGGCCGCACTGACCACGACATCTGAGCGCAGCAGCAGGTCGACGTAGCCAGCGCGATCGAGCCAACCGCGGTGCACGATCTGCGGTTCCAGGTCATTGAGCACGTCGGCGAGACCGTGGCGACCCTGGTCTTCACCAGCCAGGGCCAGACGAAACTCGACGCCGTCACCCGCCAGGCGCCGCAGCGCTGAGAACACCGCCCGCGGGTTCTTGTCGTGATCCCAACGCTGGTTCCACAGCACGAGCGGCGGCTCGTGGCTATGCGATTGCCGATCGCTGCCGATCAGTAGCCGTGCATCGACGCCCGGCCAGAGCACCGAGCTTCGAGCCACTATCTCAGGTGTCGGATCGATGGTTTGATCGGGTTGTCGGCCAAGCAGCACAGGGAGCTCAGCCATGAGCGCATCTCGGTGAAACGCCGAGTTCCACCACACCGCATCGGCAGCCATCAGTGAACGCCAATTCGTCAACGCCATCGACTCGTCGTGCTGCTGATTTGGTGCCAGAGGGTAGAGCAGTTGGTTTTCGTGCATGTAAATCGCGAGCGCAGTCTCGCCGAGCGCCCGGCGGGCCAGCCCAGCCAACGATGCGACATCGGTCAGTGCCGAGACCACCACGAGATCAGGTCGGCCGTGCGTGTTCACGTGATCGACAAGCGCCTGAGCCAGAGCGACAGCCCCACCGCGCATGCGCCACCGCCAGAACTTGTCCGGAAGCGTGATCAGCTCGAGATCATGCTCGCTGTGGGACCGCCACCCGTCGAGCCAGAAGCGGTGGCTTCCGCCATAGAACGGCTCGACTACGACTACCCGAGCCATAGCACCACCCCGAGCCGAGCCATCGGCGCTAGACGTAGCGTCGACGAACGCGTCGACCGGTGTCGCAGACGATCTCGTAAGGAATTGTGCCGAGCCGATCAGCGATCTCGGTCGCGGTGATCGTTTCGTCACCTTGGGTGCCAATGAGCACGACCTTGTCACCGGCAACGCTGCTTGAGTCTGACCCCAAATCGACCATCGCTTGGTCCATTGTCACAGTGCCAACAAGTGGCCGTCTCTGGCCCCGAACCAGCACCTCGATGCCCGCGGCCGAGGCGTCGCGGCGCAGACCATCGGCGTAGCCGATCGGAATCGTCGCCAACGTCGTGTCGTGGGCAAAGGTGTGACGCAGCCCATATGACACGCCCTCGCCAGCCCTGACAGGTTTGACGAAACCGAGTTCAGTGGTCAAGGCCATCGCCGGTTCGAGCTCGATAGCTCCAGTCAACCCACTGCGCGGCGCAATGCCGTACATCGCTATCCCTATCCGGACCACATCAAAGCGAGCATCAGGGTGCGCGAGCAGGCCAGCTGAATTCGAAGCATGAAGCTTGACATCGTCAGGCAGTTCATTCGAGACAACCTCGATCGCCCGATTGAATCGAGCCAGCTGCGTTGCGGTGTCAGATCGGTCAGGCTCATCGGCAACCGCAAAGTGGGTCCATACGCCCGCGAGCCGCAAGCCGGGCTTGTCGACGATCGCTCGTACCACTTCGGCTGCATGAGCAGCGTCGTCGGCATCGGCAAACGAGCGCTCGGGTCGTAGACCGACGCGGTTCATGCCCGTATCGATGTTGAGATGCACGTCGATGGGCGCGTCACCCGGTTCGAAGCCAACTGCTGCGACCAGGGCTGCAATGCCGTTGGGCGTGTACACCGTCGGGGTCAGCCCGCCCGCCACGACTTCGAACATCTCGTTCGGTCGCGGCTCTGAAAGCAACAAGATTGGTGCTTGGATGCCGTTGCGGCGCAGCTCGATTCCCTCTTCGACAAGAGCGACCCCGATGGTGGTTGCTCCGGCTTCGAGTGCGGTGCGAGACACCGCAACGGCACCGTGGCCGTAGGCATCGGCCTTGGTGACTGCGCAGAGCTCGGCCGGCGCAGCTAGCGCCACAAGGCGTTCGACATTTCGGCTCACGGCACCGAGATCGATAGCCGCCTCAGTTGGACGCATGGAAACCTCCAGAGTCTCGCCAGTGCGACGCAAGTACTTCGCCAAGCGATTGTGTCAGGCCATCGAGCAAATCAGAAGCTCGCATGCCACCCACTGGCTGTGACCGGCACGCATCTCCGTGCAGCCACGCAGCCAAAGCCGCCGCCTCAAGCGGTAGCACCCCACCAGCCAATATGGCGCCAAGACAGCCCGCCAGCACATCGCCGCTACCAGCGGTTGCCAATCGCTCGTCGCCACGGTTGCTGGCAATGCAGCGACCGTCGGGGCTCGCGACGATCGTCAGCGGTCCCTTGAGCAACACCGTCGCATTGGTGGCCGCAGCCAGCGAGCGAGCCGACTCAAAACGGTCGGCACCAGGCGCCGCACCAAACAAGGCCGAGAACTCGCCATCGTGAGGCGTGAGCACCACGTTGGGGCGAAGCGTTGGTCTCTCGCCCAATGCGCGCAGCCCGTCACCATCGATCACGACTGGCGTGTCGTCGCTGATGCCCGTGAGCAGCGCCCAGAGCTCTCTTGGCTGGTGCTCTGCCCGGCCCAGGCCGGGGCCGACGACCACTGCGTGAAACCTTGCGGCATCCGCGAGCGCCTGATAGCTCCAGTCTTTGGGCAACGCAGACAGCACGACCTCGCTGATCTGGCCCGGCACTTCGACACCTGGCAGGCGGCAGTGCACGATGCCTGCGCCCGCGCGCAATGCCGCTTGTGCGGCGAGCGTTGGCGCACCCAACATGCCTGCCGAGCCCCCGATCACCATTACCGCACGCCTCCACTTGTGGTCAGTGCGCGACCGTCGAGGCACCAGTTCGCGGGCATCGGATTTCGCGAACAGCCAGGCCGTTGCATCGCAAACATCGAGCCCGAGGCCAGCGACTTCGAGAGTGCCCGAATATCGGGCACCTGGGTCGAGTAACAAACCGGGCTTGAGTGCTGCAAAGGTGAGTGTTCGGTTCGCAGGCAACGCAGCGCCATGTATTTCGCCAGTAAGTCCGTCGATGCCGCTTGCGATATCGGCGGCGAGCACGAGCGGTTTTGCGGTCAGTTGCGGCGGCTCGAAGTCGCGGTTCACACCCGTGCCGAACGCTGCGTCGATCACGAGATCACACGCCGGAAGCACCCGTTCGGCCGGATCGACGATCGTGACCCGCACGCCCCATCGTCGCAACACTCGGGCGCCAACGCGGGCGTCGGCACCGTTGTTGCCAGGCCCGGCGATGGCGACGACTCGACGGCCATATACCCCGCCAAGCATGTCTCGAGCGGTCCACGCCAAGCGACGACCGGCTCGTTCGATGAGCACATCGATTGGCTCGCTGGCGCGCTCGTCGACGAGCCGCATGTGGTGAGGCGTGACAATGGGCTGCATCAGGCGCCGCGAAATCGACGAGCTAGCTGCGCCAGCGGTCGGCAATCTGCACGGGCGGCTCGACGAGCAACTCATCGAGCGGAATCGTGGCGAGTCGGGCTTCGTCTAATGCCGCCTCGGTCTCGAGCACGGCGTCGCGAATCGCCACAAAGCGGTTCTCGTAGCTCTGCAAGACCGTGCGCAAATCATCGGTGC
>Ga0114956_1002552_pt1 | contig 14292 bp, 10 predicted proteins | sample MaitaG_FD_87304 | JGI IMG/M metagenome (GOLD analysis project Ga0114956, IMG submission 87304) | Marine algal microbial communities from Maine, USA - Maine_Asex2 metaG | ecosystem: Host-associated > Algae > Red algae > Unclassified | place: Maine, USA | collected 2015-01-05 | reverse complement strand
TCAGTTTGTCGCCATCAACAAAAAACGACTTGATAGCTACATTATTGACACGAGTGGCTTCTGCTTGGTCATCGTTCGGATTGGCTTCGATGATGAGTTGATTATTGCCGGAAAACGTTTTGGTTTCTACTTCGAGGAAAGCAACCAGCGTATCACTCGCCGCGAGCGGACGCAATCTATCCGTTGTCGAAAACACATTTGTACTGTTACTGACAATGGTATAACTCATCAAAAGGCTATCCAAATCGCTGCCGCTAATATTCTGTACGGCGATTTTCATACGCAGATTTTCACCGCGTCTGATGGTATCACTTTCAAAGGTAAACACCAAGTCAGGGCGCAAGGCAACATCTGGCAATTCATCATAAATCACGCGCCAGTGTTCGAGTTGTGTTGCCGTAGCATTCACTGGGTCGGCGATGTCAAACTCCAATTGCAAACGTGGATAAGCCGCCGCATCAATACTATTTCCGCCTTCAAAAATAAAATCACGTTCGGTGACGGTATTAAATAAAACGACACGTTCATTTTGCGGTGTAATGCCGTAAACCCTCACGACTACCTCGTCATTGGCTTCTTCTTCCGAAGTGTCCCAGTGCATTGAGCCCCAATCGGTCGCCGGACCTACGATAGTCGAAGCCAATACGCCCTCTGTCCAACTGCCCTCTACAGTCAAAACTGCTTCGATAATCGCGCCTTCATTTGCACCGACTACCTCGCCGATGGTTATCCCTGCTTCGAGGTCAACCATACCTGCATAAGGCGCACCTTGTGTCGTTGGTACTTGCATCAAACCACGGGCTGCAAAAGCTCCGGAAAGCCCTGGTGTCCAGGTTTCCGGCATATAATCATTGAGACTGTATGCGAGCATATAACGCACCTCTGGCAGTGCGGTGACGATACCTGTGAGAAAATTCTGAAGGTTGAGGCGACCCTGCGGGGTATCAGTTGGGTATAAAAATGCAAGGGCAGTTGGTCTGCATAAAAACGAACTATACTGACCTTGATTTGTCCCAGATTGCGTATTTACTATTGGCGTCAGATTTTCATCGAATAAAACGATATACATGCCCTGTTCGTTCTTCTCACAATTTTCTATATCGTAAAGCCTCGAACCATTCACAGAAAAATCTATCTCATTGGTATTCAATACACCTACGTGGGCATTATTAACGACAACTTCGATATTATCATTTACAAATTCAAAATGACGATTAGGGTATTTTAGATTATTAAAACGGTCTTTTAAAAACTGGAAATAATGCGATTGATTCCATCCCGGATTTTCGCCATTCAGATACACAAAAGAACGTCCGCGCCAACCGAGTGCATCTGGCACTTCGCTGGGGTCTACCTGCACACGCCAGTAATAAACCGTTTCATTCGTCAGGGCAATATTTGGCGTCCACTCAATCAAGCCGCCGGGCTGTGTTACTTCGGTGCTTTTTAGCATCGGACTATTGAACAGTTCGGTAGTATCAATTTCCAGTTGATAGGTATGTTCTGCTGCAAACGGATTGGCAGTATAGGCTTTCAAAACGAAATCGTCTGCCGAACCCAAAATGCTGAAGTCATAAGGGTAAACGGGTTCTACATCATCCGAAAAAATGAATAAATCGGCGATTTCGGTATTATTATCTTCTGCTGCTGGGTCGGGCAATTCGGCGATATTTTCGCCTGCATCTACGGTGATTCTAAATTGATTGAGACCAATAGAACCGTTTTGCGCTTGCATGGTGTAGTTGTATTCACGCTCAAATTCGGGCGAATCCACCATTTCATCCACGACGGTTACTTCTACGCCATTCGGCAAAATACGCTCTATCAAAAGTCGAAATTGGTCTGGCGTAGCTTTACCAATATTTGTTACGGTAAATGTGAGGTCAAACCCATCATTGGCATCCGGCGTAGCCGGGTCGAAAGCAATAGAAGAGCGTTTGACAATAAAATCGGGCGCAGGTGCAGAATTGAGGCGAATAGAAGGGTCGCCATTCAGCGTCATTTGATGATATACAATACGATTACTAATACCAACTCCTTGGTCTTCAAGTTCTTGTGTAACAGATTTTATGACATCACCAATGCCCTGACCATAATTTTCGACTGCTAATTTTCGGTAAAAACGCTCTGCAAAAACATCCAACGCAGGCAAGCCGGAAAGGCTCACCGTAGCGAGAAAAGCTATCGCACCACCATCCTCTACAAAGACAAAGCGTTCGCCGAGGTTTTTTGCTTTTTGGTGAATTTGTCCGCTATAGCAACCCAATGAAAGTATCAATGGGTAGCGGTTTAGATTTTCATAATTTTCGGGCGAATCCAGATTGAAATCAAAACTATTGGGCGAAGAGTGACCATAGAAAGTAATCATGGACGAGCCATCATTGATCAATGAATCCAACAATCCTGAAGTCGAAATTTGAATCGGGTCAGAGCTATTTTTAAAGAAAGAACTAACCTCGCCACCGAAAAAGTCTTCCTCAATAACATCTTCGTATTGTTTGAGATTATTTTTAATCGCAGTTTGAATCGAAACATCACCGCCACCTAAGTGAATGATGCGTTTCATCCATGCTTTATCTTCGATAGTCTGGGGTAGGTTGACATTATTTTCAAATGCTTGTACTTTTTTTAGATAAATTCTCAATTCATCTACACTCGTAATCGGTATGCGTCCGATGGCAATACGCGGCACGTCAGAAGTCGTTGTAGCTGTCAGTAAATTGTCCGACGGGTCGTGACCGAAAGTAGGCGTGTAGGCGGGTTGAGCATTCCAATTGGTACGCACGGAGTAGTAGGGGCGGGCTTTCCCTATCATAAAAACGTACTTGGGCTGGGTCGTCCAATTTTCTAATGAAAAGCCCGTAAAATTCCGTACCGACATGGAGTGTTTGCTAATCCCGTAGGCAAATTGGTCGTACAATTCAGCTATATCAATCAACACAGGTTCGTAGCCCGTTGTCGCGCGATAATCGGCGTATTGTTGGGCGTAATTTTCGCCTTGCATAAATTTATTATGACACAGCATCACGAAATCGCCTTGTGTATCAAAGTAATTCGTAAAATTCACCGAAATCATACCTTCCAAATTGGTCGCCGCACTTTGCGAAACGAGTACCAACTCGCGGTCGGTACTTGATGCAGGAAGCGCGATGCGAACGGTATTATTCGTCACATTCGTAAGAATACGCAAATCGTTTGTAAGGTCATATAAGATAGGCGGTTGGCTGCCATAATTGAAGTTGGTGATTTCCAAATATTGTTTACTACCGCTTGTGGGCATATTAAATTTGAAAGTACTTTTACCCTCAAAATCGAAGCTGCGTGGGTACTCTATTTTTACAAAAGCAATCGAATATTTATCAGAAGAACCTACCTGCCCCAATAAGCGTACATCTGTAGTTGCAGCGAGCAAACTCGTCGGGATATTTTGGTCGATATTAAAGAGGCGATAATTGGAAAAGTTGGCGTCATCTACGGAAAGATTGCTCCCATTAATACTCAGATTAACACTGTGCTGCACATCATCCACTGCCGCAAAATTCATCTCCAATCGCGCACCACTTCCGCCCGAAACCAAATTATTCAGCGTCATGTTATACGTTTTATCAGAAATAAACGAGTTGCCAAAACCCTCTCCTGGCGAAAAGGTAGATTCGTACTGTTCACCGTTTTCTACACCTTTATTATACTTAGGATTGTCAATTTTGACGACTTCGTGCAGGAAGGATGCTTCTGGTGCAGGAAGGCTATTGAGGTCATTTACAGTGTTGGTGAAGCGTCGGTTGTTCGTCGAATTATTCCACGTCAAAAAGACCGCTGACGAATCCGTATACATGCTGTAGTACGGATTAAACAATTGGTCTTGCGAGACATACATATGTTTGTCCATATCGCCTTTGTTTTTTTGTGTATAAAACTCGATATAGTCGCCGCTGCCCATTGTGCCATTGGTAGAAGTATAAATCGGTAACTCCTTACCATTGACAAATAGCTGTAAATTTTGCGCCGAAACGGAACCCGGAACACCCGAACTCGCCAGCGTTTGGTATGGAATACGATACACACCATCTGCCGTAACGTAGGCTTTGCGGTGTGATTGGTCGTAATTTATCCATTCGTTGCCATAAAGCGTATCGCTATCGACGTACATTTGAGCGTGTAATCCGAATGCGAAAAATAATAATCCGAATGTAAGTATTGCAAACTTTTTCATAATAAAATGAATTTTTGAATTTTTGATTGAGATACGTAGCACAGACAAGAATGCCGTCATGCGTTGGTACAAGTTATCTGTATTGCGTTATTAGTAACGAGACACGGGCTGGAAGTGCCGTGCTACGTTCTTTTCTTCCGCCCAAGTCTTTGCACGCGCATATCCACGACCAAAGACACCAAATGCGAGTACAAACTTTCCGCCGTATTGCCCCAATTGGTGTAGGCGTAGTCGATGCGGATATAGCGTTGTACATCGTCGCCATCGCTCTTCTGCGGGATTTGCAGACCGATACCTGCATTGGGTTGAAAAATCAGGTTTTTGTCTGCGCCATTGGTGGCGTCATTGAGTACCCGTTGGATATTATTAATGCCGCCGCGTAGCGAAACGATGTTACCATAACTAAGTTCGAGTCCTACTCTTGGGTCGATATTAAACGCCGGACTGCTGATGAGTACATTGCGTTGCCCGTCTGTATTGATGTCAAGGTCAAGTGCTGTGAGGAGTTTTATTTTTTTAGTAAAATTGGCGGTATAAGCTGTGCCGAGCGTAAATTTCGGCACCGTAATTTCGACCGAACTTGTGGGGATGTTATTATCTGTCAATTCAAAAACGGCGCGTTCTGCTTCGGTAAAAGAAAACTCCCATGCCGTGAATGTGGATGTAATATCATGCGCTGTCAGTCCGAAATGCCAATGGTCTTTGAGCTTATATTGTATGCCCAAATCTGCCCCGAAGCCCCATGCTTTTGCAAAAGTTCCGGCTTGTCGGCGGATTACTTTTACGCCGCCGCCTATCTGCAAACCTCTGACGAATAGCTTTTGTGCATATGCGACATTGAAGGCATAATCTGCTGCTGAAAAGCTCGTAATATTATCAAAATTCAAACTCCCATCAGAGTCCAAAAGCTCAAGCGTATTGGGAATATTATCTACTCCAAAACGCACGCCTGAAATGCCAAGCACAGCGCGGGTATTTCCAAATTTGACGGGTTTGGCAAGTGCCAAATAATCGAATTGACCGATACCCGCAAACCATTCTGCGTGCATGGCAGATACCTGAAACGACACGCGCACATCCGCCAAACCTGCGGGGTTCCAGTACATCGACGTCACGTCGTTGACCGTAGCCGCTTGTGCGCCGCCCATGCCATGCGCTCGTGCGCCTACACCTATATTTAAGAATTCATTGCTGAATTTAGGTGCTTGCGCCATCAATAGGCTGGTATTCAATAGGATAAGGAAAAAATAAGTAGCGGATTTCATTTTGTAAAAACGATGGACGGTATACGGTAGACGGTATACGGTAGATGGTGGACGGTATACGGTATACGATAGACGTTGGACACATAGCTGGCAGGTTTTTTATAATTTAAAAAAAAACTGTTGAATTGCTGTATATCTTTACCGCTTGTCGTTTACCGTTCGCCGTTCACCGTCTGCCGTCCACCGTCTGCCGTCTGCCGTTCGGTTAAGATGCTCGTCGCATGGTTTCTGTTAGACGTGGTATATTTAGTTCGAGGATCAGACTAATCGTATGTGAATTTTCGGTCAGTGCCTGCTTGCCCATCGGGAAAGCATAGTCGATATGGAGTGCGTCAAATAACTTGATACCCATACCGATATTGGGCTGTATAGCTAATATTTTTTTATCGTTAAAATCAGTGGCACGTTGAAAATTATTGACGCCACCGCGCAAGAAAATTAAGTCATTATAACCCAATTCGAGCCCGAAACGCGGGTCGATACTGAGGGGGTTGGCACTGATGAGTACATTGCGCTGTCCGTCGAATGTTGTTATCAAATTTGCCTCTGCTAATAACTGCACAAATGGTCCTTTGGGCGATTTTCGATTACTATTTTCTGCACTAAAATAAAAACGTTTGTCGTAGGCTACACCGATGACCACTGAGGGTTTGGTGATTTCTACGCTACTTTGAGGGAGTTCATTATCAGTAAGTTGGAGTGTTTCTTGTTCGGTTTCTGTAAAATCAAAAGTCCAGGCATTGAAGGTAGAAGTGATGTCTTTTGCGAAAAGTCCTATGCGCACATCTTTGATGGAATATTGTGCGCCCAGATCCAAACCGAAGCCCCATGCACTTGCAAAAGGACCGACTCTTCTGTGTATGATTTTGGCATTTGCACCAATATTTACGGCTGACAAACCTTTTGATCGAGCAATCGGTAATTTGCGAGCGTAGCTAAATATCATGGCATAATCTGCCGCCGAAAATTCGGTCGTGTTGCCGTAATTGAGTGTGCCATCGTCGTCATATAATTCTAAAGTATTTGGGATGTTATCGACACCCAATCGGATGAAGGAAAAGCCCACGGCGTCCTGATATTTGCGCTTGGCTTTTGATTTGTCGGAAGACCGCGTACCCAAGGGCGAAGCGATACCAAAATAATCGTAATTGGAGATGCCGGCAAACCATTCGGAATGCGTAAAACCGACTTCTACCACATCGGGGTCGATATTGACTAATCCGGCAGGGTTCCAAAAACTTGCGGTTACGTCATTCGCGCTCGCCACTTGTGTGTTGCCCATTGCTTGGCTGCGTGCCGATACACCAATGTCCAAAAATGCGTTGCTGTATTTTTGTGAAAAAACTGATGTGGAAATAGCAACAAAGAAAATTGTACTAAAAAAAATGCGCCTCATATTGTGCCGTTCTTTGTTCTTCGTTCTTTGTTTCGTGCGAAGTGCAGTGGTCAAAAAACTCGTTTTTAAGAATAATTTAAGAATTTGGTGTAGAAACGTTAAGGTAGATTTGATTATTGTTTGTCTATAAATTGTTTCTTCAAAAACAGTGCCCTTATTACCGTGATTCGATAATGTTCAAATTTAGTTAAAAACCAAAGTATAGATAGTCTTTTCAGCGACAATAATTGATTCTTTCTAAGTATTTTCTAATCAATTGTTAAACCCATTAACTATATTTTTAGTTATCGAAAAAAAACTGTACATTTGTACAAAGTCAAACCGAAAATTATGGCAAAAAAGATACTAACACCACTGGAATTAAAGGTTATGAACATCTTGTGGCGATTGAACAAAGCCTTTGTGAAGGACATTCGTACTAATTGGGACGAGCAACCGCCTCCTGCATACAACACGATTTCTACTATCGTCAGAATTCTCGCGGATAAGGGTTATGTGGCGTATGAGGCGCATGGGCGCACGCATGAATACCATGCTGTCATCAGTCGCGAAGATTATCAGGGTACCTTTCTAAACAACGCTTTGAAAAATGTGTTTAAAGGATCAGCGAGTACGCTTGTCTCTGCGCTGATGGATAATGACAAAATATCAGACAAGGAACTTGAAGAGTTGAAACGTCTTATCAATGAGTGAATTTTGAATGAGCAAATGAATGGTATTTGCGCTTATCTACGATAACTATCGGGATGAACTTGAACTTAAAAAATGTTACTTTATTTTACATTAAGTTATTTGCTTTCCGTGCCAGGTATATTGGTGTACTTCCTTTTTGTAAGAGAGGGGAGTACGCCTGTGCATCGTCGTCACTTTTTGTATTTTATATTGGCGATGAGTTTGAGCTTGCCTGCGATATTTCTCCGGTTTTTCTCTGCCAGCCCTGCTACACAGGCACTTCAATCTGTATTTGAGCCTTCCATTATAACCACCGCATATCAGGAGGAAGTCGAATTGTGTTACGACAAAGCCATGCACGAAAGAGATTTTTGTCAGTGCGAAGCATTGGAACAAGAAAGTATTGTTTTGTACAAAAAATATGGTTTGTACGAAACGGCGATTGACTATAAGTTTTATATGCAGCTCATTTATGCGGTTGCTGCTTTGATGATATTTATTTGGTTGGCTATCAGGTGTGCTTTTTTAGTAGGCTTGATTCGACGGTCAAAAAAGGAATTGAAATGGATTGATGGCAAAGCCTACTACTTGCTTTACGACGACAATAACGAGATTTTGGCGGCATCTTTCCGGCTGTGGCATCGCTATGTCGTATGGAAACCTGCACTTAGCACACTTCCCGAAGAAGCTCAACAAGCTATTCTTTATCATGAAGTTGCACATATCGAAAACCGCGATACTTGGCAACAAATTGCCATTGCTTTGCTTCAAATATTTTGGTTTCTCAATCCGGTTTATTATACCATAAAAAAAGAATTGCACTTGCTCAATGAGTACCTCGCAGATGCTTTTGCCGCTACCAAAACGGGCAACCAACGCAGTTATGCTGCCTTGCTCATTCGCCTTAAAGAGCAACAACAATTTGGTTTATTGCAGCTTTTTGGTACGCATCCTTTCAAGTCGCGCATTCTGCAATTGGCACGACCAACACCACAAAATCGACGGCTTTATTTTCCTGCCATTGCTGTATTGGCTGCTATGTTTTTGATAGGTTGTTCTACAACGCCTGTGCTGACGCAGCAGTCGCGTACCTTCCACGAATACGAACTCGTTCAACAAGAACATCTGAAAACCGGAAAAACGTACTTCTGTAAAACTTGTCTGTACAAACAAGCGGGGGAGGAGTGTGAATGACGGTAGACGGAGGCTTATGCTTGACGGCTAACGCCTGACAGTTAGCTGGATGCTCTGCTTGACGGTTTTTTTTTAGAAAAATTGGAAAACGTGATAAAATCTCTTATTTTTGTAACATGAACATACAATATATCTCTGACAGTGTGGGCAGCCTTACTGGTGTTTTCATTCCTATCAATGAATGGAACAAAATGCGAGAGCAATTTGAAGGCATTGAGAATATGGATGCTGATATTCCAGAGTGGCATAAGCGTGAATTAGATAAACGCATTGAGAGTTATGAAAGTAATCCTAAACAAGTCCTTGATTTTAATAAGGTTATGGACGATATAGAAAAAACTTTATAATGTACGATGCTGTTATTTTGCCGCTTGCGAAAGAAGATATTCGCGAAGCTGCTCATTGGTATAATGATAAAAAGAGAGGACTTGGTTTGAGATTTACAGCCCAGGTGCGCGAGCAAATAATATTTATCAGAAAACATCCTGGAATCTTTGCTATCAGATACCGCCAAATACGAACTGCTGTATTGAATAAATTTCCCTATATGATTCATTATCAGGTAAATGAAGACGAAAAAAAGATTGTTATTCATGCAGTTATACATACTTCACGTAATCCTGATTTTTGGGAGAAACGATAAATAAAGTCTATTATTAACCGACAAAAAATATTTCTTTTCTATAAGTTCATCTTTTTATAAATATATATGAAAAAAAATGAGACTGCTATTCTGCTCATTCATTGCCCCGATAAAAAAGGTATTATTCGTGCGGTGACGGATTTTTTGTATGAAAATGACGGCAACGTTGTTTATCTCGATCAACATAGCGACCATTCATCCGGCGAATTTTTTATGCGAATTGAATGGGAAATTGAGGGTTTTCAAATTGGACGAGAAAAGATAGAAGAGTATTTTGAGACGCTCATAGCGCAGAAATTTGGGATGTCATGGACGCTGCATTTTTCTGACCAAAAAAAGCGCATCGCCATTTTTGTAACCAAACTTTCGCATTGCTTATACGATATTTTGTACCGTTGTCATTCGCGCGAATGGGATATGGAAATTCCTTTGATAATCAGTAATCACGAGACTTTAAAGCCCATTGCGGAGCAGTTTGATATACCGTTTTATCATATTCCAATCACGAAAGAAACGAAAGCCAAGCAAGAAGTCAAGCAGCTCGAATTGCTTGCTAAATACGAAGTAGATTTAATCGTATTTGCGCGTTATATGCAAATCGTATCCGGCGATTTTATTACGCATTATCCTAATAAAATAATCAATATACACCATTCATTTCTACCTGCTTTTGTAGGCTCAAAGCCTTACCATGCTGCTTTTGATAGAGGCGTGAAAATTATTGGTGCTACGAGCCATTACGTCACTGCCGACCTTGATGCAGGACCAATAATCGAGCAAGGCACAGCGCATGTAACACACAAAGAAAGTGTCCGCAATTTTATCAGAAAAGGAAAGGATAACGAAAAAATTGTTCTGTCAAAAGCGATTGCTAAAGATATTAAACACAAAATTTTGGTTTGTAATAATCGGACGATAGTCTTTGATTAGTCGATAGTCCAGAAACTATAAGGAACGCAGGACAAATAACTTGAGTGTATCACAAATCGGTAGCAACGGCAATCCAAAACTCCAAACCAAACCTTCTTTCTGAATTTATTTAATTTATTTGAGTGTATCATAAATCGGTGGCATTGAAGGTGCGAGATACGCACCTTGATGACCTTTGGGCTTGGCTTTTCTACAAACGGGGTCGATGCTAAGGCATCTTGTCATTAGAATGTGTTGCCACCGATTTGTGACACACTCAAGTTATTTTTACTACTTCGTAAAAGAAAATATTTCTCCAGTTCCATTTCCATTTTTTTGCAATAAAGATATTTTATCTATGTCACATCAGGGCGTTAATTGTGCTATAAATAGGTCTTATTGTAGATAACTTGCGACCAAACTTTACTCAATAATACTCTTTATTTAGCATGTACCAAAGGATGGCTGTAGCTGTCTTATTTAGTGAAAGAAAATAAATAAATTGCCCCATTATGCTTGTTCTTTTCCCTTCTAAAAAACACAAAAATAATTCCGTAGCTACGGCTATGTAACGATTTTTTGAATTCTTTAGAAGAAAAAATTACGGCGCATTATGGAACAATTTATTTAATTTCTTTCACTTACCTGATTATTACTATTTTTTTCGTCTTCCTTAAGTCAAACACAATTTGACAATTATTAGGCATGAAATAAAGAGGTTTTAGCGAAAGTATTATGATAGATATTCAGCAGCAAATCGGCACGATTTATTTGGGAGAACCCAAGAAAGTAATAGGGGATGTATCTCGCGATTTTCTATTGAAAGTGGTGGGTAACAGGAATGGAGATATACTGGATAAGGAACTGATAAGGGGAGTACTCAAAGAGATTGATGAGGTAAAATTTGAGTCGAGAGAAACTGCCTTAGAGTATGCTTGTCGTACCTTTCATCTTGCCAAAGAAATTAATTTTGTCGAAGGCATTATCCGTTCGGGCATTCATCTTGGAAATTTGTATTGGTTTAAAGCAGATTTTAAAATATCATTAGAATATTTTCAACTGGCTTTACATTATAATGAAACATTTAAAGACCAATTATGTGAAGGGGGCATACAGAAAGGAATCGGTAATTATTATTTGAGGGTGGGTTTTTTGAAAGAGGCACTCAAACATTATACTAATTCGGTGAATATATATAAAGCTTTGGGAGACGAAAATCAATGCGGTTCACTCTATAATAATATTGGAATCGTATACAAAGATGAAGGAGATTATGAAAAAGCATTATCGTATTATTTGAAATCCTTGAATATTAAAAAGAACTCGGGAGATTTTAACGCACTGGCTAATGTATACCTCAACATTGGTATTTTGAATGACATTCAAAAGGAACATGAAAACGCATTAAAGTATTTTAAAAAAATATTGGAACTTCCATCGGACAAACTTGATGATATTATTTTGGCAAGTGCTTATAATTCTGTAGGGCAGACATATGTAGAATTAGGAGACAATATAAACGCATTAAATTATATATATAAATCATTGAATATTAATAAAAAAATTGAAAATAAAAGCGGTATGACGCATTCTTATCAGGAAATAGGTAGAGTGTTGGAAGCTAATCAAGAATATGGCGCAGCTACCGTTAATTACGAACAAGCACTCAAAATAAGTCGTGAAATTGGTTCTCTTTCCGATGAGGCAAATTGTTTGCACTGTCTTGGACAGTTAAATTATCAAATACAAAATTACCTAACAGCTGAACAACAACTCAAAAAAAGCTATGTGATGTCGGAGGCGATGAATCACAAACCAAAACTCATTGACATCGGCCAATTATTAGCGGATTTGCACTACAAAACAAATCGATTTCGTGAATCATGCGATTACATGAAGCAAGTTTACAAACTTCAAGTAGAACTCTCTGATGAAGAAAAAACAAGAATACTCGTTGAAACGAAAACTCGATTTGAGCTACAACAGCGCGATTTGGAAATTGAAAAACTTAGTGTAAAACAAGAAATGCTGCTCAAAGCCAATCAAGAACTAGAGCTATTTGCAGGAAAGGCAGCCCATGACCTCAAAGAACCACTTCGCATGATGAGCAGCTTTAGTTCGCTTCTGCACCGCAAATATGGAAATCAACTCGATACCAGTGGGCAGGAGTTTATCGGACATATCCACGAAGGCGCAAAACGCATGGAAAAGCTATTGACAGACATGCTCACTTTTGCCAAATCAGGCGCAGACCCCAGCCAATCTGTAGAAGTAAATCTCAACGATATACTCCACATCGTAAAAAGTAATCTGAGACTTATAATAGAAGAAAAAAACGCAGAAATACAGTGCGACGAACTACCAATGGTCAAGGCTGCCAATGTTGCAATGATTCAACTCTTGCAAAACATCATAGCGAATGCACTCAAATTTACCAAATCTGATATTGCATCAAAAATTAATATGAGATATGTCACACGTGGCGATAATTTCTACCAAATATCCATAACAGACAATGGCATCGGCATTCCAAAAGCACAAACTGAAAAAGTATTTATCATCTTTCAAAGGGTACACAAAAGGGGAGATTATGAAGGTTCAGGCATAGGATTGGCAACATGCAAAAAAATAGTAGAATGTCTTGGGGGCAAAATATGGTTAGAATCCGTAGAAGGCGAGGGGACAACTTTTCACTTTCTACTGCCCAAAATATAGAAAAGTATAATGTCATTTCTAAAAAAATAAATACTTGCACAATGAAAAATCAAATGAAAAAGATACAACTTCTATTCGGATTGCTTTTTTTTGCAAGCCTATCCTTTGGGCAAAATGTAGGTATAGGCACACCTACACCCGACTACACCCTCGACATCAATGGCTCACTAAGCGTCAATGATACCATTTACCACAATGACGACTCCGACACGTGGATGGCATTTACGGCACCCGATACTTGGGAACTTACCGTTGGGAGCAAACGAATCAGCCAAGTAGATGCCATCAATTCTACGCTTGACATTAATCCCGATTATTCTGACATCAACTTCCTAATCCGCGGCGATGGCATCAACGCCATGCAAGGAGCGCAAACCAATACCACTGACGCACTATTTTATGCAGATACACAAAACGAACTTATCGGTATTGGTACAAGTATCCCCGAACACTTAATCGACATAGACGGCGGCAACATGCTCATCCGCGGCGACGGCATCAACGCCCTGATGTTTGCCGACCACAACAACAGCAGAATAGGAATCGGCACCACCACCCCCCAACACTTGATTGATATAGACAATGGCAACATGCTCATCCGCGGCGACGGCATCAATGCCCTACTTTTTGTAGACCATTTCGACGATAAAGTAGGCATCGGCACAAACAATCCGCAGGAAGAACTACACGTTGTAGGCACAATAAAAGCAGACACAATAAAAGCAAATCATGTACAAATTCCCCATATAAAATATGGACAAATGCTTATCAGTAGTTCGGAAAACGGTACAGACCTTTTCATCCGCGAAATTAACTACCCTGAAAGTGGATTTACCAACCCGCCTCATTTATTTATCACTATAAACGATGTTGATAATCAGGGGTCTACAGGAGCAGAAGTTTATTCATATAGCGTTTTTGACGTCACGCCTACGAGTGCCAAAATACGCCTTGAAGAAACAGATTCTGGAATTATGTTTGGCGACATCATTATCTACTGGATGGCAATAGAATAACTGCCTATCAGTCCATCGTCGATAGTCGATAGCTTACTACAAATCAAACAAGTGTACTAAGTAGCGGAAAAAGAAACCGTCAAAAAGTAAGGATATTTTCGTCTTCCCAAAGGAGTTTTTGGGGAAGAGTCATTTCAAAAGAAAGATTCTTTGACAAATCCAGTGAAGTGAATAATAATTTGGGCGTATCCCCCTCCTTATCAGTCGGGGGTCGGGCTATCCGGCACTCTCTCCACTCCGCTATCGCTACGTTACGTTCAAACAACACC
>Ga0114956_1002551_pt1 | contig 14299 bp, 10 predicted proteins | sample MaitaG_FD_87304 | JGI IMG/M metagenome (GOLD analysis project Ga0114956, IMG submission 87304) | Marine algal microbial communities from Maine, USA - Maine_Asex2 metaG | ecosystem: Host-associated > Algae > Red algae > Unclassified | place: Maine, USA | collected 2015-01-05 | reverse complement strand
TTTTACGAGAGAATCCCATTTTTTTATTTCGTCAGAAACCCATGACTTATCACCAGATGTTGGGTTGGCTGCTGTAGGGATGAAACAGATTTTTGATTCGATTAAAGGAGCCCCAAGTAATTCTTCACAGCTATCTATTAGTGTTTGATTGTTTAACCCTTGAGAAGTTAGTAGAAGCCTCATTAAATAACCTTACAGAATATACAACTTGCTACAAACAAACTGTAGCCCCGATAGAGCCCGCAAAGTGAACCTGGCAGGGTAGTACATTTGTACACGGCGTTTAATCATTCATCGGCGATGAGTAACTAACTTTGTTGTCGAGTTCTAAGAATATTCATTAATTGTTTTATCAGCCCTGAGTCTTAGAATTGTTTTTAATAGGCCTATTCCTATACAATAATGCTTTTTTAAAAGGCTTTACCTACAGTCTTTAACAATAGAATACCACTCGCTATATATTTGCTTTCCTGTTTCTTCCCATGGTGGTCCCCAAACTAATGCAGCTGCATCTAATTCTAAAGCTCCAAATAATTTCTCTGAGTTTTCAAAATCAACTTTAATGTTAGAATTTTCAAGTAGGCAAGAAGCTATGGATTCATCTAGATTCTTTGAAGAAATCCAAGAAGTAATATATTTCTTCATCCCAACGCATTCCGAAAAATGTTTTTCGATTTTTCTAACTTCAGCCATGTAATTTGCCTCAGAGTTTGTATACGGCTTTCCAAGTGCTTTTTGATTTGCTGCAGTCGAAAACATGCGATCGGCTAAATGTAATCTTGGTTTTTCTATAGTTATTCCGACTGCAGACAATTTCTCTAGACCTATATCTTTCACGGCAGCTGTCGCTGCGCATTGTGCGTCTGTTTCTGAAATCATATTGGATTCAGAATGGTCAGAATATATTTCTTTACTTATTGCATTGATTAATAATGACTCGTCTGCAGACAGAACCTGTATTTCTGTCTGGCTGATTGTTGTTACCTTATTATCTAAAGTTGACTGAATTCCAGAGTCGCCACATGCTGTTAATATAAAAGCCAAAATAATTGTGGTGGTCAAAATTCTCATACTCAGATCCTTAAAACATCTATGTGATCAATGTCGGCTTTGTAGCAACCATTTTTAGAAATACGAATAAATGAATGTAATACAAAATTAAATAATCAAAAATAAGCCATAAACTGTTTCTGCTAGCTGACTCTAAGCTGTTCAAGTGGATTCCCGATCGGTGTTGGGAATGACGATTTTTTCAGTACCCCCGATAGGAATCGAACCTACGCACACGGTTTAGGAAACCATTGCTCTATCCACTGAGCTACGGGGGCTAAGTTAATTAGTGTAGCGAAATTAGTATGCTTATCTGTGCGTAGAGCTAATAGATAATGGGAGAGTCTTCAAGATTCGATTTGCTGATTTATGATACTCCGTGAAACGGCCTAAGCGGAGCGGATATATTGTGGGGATCTATAATAAATTAAGATCCCCTTTTTAAGCAGCTAAAGCTAATCGCAGATCGTCGATGCCTCTAGACAACAAACTTTTAGCAGTCCCAGAAGGAATATCCATAGCCTCAGCTATTTCCTTAGTAGTCCTGTCGCCGTAATATCTAAGAACTAAAGCAGTTCGCTTCCTAGTCGAAATTTTAGACAAAGCGTCAGCCAAGTACGGTTTTTCAATATGTTCCTCATCTTTTAGAAACTGCATCTTATCTCTTCTAGTTGATCTTTTTCTAAGCTCATCATTACATCTATTACTAACTATCAGCCTTAAATAATGCAAAGGCTTTTCAAGGCCATCCCACTTCTGCCAAACAGTATTAAAAGACTCTTGAACAATTTCTTCAGCTACAGACAATCGATCAACTTTACCTAAAGCTTGACGAACAGTCTTTGAATAATAGCTGCCATACAGAGCTTCAAAATCTTTAAGCTTTTTTGTACTATCAATACTTGTAATCATTGCCCAATACCGCCTTAATCAATGATCTCATTTGCAGCGATAAATAGCTATAGGTAGTTCACTTTAGCTATGGGCCAATCGGGCAACGGCTAAAAAGGCTTTAATATAGGGGATATTAGGAACCAAATTACATCCGTGAGATTTTCTAGACAGCTATAGGAATTTGATTTAAGGTATAAAAAAGAGAGAGACGGTCTCTCGTGACTCCGCCAAGATACACGAGAACCGTCTCACCGCATCGGTTATTTCCGCCAGCGATTCCCACCAATGAATACAAAATCGCTATACAAGACTATAAACACACCTTTCTTGCCATGTCAATAGACAAGCATGTATTATGGTGCTATTAGTTCGAACAAAAACCTGTATCGTGGTCTAGTGGAAACTGATACACAACAACCATTTGCTACCAAATCTGAGCAAAGAGAATGGCTAAACAATATTCTTACAGCCGAAGATCCTACAGAAGGTTTGTGGGAAGCTTGTAAGTCGGGACTGGCAGAACAAATCATCCCAGAACTAACAGCTTTAGAGCTCGAACAAGATCCAGTCCACAAACACAAAGATGTTCTAACTCACACAATTATTGTAACCTCGAGAGCAGAACCAGATCTAACACTGCGTCTCGCAGCGTTGCTTCACGATATTGGCAAGCCGGCTACTCGTAGATTTAACTCAGATGGTGTAACGTTTCGTCATCACGAAATCGTCGGTTCAAAAATAGCTCGAAAAAGACTAGAAAAACTAGAATACGAACCAGACTTTGTAGACACAATTGTAGAACTAGTACGTCTATCGGGAAGGTTCAAAGGCTACTCAGACGGCTGGACCGATTCAGCAGTGCGAAGATACGTTCGAGACGCCGGCGATTACATAACTTACTTGAACAAACTTATAAGGGCAGACTGTACAACAAAGAACGCCCACAAAGAGCAGCAGCTTCAAAAATCTGTAGACGAACTAGAACAAAGAATCTTAGATCTAGAAGAAGAAGATAAACGAGCAGCGCTACGACCTCAGCTTGATGGTAATCAAGTAATGGAAATTTTGGAAATGCCGGCCGGCAGGGTAGTAGGACAAGCCGTAAAATTTCTTACTAAAATTAAACTTGAAGAAGGCGAACTCGATGAATCTGAACTAATCGCAAGATTAAAAGAATGGTACCAAAGTCAATAGTTATTCTAAATCAGAAATTATTTCTCTAAGACCAAACCAGTCGTAATCTGTCTCGGTGATGTGATAAATTCCTAGGCCAGACAAAAAACTCATAGCAACAAGCAAAAGTAAAGTAATGAACTTTACTAATCTTGACCAAAACTTTCTAGGTTTCTTTTTAATCTCGGCAGCGTCATCAACAGAATCTAATTCTGTTTCAGTAATCTGAACTAAATCAATTTTTTCAACAGTGCTGGGCTCAACTGTGGGGGTTTCTTCTACGATGTCGACAACAGTAGTTGCAACGATATCTTTCTCAACCTCAACAACGCCAGCTTGTGCTTGTGCAAGTTGGTAAGGCTGCGCAGATTCAACAACCTGAGAAGGTGCGTCGTCTGTAGAAAAATCTTTAATCGGATTATTATTTTCATCGCGAGCAGAATCAGTCGATAAATCCCAAATTTCTCCTAAAAGCCCTCCAGGATCTAAATCAGCAATTGTTGAAAGAGGCTCTAGATTGGAACTGAAGCTTGCTTCTTCAGATTGCAGACCTTTGGCAGCTCCTACAGAAACAGCAAGACTTGCTCTAGCTATATCAAAAGATTCCACCAACATGTCGCTTATCTCGACATCTGAAATATCTTCCAGTTGGATTTCTTCGTCTTCACCAAGTAATTGTAAATATAAAGAACGGTCATCTGAAGCAACGTCTTTCTGTTTGGCCTCAGTTACTTCACCGTCTCTTACGGTTGCCGTCCACCAGTATCCGGAACCAACACTAAACCTACAATCTATATTATTGTCTAAACTTCGTGCGGCAGCGTTCGCCGCAAGTTCTAATCTTGTTAAAGGAATTTGATTGTCTGCAAAAGCGTCACGAATTTGTCTAATCGAATCAAGAGGAGCATAGCTGATTGAGTCGTTATGAGAGACCCGAGAAATTGTTTGACCAGTCTTGATCTCTAACGCATCTATCCAAGCTCCAGAATCAGTATTGCTAATTACTCCAGAATTTTGAACTCCAAAAGTAACTGCAACTTTTGCATCGTTAATTAGTTTGTCTGGGAGTTTAGCCCATAACGCTTTTAGTTCAGTAGTGAGTTTGTCTGCATTATCAGAGTCAACATTAGATCTTTTTAGCTCAGCGTAACCGATAACTCGTGTGGCCTCTTCATCAAGAATTGATGCTCGAATAACGCTAGTGTCAACTTCTATTCCAATGCAACTCTTAGAACTGCTCATTAATTACCCTCTATGTATTGAATAAGGTATTGAAAATGCTTCAACACGCGTCAACATGTAATGGTGCCTTAAAAATAGTGTAAAAACAAGTTCGATGGAGAACTGTAAAACAATCATAACTATTGTAAATTAGCTTATTTAGGGTCTTAATTTAGTTTATAGCCGTAGCGCAGCATCAATGGAGCACAAATTGTAGTTACAACCAACTTATCTCTGGTTGATAGCCTTTTTCTCCAAGCCTCGTCTTTGCGAAGAACTAGTTCATCGCCAGCATTAAACCTCATAGGATTCCCGGCGACTGAATGCATATCTTGAGTTATTTTTGCTTTACCATCGGACAAGATTTTGACACCAGAAATATCGATATCTATAAGATTTGCAATTGTTTCTAGAACCTGTTCCGGTTCATCAAGAAAAGTTTCGTACCGTACAATTTCAGATTGCAAACTTTTGTTTAAAAATTCAAACCCTAAGTTATCGGTTACCCAACGAGTTGCAGTGCGTCGTGCCTTATACCTTGGCATAAATTCGCCATCAGTCTCTGGTCGATCAATCTTTTTAGTCCAAGAATAACTAACCCCTCGTGGGTCCCGGATCAAATGTACAACTCTGACATCTAAACTTGGTTCCAATGACATTAGTGCAGCTGTAGATAGATGCTTTGAAGATTCAATTAACACATCTGGATGTCCTGCAATCTCTGCGGATGCATTTATAACTTGACCTAAGTGGCTGATATATTCGTCTTGGTCTGGTGAGATTTCACCGGTATGATGGGCTCGGATTATCTTTGGAAGAGAACGTGATCTGTCAGTTTTCCAACGTAAAGAAATCATTTTTTCTAAATCAATATTTTGCCAACCGCCAAAAGCGAGTTCACCTACAGCTTGCCAATGAGGGCAGGCATCAAATTGTTCGCCACAACTACATTTTTCGTTATCTCTTATGCCACGTTCCCATAGGTGGAGAGTTTCGCCTAAAGCAAAAGTTCCGGGGAATTCGTTGACAAGTTTCTCAATCAAAGTAGAACCTGAACGGCCTAAACCACCAATAAATAGAACTTTTTGATTTTTGGTGTTCATTCCCAGCCCATTTTTCTATTTAATAATTTCTCTAAGTTTTGGATGTCTAGACTAAATTCTTTAACTAGGTGTTCTCTGATTTTCGGCTCAAGCGCGGGTTTAGATTTTTTGTTCCAAGCAGAAAACTCTTTAGGCTCGTGTGCTTCGATCTCTAAGAAATTTAATACTTCGCTGTACGTCTCTTTTGGGTTGTCGTAAAGGTCTTCACTTCGTATAACTAGTAGTTGCTTGTCATCATAATATTTCATCCAGCGTTGGATTGGCTCAAAATATTTTCCCTGATCGATATAAGAGAAATGTTGGTGGGTGAAACTGTGATAGCTGGGATCTGAAAGCATTTTCTGCTCTTCTCCATTTAGTCTTTCAGCTTCTTCTTTGATAGCTTCTTCAAAAGGTAAGGTCTCAACTTTCTGTCTTGTTCTTTCGACCCAATGACTAAACGCCCTTTCAACAGGGTTTCTTAAAAGTGCAATAGCTTTAGCATTTGGAATTAAATCGTTTGCTCTGCTCGGAGCATGCGGATGGTATAAATAATAAGGCGTTGCATCGCCAAGTAGAATATTATGGCCGGCTTTTTTCTCTTTTAGAGTATGGGCGAACTTTGTGGGAAAAAAAGATTTGTACCAAGACAAACCACGCTCATAGTTAACATCAAAATAGTAGGCTCCTTTTCGGGTTTCTTTTTTTGGAAATAAAGATCCGATTTGTTTATGTTGTGTCAGCCAACGTGCAAGAGAAGTTGTGCCGCCACGCTTAGTTCCAATGATCAAATAATCGGGTGTAACACGAAGCGAATTTGTTAGTTGACCATAACTTCTGATAAGTTCGAGCCCTTTTGATCGAGTCTTTTTATAGACCCCTTCAGGCTTAACCTTTAAAGCCCCGAATGGGTTCATTTCTGGATATTGAGAATTTACAGCCATAGCTATCCCTACCATCGGTTGATTTTACAAAAAATAAATATTTGAGTTGATCTAACTTTGAATTGAAACATGGTCCCTAGAATCCAAAGAGTTGAATTACTCAACTCAATTAAACCCTTTTTTATAGCGCTGGCGTCGATTTGCTGCTAAGTTTGGTTTGTGAAGTTTCTTTGTGGTAGGCCAGGATGTGGTAAAAACTCAATCGCAACGCTACAAATAGACGCGCCTTCATCAACCGTTTCGCTAGTCGATCCCAGAGTCAGTCGCGATGGTGTCCCACTTTGTGACAGACATGCAGATTTGACAACGCCTCCAATGGGTTGGTCAATGAACGATTTGAGATCGCAGCAGCAGCTTGCAGCAGTCCCGACCGGTGACGATATTCCTACACGTGTACCAAAAATTCCTCAAAGAGTAAACGCACAGACCGCACAGGTTGAAAGCAAGCAAAAAAAGTCTAAGAAAAAACGCAATAAAGACGTACTAATTTCAGAAGCAAAAAAAATTAGCGACGATTCACTGTTTGAAGATTCAAGACCTCAGATGAATGAGGTTCTACAAAACCGAAGAGAACGAAAAAAGAATGAAGGCCCATCTAGTCGCCCTTCTAAACGAAGAGAAGTAGAAGAAGAAGCTGTTTCTGAAACAGATAAATTTCCTTGGCACCATCAATTCACAGATGAAGATGAACCAAAAGAGCTTCATGCTGATAGCCCTCTACTATCAAGGGCCTTTAGATCTAGCGTTGGTTAATGCTAGTTAATATATTCATTTTTTTTGTTTGTACCGCTTAGTATGTGCCTATGGACAATACATTAAAAATTAGTTTCGAAGGTTCAACTGGTGAACCGCTAGCAGCTAAACTAGATTTACCTTTTGGACCAATCAGAGCATACGCAGTCTTCGCACATTGTTTTACATGCTCAAAAGATCTAGTAGCAGTTAGAACAATCTCTAGAGCCTTGGTTGCAAAAGGTTTTGCAGTTTTTCGATTTGATTTCACAGGGCTTGGATCAAGCGATGGAGAATTTGCAAACACAAACTTCTCATCAAATATTGAAGACCTGAAAGCTGCTGTAGATTTTGTAGAAAAAACCTATGGCCCAGTTGAAGTTCTAATTGGCCATTCACTAGGAGGCGCTGCTGTTCTTTCTGCCGGTGCTGATCTAGATAACGTTGTAGCAGTAGCAACTATTGGCGCTCCATCAGAAGCAAGCCATGTGGCACACCTCTTTGAAGAATCTTTAGATGAAATTAATTCCACAGGTGAAGCTGAAGCTAGTATCGGTGGTCGAAAATTTAAAGTTAAAAAACAGTTTTTAGATAATATAAACGCTGTCTCGGTCCAAAAATGTGTAAACAACCTCGGCTCTGCACTATTAGTACTGCACTCACCAGTAGATAAAATTGTAGGAATTGAAAATGCAAAAGTTATTTTTGATTCCGCACGACACCCAAAGAGCTTCGTTTCCTTAAACAAAGCGGATCATTTGCTTTCTAATACATCAGATTCGAACTATGTTGCGGAAGTTATTTCTGCATGGGCATCGCAGTACGTTGCTGAAGCCAAACCAGAATCTCACGAAGATAACCAGGTAGTCAAAGTCGTTGAAACTGGTGAAGGTAAATTTCAAAACTTGATGCATAAAGGCAATTTTCATATTTTGGCAGACGAGCCAACAAGTGTTGGAGGTCTGGATTCGGGACCTTCACCGTATGATTTGTTAGCAATGTCATTAGGGGCTTGTACTTCTATGACATTAAGAATGTACTCAAATCATAAAAATTTAGATTTCGGAAAAATTTCTGTTGATGTTAGTCATACCCGGGTACATGCTAAAGACTGTGAATCTTGTAGCCAAGAACTAAAAGATTCTAACGCAATGGTTGATCAGTTCGAGAGAGTTATCTCGATAGAAAATTTACCGGAAGAGTTAACAAAGAAAGTTCTAGAAATTGCAGACAAATGTCCGGTACATAAAACTTTAGAAGCAAAAGCTAACGTTCTAACGACTCTTGAATGATCACCTGTTGTCAGGTCTAGATAAAGTCCAACGGGTTGTTCCTCCGGCAAGAATTAACATCATAAGGCTCAGTAAGCCTGTCATAAAGAAATTTATCTTTTGATTACTAGGTGTTGGATCCCATCGAGTAGAACAATTAATCCTTGGTGTCATCAATTCTATAAGACCTTCTAGATCTTCAACATCTTCAATTGACGAGGTATTGTTACAACCGTTAGCATTTTGAAGGTCAACTGTCGCTGCAGTTGCAGAACCGCCCCATTGTACAGGGTTAGCCCAACTCGCTTGCTCAAATACTGGACGACCTTCAGTAGGGAGTAAGAGCCCTGAAAACAACACAATCACAAGGAGCACAATTGGTAACGAAACGACAGCCCTAGCAGCATCTTTTGCAAGGGATGAAACAACAAGCCCAATCCCTACACACGCAGCACCGACACCAATAAGAGCAAAAATATATTCAATTTCGCCCAATTTGAATAAGGCACCGTAACCAATTCTGGGGGTTTGCCTAATAGAAGTAAACAAATGTAATGATGCTGCTTGAATCGTGACAATAGCTACCAGCACAATCCATTTACTAATCACAAAAGCATTTGAAGAAACCCCAACAGCTTTTTCTCGGCGAAACTGTTTCTTTTCATCTACGATTTCTCGGATACTATTAAAAGTTCCAAACCAAGTCATGACCAGTACCGTGACAAGCACATAATAGTAGGTGGTTGTTCCTGAGAAACCTGCGAAAGCGTTCCTACTAATCGAGAAAGCAACTAATAAACCAATCAGCGGTGGCTGTAGAAGCATCATTGCTAGCTTCTTTTTATCGCCCAATAAAGAATGTATGTAGCGTTTTGTTAGGATTTTTAAATCAAAGAAGAATGAACGTTTAGGTGTATCAACATGCTGGTTAATGTTAGAACTAAAATTTGTGAAATTATTTTGGGATTCTTCAGCTCTGAATTTATTGATCCATGGACCTGAGGGACTGGAACTTAGAATATTAAATACTTCAGCAATTGTTGAACAATTAAAATACTCAGCCAGATCTTTTTGTTTGCCAATATAGACTGGGCAGCCACCCGGAGCTAACACTATTACTTGGTCACATAGCTCAAGGCTTTGAACACTATGAGTAACAACAACGGTAGTGGTACCTTTATTTGCTAGTTCGCGTAGATTAAGCATTAGTTCGCGTTCTAGACCAGGATCTAATCCGGATGTTGGTTCATCAAGAATTAGAGCCTGAGGGGCTGAAACCATTTCGTAGCCAACACTAACCCTTTTTTTCTGTCCACCTGAGAGACTAGATATCTTTGTATCGAGTCTATTGCCAAGGCCAAGCTCTTTAGCTGTTTCGATAACGTCAGCTGCTATTTGTTTATTAGAAGTACCTTTTGGCTCACGTAGTTTAGCTGCGGCAGTGATCGCTTTTCTTACAGTTATAGTTTCGTGTATTGGATCATCTTGCGGAACAAATCCTATGCTTCGACCAATGCTTTCCTGAGAAGAATATAGATCTCTACCCCCGAGGAAAACGCTGCCAGTATCAGCTTTACGTCGGCCAGTTAAAGCGTTTAGCAATGTTGATTTTCCAGATCCGGAAGGGCCAACAATTGCTGTCATCGAACCTGCAGGCAGCATAAAACTGACATCTTGAAGAATCTTTAAGTTATCGCCAACAGTCACATTTAGATTTTGTGCTTGCAGAGGTAAACCGTATGCAATGTGTTGTTCTAACTTACCATTAGTTAATAAGAACTGATGTCTTCCAAGTTCTATTAGATCCCCATCTCTGAGGACTGCTTGGTTGACTCTTTGCCCATTTACAAATGTCCCGTTTGCACTTGTTAAATCTTGAATGACTCCGTTGCCAGCAGCATCTAAATTTAACTCTGCGTGTCTTCTAGAAACTAAAGGATCATCTAAGGTGATATCGCACAGAGGATCTCTACCCAGTACTAAATTTGTGAGTTGGAATACACCAGTTTTTCTACCCAAATTATCTAACATATTTGGGTCAGCCAAGCTAGCTACTTCGCTGTGGGCTTTTGTTTCTTCAACGGGGGAGCCAGAGATTACGGTATGATTTGATGAACTCGGTGGTTTAGGCGGTTTTTGCCTGGTACCTAAATCTTCTAGATCAACAAATAACATTGGCGCCGTTTCGGGCGGTCCTAACCAAAATTGGTTATGCCCTGGCACTAGCTTGACCTCAGCGACTCTACCTTGGCCTTGGCTAAGCCCATTTGTGCTTTGTAAATCAGTTATAGACCAGAATCCATCAACGTAGTTTAGCTGAGCGTGTTCTCTGGAAACTTGGTTATGTTCGATGCAGACGTCAGGAGTGTCTCTGCCTATGATTGAGCCATGTCGAGCAATATAAGATTTACCGAGATGCCAGATTAGTATTTGTGTTGAATCAGTTTTTTTATTTTCCATCATGTTGTTCAGATTCGTATGGTGTCTAATTTAAATCTACAGATTAAAGATCTTTATATAATCGACTACGAAGGTTGCTCCTTTAGAACCTAAGGCTCTGTTATCTAGTGGTCCTGGACGACCGCCTAATGCCAGATTAATTTTAATTTCTTTTATGGTTTGATTAAATGGAGCAGGGTAGCCTTGTTTCGTATTAGCATTTGTTACTTCATGCACAACTTCGCCATCTAAATACCATTTTAACTTTCCACCTTTACCGTAGTCGAAACGAACGGTGTGCCAATTATCAGAAAAATCTTCGTTTAATTTTTTGTGTTTGTTAATAACTTTGTGCTGATTATTTGGTTGAGCAAAATGCATGCTGAAGACGGGACGGTCTCTATCTTTGGCTGTCATTACTTCTATGAAATCTAATTCGCCACCGTTTGGCCAGCCTCCACCCGCCCAGCTTGAAGACCAAACAGCCGGCCAGAGCCCTCCTTGGTTTTTCTTATCAGCTGGAGTAAGTTTTACTCTGAACTCAATTCCTTGACCGGGTGAGAATGTTACCCCTCTGCTTCGTATCATGCCAGATGTGTGCTGTCTGGTATCATTGGCGCATTTTTGAGTTTCATTTTTTGCTGTCAGTATGAGTTGTCCGTTAGTCACTCTTGTATTTCGTGCCATATAACATTGCACTTCATTGTTGCCGTCACCGTAGCTAGATACATTTTCAACCTTCCAGGTTTTAGTATCTAATGAATCAAAGTTATCTTGCCAGACAGTCCTTTTGCCATTGCTAGGTACATCATTTAAAGTATTTGTAGATTTTGATGTCTCATCTATAGTCGTTTGTGGAGTGCTTTCAGTGCTGGTTGTAACCTGCTCATCTAAAGTTGTAGCAGTTTTTAGTTCTTCGATAACTATTGGTGTGGTGACTTCATCATTTATCGTTGAACTTGATTGGGAAGTGCTTGTTTTGACGCTGTTGTCATATTTTTTTAAGATTAATAAATTTGCAACCACAAATATGATCAAACCGAATAAGGCTATAAGAACTATGTATTTGCTGCTTCTTTTATCCGAATTGAGTTCATCAGCCTTATTTATGCTGTCAGCTACTACAGGTGCAGCATGATCGTTTTTATCTGAATTTTCCATATATTAAACGAACTTTTGAGTCAAGGATTTTATGCAAGATCTTCTATCTAGGGTATAGGTTCTAGATTAACATTGAAAGTGTTGATATATTCTTCAACACTTAGTTCGGCTATGTCGCATGCTTGTTTATTCAGCGTAATATTCTATAGGTAGACAGGTGCAATTTAAGTTTCTATCACCGTGGGCTTCGTCAACTCTGCCTACTGCAGGAAAATACTTAGTTTCTCTCAGATAGTCGAGGGGATAGGCAGCTTGTTGGCGACTATACGGCCTGTCCCAATCATCAGCCAGTAATATTTCTGCGGTGTGAGGGGCATTCCTTAAAACGCTGTTGTCTAGATCTATACTTTTTTCAGCAAGTTCTAAAATTTCATCATGGATCGAAAGCATTGCGTCACAGAATCTATCAATTTCATTTAAGCTTTCAGATTCTGTTGGCTCAATCATCAAAGTTCCTGGAACGGGAAATGACATAGTTGGAGCGTGAAAGCCGTAATCGGCTAGGCGTTTTGCAATATCAGCATTAGTGACTCCACTTGCTTCAGTAATCGGGCGAATATCGATTAAACACTCGTGCGCAATCAACCCATTTTCTCCTGTATATAAAACTTCGTAACGAGAGCTAAGTTTCTTAGCAATATAATTTGCAGAAAGAACAGCAACTTCAGTTGCATTGGTTAGGCCTACTGAACCCATCATTTTTATATACATCCACGAAATCGCTAAGATGCTGGCAGAACCCCAAGGCGCTGAAGAAACAACAATATCTTTTGAACCGCCAGTATCTTTTATCGGGTGGCCAGGTAGGAAAGGGGCTAAATGTTCAGCAACTCCAACTGGACCAACTCCAGGACCGCCACCACCGTGAGGGATACAAAAAGTTTTGTGCAAGTTTAAGTGAGAAACATCAGAACCAAACTCGCCTGGTTTAGCGATACCTACTAGCGCATTTAGATTTGCTCCGTCTGTATATACTTGGCCACCCGCATCATGGACCTTCTTGCAAACCTCAGAAACTGTAGCTTCGTACACTCCATGGGTGGAAGGGTAAGTCATCATTAGCGCCGCTAAACTATCGCTATTTTTATCTATCTTTACTTGAAGATCAGAAATATCAATATTGCCATTGTCATCACATTTAACAACTTCTACCTTTAAACCAGCCAATACAGCTGAAGCCGCATTAGTGCCGTGCGCAGAAGATGGAATTAAACAAATATTTCGATGATCTTCGCCTTGGCTTGCATGCCATTTTTTAATAGCTAAAAGCCCTGCATATTCACCTTGGCTGCCAGCGTTAGGTTGCAAAGATATTTTATCGTATCCAGTAATTTCAATAAGATCGTTTTCTAGTTCTTGAATAATCTGGTCATAACCTAGATGCTGATCGGTTGGTGCGTAAGGATGGATGTTAGCCAGCTCATTCCATGAGATTGGTTCCATCTCTGCAGCTGCATTCAATTTCATTGTGCAACTACCAAGTGGAATCATAGTTCTATCTAACGCTAAATCTTTATCGCTGAGTTTTCTTAACCAGCGGAGCATCTCGTGTTCGCTGTGGTAGCTATTAAAATTTGGGTGCTCTAAATATTTGCTAGCACGTAACAACTCTGAAGAGAGTTGTATCGGAGGTATCTCTGTTTCAAACTTATTTACACCAAAACTTACTACTAGATCATTTACAGTTTCTAAAGTAGTTGTTTCATCAAAACTTATTCCAATATGTGTTGAGTCAATTCTTCGAATATTAATTTCAGCTTTCAAACATTCAGAAATAATAGAATCAGTATTTTCTCCCGTAACGACTTTTATTGTGTCAAAGAAAGAGTCTGAAACTTCAAAGCCTTCTGATCTAAGCGCATCAGCAGTCAGGCAAGCAAAACCGTGGACTCTTGTAGCTATTTCTTTAAGGCCATCAGGCCCGTGCCATGCAGCATATGCTGCAGCTACATTTGCTAATAGTGCCTGAGCAGTGCAAATATTCGAGGTAGCTTTTTCACGTCTGATGTGTTGTTCTCTTGTTTGTAAAGCAAGTCGATATGCTGGCTTATCGTTTGAATCTTTTGATACGCCAACAAGTCTGCCTGGTAATGACCTTGCATATTTTTCTAATGTCGCAATGAACCCTGCGTGTGGCCCACCAAATCCTAGAGGCACTCCAAATCTTTGTGCTGATCCAACTACAACTGCAGCACCAAGTTCTCCTGGTGGAGTGATTAGACAACAAGCTAGTAAGTCTGTCGATACAGCAACTTTTATATCTGCCTGGTCTAGCTGATCAATAATTGGCTTAAGATTTATAACTTCTCCAGTTGAACTGGGATGGGTTAGA
>Ga0114956_1002548_pt1 | contig 14306 bp, 9 predicted proteins | sample MaitaG_FD_87304 | JGI IMG/M metagenome (GOLD analysis project Ga0114956, IMG submission 87304) | Marine algal microbial communities from Maine, USA - Maine_Asex2 metaG | ecosystem: Host-associated > Algae > Red algae > Unclassified | place: Maine, USA | collected 2015-01-05 | reverse complement strand
ATGGCATTTGCTTATACAAAATTCACATGAACGAACTCTTTACCGAAGACCAAAAACAATACCTCCAAGGTTTTCTCGCCGCTGTAAATCAACGTGGTGTGCGTCCCTTTGCTGGCTTAAACGGACAAGGACAGTTTACCGCGTCGCCGGGCGAGGGGGTTGATTCGCTGAGCCATGCGACCCCGGATGATGGCACTTTGTTCGGCACCAAGCTTTCCAAACTGTGCAAAGAAGAACGCCTGAAACTGGAGTGTAACCCCCTCGACATGTTCGAAAAAATGTCGGCCATGGCCGCGTCCGGCGAGTACGCCGAAGGCGGCGATGTGTTCCGCTTTAAGTTCCATGGCCTGTTCAATACCGCGCCGATCCAGGAGGGCTATATGTTGCGCACCCGCATTCCTGGCTGCGTGGTCGACGCCAACCAGATGGACGGGCTCGCCGATATCGCCGACAATTTTGGCGGAGGCTACAGCCATGTCACAACGCGCGGCAATCTTCAGGTTCGGGAGATCCCGGCGACCGAGACCATTCGCACGATCACTAAACTTTACGATATCGGCCTCACTTCGCGGGGAGCGGGGGGAGATAACATCCGCAACATCACCGCTTCGCCGGTGAGCGGGGTAGACCCACTGGAAATCGTGGATTGTTCAGCCTTGGCGACAAGCATGCATCATACGATTCTGAACAATCGCGAATTCTATGGTCTGCCCCGTAAGTTCAACATCTGCTTTGACGGCGGTGGCGCGATTTCGATCATGGGCGACACCAATGATATCGCTTTTGTCGCGGTGCAGGTGAGCGGCCACGAAGCGCTCGAAGACGGTATATATTTCAAAGTGCTCGTCGGTGGTGTCACTGGCCACGGCCATTTTGCGCGCGACACCGGTTTGGTCCTACCGGCCGAACAGTGTGTGGCCTACGCTTGCGGCATCATTCGGGTGTTTGTGAAAAACGGCAATCGCAGCAACCGCAAACGCGCCCGCTTGGCGTTCGTGGTCAGCGAAATGGGCATGCCCGGATTTTTGGAAGCGGTGCAGGCCGAGATCGATTTCACCACGCAGGCGGTGGACCCCGCCAGCTTGGACCCGCGCCGCGTGCCGGACCGGTTCGCCCACGTTGGCATTCACCCGCAGAAGCAGGACGGCTTGAACTACATCGGGGTCGCCATGCTGGTCGGTAAAATGACAGTGACGCAAATGCGCGGACTCGCGAGCCTCGCACGGCAACACGGCGACGGCTTACTGCGGTTCACGATTTGGCAGAACGTGGTGTTATCCGGAGTGCCGGACAAGGCTTTGGCTACGGTCAAAAAGGAATTGATCGAACTTGGATATCACTACGAACCGTCGAAATGCATCTCCGGACTCGCCGCCTGCACCGGCAACTTCGGCTGCAAATTGTCCGCGACGGACACCAAGCAGCACGCCGGCGACATCGCCAGCCACTTCGAACGGGTTCTGCCCGACGCACCGGGGCTCGGCATTGTGCTAACCGGTTGCCCGAACTCCTGCGCCCAACATTTTTGTGCCGACATCGGCTTGCTCGGGGTGAAAACCAAAGTCGCTGGCGAGTCGGTCGAAGCTTACACGATCACGCTGGGCGGTGGCACGGACGCTGACCAGGGACTCGGCCGCGAGTTCGCCAAGGCGGTGCCGCACCACGAGGTGCCGGCGCTGCTCGAACGCGTGGTGCGCGTGTACGAAGACAAGAAAGAGGCCGACGAAAGTTTTCTCCAGTTTGTCCGTCGCCAGGATGATCGACAACTCAAGGCGCTGAACACGTCCGCACGTACTTCCGAAGGAGTCATGGCATGAGTTCGGTGGTTCCCTACCTTCCCGAAACCGCGCCGTTCACCGGAGCGCAACGGCAGTGGCTGAATGGCTATTTCGCCGGCATGTTTTCCGGCGCGGTGCTCGATCCCGCTTCGATCGGTGCCGCTGACGGTGCATCCGCGTCCGCGCAATCGGCGCTCACCGTCACTATTCTTTATGGATCGCAAACCGGGACCGCCGAGGGCATCGCCCGCGAAACCGGCGACCGGCTCGAACAAGCCGGTTGCAAACCGGTGGTCGCCGACATGGACGAATATGATGCCTCCGCTCTGGCCGCTGAAGAAAATCTGCTGGTAATCTGCAGCACCTACGGCGACGGCGAAATGCCGGACAACGCCCAAGGGTTCTGGGACATCTTGGCGTCCGAAGAAGCGCCCCGTCTCGACTCCACCCGCTTCTCCGTGCTCGCCCTCGGCGACAGCAGCTACGAAACCTACTGCACCGCCGGCAAGGATCTCGATGCGCGCCTCGAGGCCTTGGGCGCACAACGCCTGCACGACCGCATCGACTGCGACGTGGATTTCGAAGAACCCTTCGAACAATGGCTGTCCGGTGTACTGGTTGAGTTTACTAATGGGACAGACAATAAAAATTTACCAGCAACAACCGCGCCAGCGGCCACCGAGTCGGCTTGGGGTAAGAAAAATCCGTTCATGGCCGCCCTGCCGGAGAACCGCTTGGTCACGGCACCGGACTCGTCCAAGGAGATCCGCCATGTCGTGTTCGATCTGGCCGACAGCGGCATCACCTACGAAACCGGCGACGCGCTCCATGTGCTGCCGCTGAACGATCCCGGCTACGTGGACGCGCTTCTTCAAGTTCTCGGATGCACGGGCGACGAAGTGATCGACGGCGACGCTACCGGCAGCGCCGATGGTATGGCCACCTTGCGCGGTGCGTTGCTGAGCGAGTTCGAGATCCGCATGCCCTCGCGCGACTTGATCGATGCGGTAGTGGAACGGCTAAACAACGCCGAACTCGCGGCCTCGTTGAAGGACGCAGATTTCATGTACGGCAAAGACACCCTCGATCTGCTGTCGATGGTGCCGGGCGGGTTCGCTTATCCGGAGTTCGTCGGCTTGCTCAAGCGTTTGCAGTCACGCGCCTATTCGATCAGTTCGAGCCAAGACCGCTATCCCCGCGAGGTGCATCTGACGGTCGCCTCGGTTCGTTACGGCGAGGCCGACGTTCGTTCGAAAGAAGGCGTATGCTCCTGTTTTCTGGCCGACCGGACCGATGCGGATTCGCGCGTCGGCATCTGGATCAAGCCGAATAAAAATTTCCGCGTGCCGACAGATCCCGCCTCCCCGATGATCATGGTCGGACCCGGCACGGGCATCGCGCCCTTCCTCGGCTTCCTGCAACATCGTGAAGCGACGGCGGCACCAGGCAACAACTGGTTGCTGTTCGGCGACCGCAATGCCGCTACCGACTTCATCTACCGCGAAGAACTCGAAGCCTGGTTCGAAAGTGGCTTGCTGACCCGTCTCGACCTGGCCTTCAGCCGCGATCAAGCCGAAAAAATTTACGTGCAAGATCGCATGCGCGATTCTGCCGGGAAACTGTTCGCCTGGCTCGAATCGGGCGCTTCGTTTTACGTCTGCGGCGACGCCTACCGGATGGCCAAGGACGTGGACCGCGCGCTGCATGAGATCATCGAAAGCGAAGGTGGCCTCTCTGAAAAAGACGCCAAGGCCTATGTCGCCCGGCTCAAAAAGGAAAAGCGCTACCTGCGCGACGTCTACTAAGCCGCCGACATTAAACCGCCCAAATCTCTCCACCTCAATTATTGTGAAACCTGTCTCCAACACCATTAAAACGACCTGCTGCTACTGCGGCGTGGGTTGTGGGATCCTTGCCACCAAGGATGCCATGGGCGGACTCCAGGTGACAGGAGATCCCGACCATCCGGTGAACGAGGGCAAGCTTTGTTCGAAGGGCCGTAGCCTGCATCATGTCGCCGCCAATTTGGATGACCGGATCCTCGTGCCGCGCCTGCGCCGAACCCGGAACGAGGCCATGGCCGACGTTTCGATGGACACGGCCATCGCGCATGTCGCCAACCAGTTTAAAACTATCATCGACGAACACGGTCCCGACGCAGTCGCGATGTATGTCTCCGGTCAATGCCTGACGGAAGAGTACTATCTCGCCAACAAGTTGATGAAGGGCTTCATCGGCACCAACAACATCGATACCAATTCCCGCCTCTGCATGAGTTCGGCGGTGGTCGGCTACAAAAAGGCCTTGGGCGACGACATCGTTCCGTGCAGCTACGCGGACATCGATTTGTGCGACTGCTTTTTCGTCACCGGCGCCAATCCGGCGTGGTGCCATCCGATTTTGTGGCGTCGGGTCGAACAACGGCTGGAGGAATCTCCCGCGGCCAAATTGATCGTCGTCGATCCGCGTGAGACCGACACCTGCGCCAACGCCGACCTGCATCTACAACTGATTCCCGGCACGGACATCACCTTGCATAACGCGATCGCCGCCTTGCTGATCCGTCGTGGTTCGATCGACCAGGCCTTTCTCGACCATCACTGCGAGGGCTTCGACGAATTGAAAAACGATCTCGCCGATCTCGATGTCGCCGAGGCGGCGCGGACTTGCGGCGTTGCCGAAGACGACCTCGTTTTGGCCGCGGCGTGGATCGGTAATTCGCCGACCTTGATGACCATGTGGACCATGGGCTTGAACCAAAGCCGGGTCGGTACCGACAAGAATCTCTCGCTTCTCAATCTCTCGCTCCTCACTGGTGCTATTGGCAAACCGGGCTGTGGTCCGTTCTCTCTGACCGGTCAACCGAACGCCATGGGGGGGCGGGAAGTGGGTGGCATGGCCAATTTGCTGGCCGCCCACCTCGATCTCGGCAATCCCGAACACCGCGAGCAAGTCGCCGCGTTCTGGGGGGGCGGACCGATTGCCGAACACCCCGGAACCACCGCCACCGAAATGGTTGACGCCTTGAACGACGGCCGGCTGAAAGCGGTTTGGATCGTTTGCACCAACCCCGCCGTGAGCCTGCCCAATCTGGCGACTTTCGAGTCGGCAATGGCCAAGGCCGAACTCGTGGTAGTCCAGGAAATTTCGGAGCGTTCGGACACGGTGGCATACGCCGACGTCGTCCTGCCGGCCGCAGCCTGGCTCGAGAAAACCGGAACCATGACCAATTGCGAGCGGCGCATTTCCCTGCTCGAACCCCTGTTGGAGCCGCCCGGCGAGGCGCTGCCCGACGTCGAAATTTTCTGCGCCTTCGCCGACCACATGGGGTGGGGCGACGCGTTTCAGTTCGCCCATCCCGGCGAGATTTACCACGAGTACACTCAGATGACCCGCGGCACGCCCGTGGATGTCTCGGGGGTGAGTTACGAACGCCTGCGCCGCGAAACGGTGCAATGGCCCTGTCCGGAAGCCGACCATCCCGGCACTCCCCGGCTGTTTTCAGATCATTATTTTTATACGGCGAGTCACCGTGCGCGGCTATTTTCGGTTCAGGGTCCGACGGCCGCGCCGGTCTCGCCGGATTTCCCTTTTATCCTGACCACCGGTCGGGTTCGGGACCAATGGCACACCCGAACCAAGACTGGCAAAGTGGCCCGCCTGAACCTGCAAGCCGATCGGCCCTTCATTGAAGTGAACGAACAGGACGCCGCCGAACTCGGTTTGGCGGCCGGTGCACCGGTCGAAGTGACCAGCGCGTTCGGCAAAGCGGTGGTGCCCTGTCGACCGACCGCGCGCGTTCGACGCGGGTTGGTGTTCATGCCGATGCACTGGGGAAAAAGTATCAATGGCACCGCCGGCCGGGTGAACAATGTCACCAGTTCACGGATCGATCCGGTCTCGAAGCAACCCGATTTTAAATTTGTCGCTGCCCAACTGCGCCCGCTTGGTTCTGTGAGGAAGAAAGTGCTAGTCGTGGGCGCAGGGGCGGCGGCACATCAATTCATTCAGTCCTACCGTGAACATAATTCGGAAGACGACCTGGTGTTGTTCGGCCGCGAACCGCGCGCCTTCTACAACCGCATTCTGCTGCCCGACTACATCAACCACGAACGCAGTTGGAAACAACTCGTCACCATGGACGCGGAAACGCTGATGACCCTCGATGTCGATTTTCGTTGCGGCGTCGAAGTCACCGGCATCGACCGCGAGAACAAGCAAGTCCGGTTCGACGGCGGCAAGGAATCGTATGACAAACTGGTGCTCTGCACCGGCAGCCGCCCCTTCGTTCCGCCGAGTATCCCGATGGATATCGAGGGCATGCACACCTTGCGTACCCGTGACGACGCCGAGGCCATTCTCGAAGAGATGGAAGACGACTCTCTAGTACTGGTGGTTGGCGGCGGCTTGCTCGGCATCGAAATGGCAGCTGCGCTCAACCACATCGATATCAACTGTACCATACTCGAACGGGCACCCCGCCTGATGGAACGCCAACTCGACGAAACCGCCAGCACGATGCTCGCCGAGGAACTCGGCCAACGCGGCATCGAAGTCATTTGCGGCGAATCCATCGGCATCATTTTGCGCGACGAAGCGGTTCGCGGCGTCGTCACCGATTGCAGCCGTCATCTGTACTGCGACATGATCATTGTCGCGGTGGGCACCCGGCCCAATATCGAAGCGTTCACGCCCAGCGGTCTTGTTGCCAAGCGCGGTTTGGTCGTCGACGCCCACTTGCTCACCAATGACCGCGACATTTACGCCCTGGGTGAGATTGCCGAGTTCGAAGGGGGGCTGTTTGGCATCACCAAAGCCGCGCAACAACAAGCCGCAGTTGCCGCCGCGCACTGCGCCGGCGACATCTGGTCGGTCTACCAGGGTTCGGCTCTGTTCAACGTCCTCAAAATCCACGGCCGCGACGTCGCCTCCGCCGGCATTCCGAGCGCACCGCCGGACGACCCGGCGTACGAGGAACTGCTCTTTTCCGATCCTCGTAAACGCATTTACAAAAAATGCGTCATTCATCGGGATCGCCTCGTCGGTTGCATCTTCATCGGCGACACCACTCAATTTTCCGACTACCTCGATCTGATCGAAAGCGGCCTCGAACTCGATGAACGCCGTGACACGCTGCTGCGTGAAGGCGCGACGACACCGGAGCCGCCGCGCGGTCCGATCGTCTGTTCCTGCAACCGTGTCGGTGAGCAGAACCTAGTCGATGCCGTTGTCAATGGCGCCACCACACTGGCGCAACTTTCTCTGACGACTCGTGCGGGTACCGGTTGCGGTAGCTGCATCCCCGAACTGCGTCTCCTGCTCAAGCGGCAAGGGGCGGAGCTTTCTTCCACCACATCCAACGAGACTCAGCCTGTATGAATCAATCTCAAACCGTTCCACTCCTGGCAACCGCCATTCTCCTCTCCAGCTTTATGTTCACGCCACTGAGTGCGCAAGAAGCGGAAGATTGGGGTTCGATCTCCCTGAACAGCCGCCTGCGCTACGAAACCGCCGAACAAACCGGTAAAGAGGACGCCGACAACACCTCCCTGCGTACCCGCTTGGGCTACATCACGCCGGGCTTCAGCGGCTTCAAAGCCATGGTCGAAGGCGAATTTACCTTTGTCGCTGATGAAGACAGCTTCAACGCCGCCGGCGTCTCCGGCGATCCCGATAAAGCCGTGATCGCCGATCCGGAAAGCACCCAACTCGATCAAGCCTGGCTGGGCTACAGCACTGAAGGCTTCAGCGCCAAGGTCGGTCGCCAAGTGATTGCCCTCGATGGCCAACGCTGGGTCGGCCACGTCGGCTGGCGGCAGAATCGCCAGACCTTCGACGCGGCCACCTTGGGGTATAAGATGGGTGACGTGAACCTCACCTACGGCTACATCGACAACGTCGTGCGGATTTTCGGTTCTGAAGCGCCCGACGCGCCCGCCGGAAACGCCAGCGAGTTCGATGCGGAAAACCATATCCTCAACGCGTCCTACAACGCCGGCGACATGGGCAAATTCACCGCCTACGGCTACTTTCTCGATATGGACGCCCCCGGAAAAATTGCCGGCAGCGACACGATCGGCATCAGTTACGACGGCTCGGTTCCGGTTGGCGAGGGCAGCGCCGGCGTCTACCTGGAATACGCCAGCCAATCCGATGCCGCCGGCAATGTTCAGGACTACACCGCCGACTACCTGCACGGCGTACTCAAAGGCGGTATAAAAGGACTGTCCCTTGAACTTGGATACGAACTCCTCGGCTCGGACGATGCCGGCCTCGACGCCGACGGCAACCAGACCTTCGCCTCGGTCAAATCCCCGCTGGCCACGCTGCATAAATTCAACGGCTTCGCCGATGTGTTCCTCGCCACCCCGGACAAGGGACTCGAAGATGTCTATGCGATGGCTGGCTATAAGTTCGACCTCGGCCCCGACCTCGGTCCGCTGGTAACCAAGCTTTGGTACCACGACTTCTCGAGCGATGAAGGGAGCGATGACCTCGGTTCGGAGATCGACGCGGTCGTGGTCAAGCCGCTGCCGCTCAAAGGCCTGCCCGGCTCCCTGAGCTTCCTGTTCAAATACGCCGACTACGACGCGCCGACTGGAGGCAACGACCTCACCCGGACCAGCGCCGAACTCAACTACGCCATCTCCTTCTAACATCCCTCCATCTCCCAACCAATCACTCCAACGGACCCCCCATGAAAATCAACACCATCACCACCAGGCTACTTGCCTTCCTTCTCCTCTCCGGCCTTTCGTTCACGATAGGCTGCGGCGGCTCCACCCCCTCCACTCCGGCTGGCTCGGCGTCGGACGCCACGACCAGCGACGAGGTCGCGGTCGACGAGAATACCGAACTTCTGGATGTCGAAAAAAAGAACCTTCATTTCGGCTTCATCAAACTCACCGACTGCGCCGCGCTCGTCATCGCCAAGGAAAAAGGCTTTTTTGACGCGGAAGGTCTTTCCGTCAAACTCACCGCCCAAAAGAACTGGGTGGTGCTGCTCGACAACGTCATCAAAGGCGAACTCGACGGCGCCCACATGCTCGCCGGACAGCCGATTGGTGCCACCGTCGGGGTCAGCCAGAAGGCCGACATCATCACCGCCTTCAGCATGGACCTCAACGGCAACGGCATTACACTTGCCCGTGAGATATGGGAACAGATGAAACCCGGCGTGCCCAAAGACGCCAGCGGCAACGTCATCCACCCGATCAAAGCCGACGCGCTCAAGCCGGTGATCGACAATTACGACGGCCAATTCCACCTCGGCATGGTGTTCCCAGTATCGACCCACAATTACGAACTCCGCTACTGGCTCGCCGCCGCGAACATCCACCCCGGATTCTACACCGCCACCGATCCCAAAGGCCACACCAACGGCGACGTCGTGATCTCGCCGAACGCGCCGCCACTCATGCCGTCCTACCTCCAATCCGGTGCCATTCTCGGCTACTGTGTCGGCGAGCCTTGGAACCAAAAGGCGGTGTTCGCGGACTACAACGGCGGCCAGCTCGGCGTGCCGGTGACCACCAACTATGACATCTGGAAAAACAATCCGGAGAAGGTGTTCGGCGTGACCTCCACCTGGGCGGAAGAAAATCCGCAGACCCACCTCGCAGTTCTCAAAGCGCTGATCCGCGCCGGCAAGTGGCTCGATGCGAGCAAGGAAAACCGCCTTGAAGCCGTGAAGCTACTCGCCATGGAGCAGTACGTCGGCGCCAGTGAGGAAATACTCGCCAACAGCATGACCGGCACCTTCGAGTTCGAACGCGGCCAGAAGCGCGAGATGCCCGACTTCAACGTCTTCTTCCGCTACAATGCCACCTTTCCATATTACTCGGACTGCGTCTGGTTCCTCACGCAAATGCGTCGCTGGGGACAACTCGGTGACGACAAACCCGATTCCTGGTACGCCGAGACCGCCGAGAAAATCTACCGCCCCGACATCTATCGCGAGGCCGCCGAACTGTTGATCAAGGAAGGCTACGTCGACCGTTCGGAAATCCCCGCCACTTCGGAAGACGGCTACCGCGAACCGACCTCGGAGTTCATCGACGGCAAAACCTACGACGGTAAAAAGCCGAACGCCTACGTCGACAGCTTCAAGATCAAGAGCCCCTGATTTAGCAACCAAACCACATCCATCGGAGCGCGGTGCTTGGCCTCGTTGAGCACCGCGCTCCACTTACTTTTTCCGCTCCACTTCTCTATCCGCCCTTATCTCTTCCGCATTAAATCCCTGAATGCCATGAAACAAAAACTTATCAACGCCCTCGATCTGATCGGATTCACATGGCTGATTCCGCTCGTTCGCCTCGCCACCCGGGAAGAACCCGGCGAGCAAATTAAACAATTTTTCACCATGGTCGGGCTGCCGGTCATCGGTCTCGTTCTGTTCTTTGTCGCTTGGGGCCTTGTCGCCAGCAACATCAAGACCAGTGTCGGCAAACTCCCGGGGCCCGCCAAAGTCTGGAGTTCGGCCGGCGACATGCTGACCCAGCACAAGATCCAGAAAGACAAACGGGCCAGGCACTACGAAAAGGAGGCCGTGCGGAAACAGAAATACGAGGAAAAGTTCCCCGGAAAAATCTACGAGGAAAGCCAGTTTTCCGGTTCCGAAACCATTGTCGATTATATCCGCACCTCGCTGATCACCGTCTTCTTCGGCTTCTTTATGGCCGTGCTGATCGCGGTCCCGCTCGGGGTGCTCTGTGGCCTCAGCAAAAATTTCACCGCCGCGATCAATCCGATCATCCAACTGTGCCGACCGGTCTCGCCGCTCGCCTGGGTGCTCATTGTCATCGTGGTGGTCGACGGCTTGTTTTCGTTCAAGGGGGACATCTGGCGCAACACTTTTTTACACGCTGCGATTACCGTCTGCCTGTGCTCCCTCTGGGCGACCCTGAGTAACACCGCTCTGGGCGTCAGCGCCGTGGCGCAAGATCACCTCAACGTCGCCCGGGTGCTGAATCTCAGTCCTTTGAAAAAGGTATGGAAGATCATCCTGCCCAGTGCGGTCCCCTATATTTTCACCGGCATGCGGATCACCCTCGGTATCGGCTGGATGGTATTAATCGTCTCCGAGATGATGGCCAGCCAGAAGGGCTTGGGTCACTACATCGATCTGCTCTACCAGAACAACAACAACGAGTCGCTGGCGAAGATCATTGTCTGCATTTTCATTATCGGCTCGATCGGCTTCCTGCTCGACCGCAGCATGTTTGTTCTGCAACGCGCCGTCAGCTTTGGCCGTGAAGTCAGTGCCTAATCCTCACCCCGAAGAGTTCTGTCATGATCACTACCAACTCTACCAACACCCCAATCTTCTCCCTGAAAAATGTCTGCAAGGGTTTCGGTTCGGCCGAGTCCCGCAGCGAAGTCCTCCACGATATTCATCTCGATATCAACAATGGCGAATTGCTGGCCATGGTCGGCTTTTCCGGCACCGGTAAAACCACCCTCATCAAACTGCTCGCCGGTTTGGAGACCCCCGACTCCGGGACCGTATTATTCAAGGATCAGCCGGTCACCGGCACCGATCCCAAGCGCGGCGTGATTTTTCAAAATTACTCCCTACTACCTTGGCTCACTGTCACCGGCAATGTCGGCTTGGCTGTCGATCAGTTGTACCGCGACCGATCTAAAAAAGAACGCCGCGATATCATCGAACACTACGTCGAGATGGTCGGCCTCAGCGACGCGATGTTCAAGCGCCCGGCCGAACTCTCCGGCGGCATGCGCCAGCGCGTATCCGTGGCCCGAGCACTTAGCGCCGACCCCGAATGCCTGTTGATGGACGAGCCACTCAGCGCCCTCGACGCGCTGACCCGCGCCGTCTTGCAGGACCAGATTCTCGAGATCTGGCGGGAGCAAAAAAAGACGGTGGTGCTGATCACCAACAGCGTCGACGAGGCCATCTTGATGGCCGATCGGATTATCCCGTTCACCCCGGGGACCCCGTCCACGCTCGGACCGGAATTCGTCGTGCCGCTGGCGCGTCCGCGCAGTCGTCGTTCGATGAATCGCAACGATTTGTTCAAGCGCCTGCGCAACGACATCATCCACTTCCTCGAGTCGGAAAAGAAAAAGAACCAGGCCACGGTGGTTGCCGAAAGCTTGGTCGAAATCAAACAAGCCAGTTAAGGACCCTCGTCATGAATTATATCGAAACGCATTACCTCGACATCATTAATGTCGCCAAAGTCTACCCGACCAAGCAGGGGCCGTTCATTGTGTTGCAGAATTTCAATCTCACCATCAAAGAACGCGAATTCGTCTGTCTGATCGGCCACAGCGGCTGTGGTAAATCGACCATCCTGACCATGGTGGCCGGCCTCAACAGCATTTCCGACGGCAACATTTCACTCGATGGCCAGGAGATCGACGGCGCCGGACCCGACCGCGCCGTGGTGTTCCAGTCGCCCAGTCTTCTGCCGTGGATGAACGCCTATGACAACGTCGCCATTGGCGTGAAGGAAACGATGGCCAAGGCTTCTAAAAAGGAACGCCACGAGGCGGTCGTCGAAGCCTTGTGCGCGGTTGGATTGAAGGACGCGATGAAGAAACGCCCCGGCGAACTTTCCCAAGGCATGTGCCAGCGGGTCGGTATCGCCCGCGCCTTCGCGCTCAAACCCAAACTCATGTTGCTCGACGAGCCGCTCGGCATGCTCGACGAACTCACCAAGCACGAACTGCAAGATCTGATCGTCACCTTGCACCGCGAGTACGAACTGACCACGCTCATGGTCACCCACGATGTTGACGAAGCGCTATACCTCGCCGACCGCATCGTGATGATGACCAACGGGCCGCTGGCCCAAGTCGGGGATATTCTGAGCAACGACTTGCCGCGTCCGCGGATCCGCAAGGACACGATTGAACATGCTTCGTATTATCCTTACCGCGAACACCTGATCACCTTCCTCGAAGACCAAGACGAGAAGCACCGCAAAGCGAGTTAACGGATTATGTGATCGTGATGTCGCCGATGGACGCGCCATCTGGGAGGTCCTTCACCTGCTGAAAGATTTGCCCAAGAATCGAAACGTGTACGGATGCGTCGGTTGGTTCCAGGTTGTCCGACAAGTCTTCCCCGCCCAGCACGGGAGGTTGGATCCAGCCGAACACTTGATTTTGTTCCAACCCGGCCCCTGATTTTATGAGAGGAGCCACGAGATTCACGGCGAAATACTGCATGACAAAATCAGGTTTAGTCAGACGCTCTGAAAACGATTCGCGTTCCTTGGCGACAACCTGCATCGTGCCTTCGACCGTATCTAAATAAATAAAGGATTTCGCCCGATTCGCAGTCTTGTAAGAACGCGTATCCCGCTTTGGTACCCAGCATTGGCAAGCGGGAATCACCCCTAAGACAGTTAGGTAGATCGATCTTAGCGGAACAAGGTGTCGACCACCCCGGGCGCGAGTCCGGGGGCGGGGAGGGCGGCGAGGTCGAGTTGGCGCGGCGGGTTGCCGGGCAGGCGCAGGTGGAAATCGCCGGAGCCGGCGCGGGCTTGAAAGACGAACCGGACCAGTTCGCTGCTGCCGGGTTTTACGTATTCGGGCAGGTCGTCCTGGAGGACGTCGCGTTCGAGGATGAGATTTGGCAAGCGACGTTCTTGGCCGTCGAGCATGACCGTTTCTTGGAACAGCGGGCGCAACCTGATGTTCTTTTTCGTGTCGTTGCGCACGCGCAAATCCAGAATCACATATTCGTTGCCGTTTACCGCTTCGCCTTCCCGGGTGAGTTTGCCGAGGCGCCAGGTTTGAAAGACCACCACGGCGTCGCCGAGTTTTACGAGTTGCTTGAAACGGATGAAATCGGGTTCGAGGGCAAAGTCGATTGCGCCCATGAGCGGGTCTATTTCTCCGTCTGGGGCCGCGTCCGGTCCGGCTGCTCCGATTTGGTCGCCCGGTAGCGGATCCAAGCTGATCGCAGCCGGGATATAGGGGTCTTCCGTCTCGCCGGTTGCGGGGCTGTTCCACGACAAGTCAAACAGGCCTTGTTTGACGCTGTAGACAAGACCGACGCCGATGGCTGCCAACAAACTCAGGGCCAGCAGCCACGGCCATACCCCTCGGCGCGCTCCCCCCTTCGGTTTTTCTTTGGAGCCTCGTACCTCGCGGAACACCGAGGGTTGCACATCACGTTCGTCCTCGAGTTCGGAAGAAAAATCGGGGTCGCCCAAATCTTGCGGCAGCGGTTTGCGAATCGAGATCGGCCGGGAAACGGAATCCGGGCGGATCCGTGCGCCAGACTGGGATGGCTGGGGTGGTTGGGGTGGCTGGGGAGGCTGGGGAGGCTGGGGTGGCTGGGCCGGCGGCGGTGGGCTCAATGACGGAATGCTTACTGCGGGGGCAATGGCCGCCGGGATCGTCGTTGGAGTTGTAGCTGGAGACACAGCCGTGGGCAGGTCAACGACCGGTGCCGGTATGGGATCCACTGGCGCAACGGGTCGCGGCGCCGGAATGGGCTGCTTCGTCGGAGCGGGTGTGACCGCAGGCGCTGGTTTGGGCGCAGGCGCT
>Ga0114956_1002546_pt1 | contig 14310 bp, 17 predicted proteins | sample MaitaG_FD_87304 | JGI IMG/M metagenome (GOLD analysis project Ga0114956, IMG submission 87304) | Marine algal microbial communities from Maine, USA - Maine_Asex2 metaG | ecosystem: Host-associated > Algae > Red algae > Unclassified | place: Maine, USA | collected 2015-01-05 | reverse complement strand
GGGTAGGCATGGGTGAATGTGGGCAGACGTAAGAAACGAGCACCAACCAAACGAGAACAACGCGCAGCCGAACAGGCAGGCGCACCGAGACGACACAAGCGCAAGACGTACAAGAAATGCCCGGTGAACGGCAAACGCAAGTACGGCTCCGAATCAGAAGCAGACTAAGCGTTACTCAAGGCAGCTGCAGCGAAACGTATGGGCACAGCCCGCGGGAAGATCCCGGTGCGTCACTACCGATGTCCTGACTGCGGCTCCGTTCACATCACATCGATCACGGAATGGAAGGGCCAATAGTCCTATCCAATACTGGCCGGATCGTGCCGACACATAAGGTATGCGTGAACGATCAGTCCTGTGTTCCTGGTGCCGACGAATCCTGACCTGGCATAGATCCGGCCGATGCGGCCGATGCCGACACGGCGTACTCGCTGCCAGCGACCGATCACGCTGACAACGCACTACTATCGCCACAACATGTTGGATGCAGCAAGGATCGACGCGGCCGATGTACTCGGCTACGCACTTGCCAAACTCTCCGAACAAGCCATCGAGTACACCGACGTCCACGAATACTCAAACTGCCACCAGCCACCTGAGTCATTCATCAACGGTGAACACTCGATCTGGGCGCTCACAGGTGGCCGCGGGTGCGTCGCGGCAGGGACGCTGATCTACAATCCGTTTGACGAGACGCACACGCCTGTCGAAGACTGGCAAGGCGGGCCAGTCCTGTCATGGGACGGTGACGGATGGAGCGTCAGACCTTCGAGCCGATCGTTCCTGAAGGGCTCGGCTCCTTTGTTCCGTGTGGCCACGGCCCGAGGGGATGCTGTGACCGTGACTGGTCGGCACCGGTTTCTGACGCGGTCGGGGTGGGAGCATCTGGACCAGATTGACGTCGGGACTGAGATTGCTTCGATCGCCCCGTCAGCGTTGCGCGGAGATGATCGGCGTTGGTGGCGAACACCCGAAGGTTCACAGGACGGTTGTCGTCAACAATGCCGTTCCTGTGGTCAACAACCTCAGTCGCTGTCAACAGGCGACCCAGTTCAGCTTCCATCACCAGGCGATGCTCACGCACATAGCCGAGATGGTTCGCCCGAGGGTGATGATTCATCTTCGCCATCACATACCCGACACGGTCAACAGTCCGACCACCTGACCAGAACGCATTCTTCTCTGGTCGAGCTTGAGCTGGCAGGCGATCCACTCCGAACCGGACAAGCCAACGACGCGCAGTCTCATCGGACACGTCAAGGCATTCACCGATCTCAGCGGCTGACATCTGTTGGCCTGCCATACGAACGAAGACTTCGCGAGGGGCAGGAGGAGGAGCTTTCGACCCGCGACCAGTACGAAGAGGGATGCCCTCTTCTCGCAGCACTCGACGCACAACCTTCGGTGAGCCGTGGCCCATCTCTCGGGCAACGTGAGACGCTGGCAACCAGTCATCGGTGTAGAGGCGTACAATGCGAACGCGGTCCGCTTCTGACAGTTCAATCTTCACAGGCATGTCTGGATTCTATCTGGTGGGAGCGGATCGCATCTGTTGAGCCTGCTGGATCAGGCGACTTCTACGACCTGACTGTCGCTGACACACACAACTACGTCGCCAACGGAATCGTCCACCACAACAGCGGCAAGACATTCTCTGCTGCCATCTATTACAACCAGGTCATGCGAGGCAGGCCAGGCACCAAAGGCCGGATCATCTGCTCGACAGTCGGCGAGGCAGTTCAGTCCTGCGTCCTGGGCGAATCAGGTCTGATCACCCTGTACCCAGACATCAAGATGACCGGCGTGAAAGGCGTGACGACACTCCGCTGGCCGAACGGCTCCGAAGCCGCGGTGCTCGGCTGCTGGACGAAACGAGACATACCGAAGCTGCGTGGTATCAGCAACCGCACGATCGACTGGTTCGAAGAGTTCACTCACATGCCGTTGATGCGTGAAGTGTTCGAGCAGGCCGCGCTCGGCCGTCGTATCGGCAACGTCCAAGCATTGATCACGACCACACCAACAGCTCACGAGTACTGGGCCGCGGTCCTGAAGATGCGCGCTGTGATCCACACGCACGGCACCATGTTCGACAACCCTCACCTGTCAGACGAGTACCGCGCTTTCATTCTCGACATGTTCGAAGGAACATCGCTCGCTGGCCAGGAGATCTACGGCGAGATCCTCACTGATGTGGATGGCGCGCTGTGGAAGTCAACGAACCTCAACCTTCACAGGCTGATGCTCGGCAGGATGCCAGACTTCGATCTCATCTTCGTTGGCGTTGACCCAGCGGTTGGTTCAGGCACCACAGGCATCGTCGCGGCTGGTTCCTTCCAAGACGATCAGGGTGTCTGGCACATCTGCGCTCTGGAAGACAGGTCTATCACCGACGCTGAACCTGACGAGTGGGCGAAAGCAGCGATCGACCTGGCGATCGAGTGGGACGCTCCCGCGATTATCGCTGAGCAGAACCAGGGCCAGCGTCTGGTCCGATCGAACATCAAGCACGCGATCGACCATCATTACCCTGAGATGCGCGGTTTGAAAGTGGACCTGGTTCACGCTCGTGACGGCAAGCATGTTCGTGCTTCACCTGTCGCGATGTTGCATGAGCAGGGCCGCGGTCATGTCCTGGGGCGTCTGCCGTTGTTGGAGAACGAGCTGACGACGTGGGTGGAAGGTGTGGGTGCTTCGCCTGACAGGTTGGATGCGTATGTGTGGGCGGCGACGAAGTTGATGGAGCGGTTCAGGCGTGGTCGGTCTTCTCTTGGAGCGGTGAATGAGATAAGGTGATGGTTGCGCCGGTGAAGGCGTAACTCACCAACAGAAGGATCAAGCCATGGCAGATAAGCCAACATCACTCGGTGATGACACTGAAGTCGGGTATCCCGTCGTCATCACACAAGCACGGTACAGCAATCACTGGTATGCGTTCCCGCAGTGGTTGCGGTCGATCCAGGATCATCCAACTCAACTGAGCGACAACGACTGCGATGACTTCCTGAACTACGAAAATTCTGTCGGCCGTCAGTTGATGGGGTCAGGGGTTTCGCCTGACGCTGCGCTGATCAGCATGTACGCAAGAATCCAGGCGTATGGCGACATCTGGTCTGAGGATCTCAACGACTGGCACAGAAGTCTGCCAGATGCAGATGCGAGTGACCCTGTACCAGAGATCAAACCTGGCATGTGGGTGGAGTTTGACGGTGCTAAGCACTACCTGATTCAGGAATTGAAATCCGGTGAAAGCCGCGATTCGTTCGTGTCGATATTCTTTAACGGGTTCTATTGGGTTCCAATTCGGCTTGATAGTGATGGCTTGGTGCCTTGTGATCCTTCTGAGAACGCTGGCAGGTTGTATCAGCTACTAGGCATAGAAGGAGAGGCGTCGTGAGCGGCGACCAGAAGGAAGCGACTGAGTTTGATCTGGTCATGCCGTTTGTGGCTGGGTGGGAGTGCGCACAGATTGACGCTGCGTTGGAGCACGCATCCAGCCAGCATGAAGGAGTTGTCACTTGGGGGCCTTCGGTGTGTGCAGCGAATCTCCCTCAGATCGAGTTGGCCATGATTACAACAGCCAGGCTTCGACGGGACGGCTACGGCATCTGCGCTTGTGGGGTGCGTGAGAACTCGCCTGGCAGCGCTGCCTGTGCTTGAAGGAGAAGAGTCGTGAGCGGTGTTGTGTGGCCTTCTGTTTCTGATCAGGATTTGACGGCGTCGGGTGCTTTCGCTCGGGAGTTTTGTATGGCTCCGGCTGATTGGCATTTCGTTGACCGTGACGCCGCGCAGCGTGCGTTCGTTTTATTCGACAAAGGAGACAAATAGATGAGCGTTGTGAGATTCATGGATCCTCTACCAGATGAGTGCGAGTACCAGGGTTGCGCCAGTAGCCCAGAAGTGTCTATTGCCGACCCTCTGGCTGAGTTCCCGATCGAGACGATCGAGTTCTACTGCGGCCAGCATGGCGACGTGGTGATGGCACACAGCAAGCCGATAGCGAGCGCATATCCGAACAAGGAGGCAAGTTGAGAAGGTTTCAGAAACTCGTGTGGGAGACCGACAAATGAGCGACACGATTTGTTCAATGTGCGACAAGAAGCTCGTGTCGTGGGATGACTTATCGGACATAGTTGCCGAGCGTGATGCGTTGGCAGCAATCGTCCAAGACCTGCTGACCAATTTCGAAGGCACTGTGATCAACGCTCAGTGCCTTTGCGATCAATGCAAGAGCATCGCCCGTGCTCGTGTGTGGAGTGAAGGACAACAACAATGAGCATGTACAACGAGCATTGCGATAATTGTGATCGACAGTTCTACGACGAGCCTGTGTTCGAGATGGATGACGGCGGCGACTTGTGCGGCTTGTGCCGGGTGTCTGGTTTGGAAGCAACGAATTCGAGGTTGCGTGGTGCTCCGATAGCTGCGTTGCGAGCTTTGAAGCTCCTGGGCGCTGAGACTGATCGCATGGTGTCGGAGCGGATCATTTCGGAGCGGTCAGGGCTGGCCGATATCTGGCTTGACGGTAAGCGATCGCTGGCAGAGTTTGAAGAAAGCGTGTTTCCGATCCGGCTTGGCGGTTCATGGGAGACACAAGAAGGAGAGACAGACAATGGGTAGCAAGCTGAGTAGGTCGGCTTTCAAACGTTTGATCGAAGAGAATGAGGCGTGGCTGCGTGCCAACACCGACGACACGTTGGAGCGGGACCACATCATCCAGATCATGCAGGAGTCAGAGCGGTATTACTACGACAAGCCGACCGATCAGATCACGGTGTTGGCTGAGCTTGAAAGACTGCAAGCAGAGAACGCAGACCTACGAAAAATGTACGAATCCAAACGAAAGGACAAAGCATGAATTGGCAACTATGGACCTATATAGGAATCTACCTATTCAGCCTCGGCGTTAGCTTCACCGTCATCGGTGAGCCCAGAACGCCCACGGGTGGCAACTACCTAATCAGCTGGGGATCATTCCTACTTCTATTGTGGGGCTTAAACGAGGCACTATGAACGCACGACACGGCAACCCATCGAACGACTTCACAACACCCCACCAAGCACGCAACCCACAAGCGGGCTACACCAACCACGCCCGACAACCAGACGCCAACCTAATCGCACCCGACCGCGAAACACTCGCCACCGTGCCCAAAGCCCTGCTACCCACGCTCGAAGTCGGGCAAACGATATTGGTGCTCGGCACCCGCTACCGCGTTGACAGCGTCGAGTGTGTCGTGCACGCGGCCGACTCGGTCTGGTGGGACGTCCACCTAGGACTCACACCATGAGCGCATCGATCGTGACGATCTTCTGTGATGGGTGCGGCTGGTGGTGGTCAGACGGGGGGTCAACGGCGAAGGAGGCGCGTAGTGGGCTGCATCAGCAGGGATGGTTGGTTGCGCAGCCTGGCGGGTTGGATTTTTGCACGGACTGCCTAGATGTGTCTTGGGAGGTACCAGAATGAGTGGTAGTCGTGCCCGTTAAACGAGCACCCTGCTGGGGATTCAACAACCTGCAAACCAGGAAGACCGACCAGATATGCGACACGCTCACCGACCACGCAGGCGGTCACACCAGAGCCTGTACCGAAGTGAACACTGCACGAGTGGCGCTCGATGACGACCTGGCTGACCTGGTCAACATCTGGAGCCAACAATGATGCTGTCCACATGCCCGATCGACGGTGACGTTGAGATCCACTTAACAGCCGTGATCGTCTGGCCCAACCAAGGCCGCGGCTGGCACAAGATCTCATGGCCATGCCCGATCTGCGGTGAACGCATGACACAACAAGTGTCACTGCGCACAGGAAGAACGCTTAACGCAGCGCAGATCTCGGCGATGAATGCCATGATGGAGACCTGACTGACAGCGAGTGAAACGCAAGACGTTCCTTGTCCATTCGGGAACATCCCCCCCCCTCGCGAAGCGCATCCATGAACCCTCTTGGCTGGGTGAGGTGCAGCTGCTCGCTGTCAGTCATCTAAACTCACCAGCGTGACACAACTCCTCATCCTGTCATCAGCAGCCGCGTACATCATCTATCTGCTCATGTACGCATCCCTGGCTGACCCTGTCCGGTCCTGGGCAGCGAAGCGCTTCGGCATGTACCGAAGACTCCTAGACGAAGACTGTGTGATCTGCGCGTCCTTCTGGGCGACACTCGCGCTCACACCAGCAGCGCTCACAGACCAGTTCACCCTGAACGACCTGGCCGGAACACCATTCATCGCGGCGCTCCTCATCCTCACAGCACGCGCTCTCACCGCGGTCGAAGCGGTTTTACTGACCTACATCGAGGAGAACAACGATGCAGACTGAAACCAGGCGATCACCAACACAGCCATGGCTTGACATCGAGTGCGTCAGGGGCTCAGCTTCCGCGCCGATGAACATGCCCGTGATCCAGACGTACGGATGCGACCGCGACACCGATGACGAACTGTGGGAGTTCTACAACCGGATACCTGAAGCGTTCTGGTTTGTGCAGTTCATAGGCCGATCCATGCGCAACGTCATCCTGGCTGCAGCGTTGAAGATCCCTGGCGGCAAGGCTGTGCCTGTCGGCCGCGTGCAGGAGGTCGAAGAGAAGGCAGAGGTCGAAACGGCTGAAGGCCAGCAGGCAGGAACCGAAACTGCTGAGACGACAATGGTTGAAGCAGGTGAGGTTGTCGGCGAGCCTCTACCGGACGGCCGGATCATGGTGTACAGGTCAGCGCTTGAACATCGGGCAGCTGAACTAGTCAACGGGATCGACGGGCCTGACGGCCTGCCAGGGATCATGCAGCACTCAGGTGAACTCCTGGTAGTGGTCGGCAAGGGCTACCTGGTCGCACACGTCCAGACTCTGACCACTGACCGGGACGGCAACGACCTGCCACCAGGCGACTACGACTACGAGATCATCGAGTGGGAGGTGTTCTCAACCGACGATCTGCAGTCGCGTGACTCACACGTTGATGAACTGGGCCGGAAGGTGAAGATCTGGCAGAAGATGAACGCTGAAGGCAACTGGGTCGACCTGCCTGAAGGAACACACGTCTACCCTTTGCGCGACAGGCACCCGCGGAAGAAGCACAAGGTGAAGTCGGCGTTCATGGCTGCACGCGACTCACTACGCCGAATCTGTCAGTACCAGGCAGCACTGCAGTCGATCGCTGACTCACGCCTGGCAATGCGCGGCCTGCTCCTCATCGCAGCCGAATGGGACATCAAACCTCCGAAAAATTGGGACGAGGAACGTGACGGAGAGTTCTCGTTCGCGACTCAGCTTCACAGTGCGATTGTCGCTCCGATCACATCGAAGGGCTCATCTACAGGCGCTGCGCCATTGGTTGCCGAAGTGCCGTACGAGTACCTGAAGGACGGGTACGCGTTCATCGACTTCTTCTCAACCTATGACGAGCACATAACGTCGATGATCGACCAGGACCTGGGCCGCGTCGCGATCGCGTGGGACGCGCCGACACCGTTGATGACGGTGGACGGACTGCAGGACACGAACCACTGGAACCTCTGGGCGATTCAAGAATCAGCTGACATCACGACCTGGCGACCACTCGGCTCGATCATCGCGGGAGCAGTCACCCGGTACCTGCATCATCAGCTGGTCTCTGAGAACTATGAGCCAGACGCGGTGCGTCAGATCTGCGCTATTGCTGACACGTCTGAGATCATGTCGAAGGCGAACCGTGTCGAGGAGTCATGCTCCTTGCACGAGAAGTCGCTGCTGTCGCGTGAAGCAACAGTCCTGGAGTCAGGGTTCGGTGTCGACCAGATGCCAGGCGAGAAGGAGATGAATGACACGTTCATGCGGTCGGTCGCGTTGCGGACGTCGAACGGTAATCTCCAGGTGCTTGTCCTGAAGATGCTCGGCTTGATCCCTGAGGATGCCGATGTGGGCGATGGGTCCTCAAGCTCTGATAGTGGTTTCGTCGGCGACGACGGCGAAACCACGCCTGATGTCACGGATAGTGAAACGGCTCCTGATGAACCATCGGATCTGCTGGCTGGCGCAGGGCTACTGGCTGGCTTTCTCGGCTTCGACCAGGAAGACAAGATCGACACGGATGTGCCTGAGGTGAACGCCCGCCTCGCGATCCTCGCGATGGCTGAATCGTCCGCACTGGACCTGGTCAAGCGTGCAGGCAACGTCATCAGGCATCAGGCCACTCCAGCGGTTAAGGACATGGTGAAGGGCTTGGAGCCATGGCAGATACCTCATATTGTCGGCGAAGACCTGTCCTGGCAGATCTGGTCAACGTACGAGGCTGAACGTGACGAAGGCGTGTGGGGCTCAGTGTTCTGCTTCCGTCTCAACGCGATTGTCGGTGAACGGTACGGCGATGATGTCGCGTCGGCTGTGATCAGTGAGGTCTTGTCGATCGCTCAGAAGCGTTGCTTCGCTGATCTGACGAGTGAGACGATCCTGGCTGACAGCCGTGACATCCTGAGCCTGCTTCCTGTATTGGTTGCGGCTGAGTAGCGCGACAGGCTACGGTTTCGTTATCGATGAAAGCGGAGCGAGCGCTCTGAGGTGACTGCCCTGAAGCCTTGGAGCTGCTCGCCCCGCTGATCGGAACCATACAACAATCAACCTGTTAAGGATCAAGCCATGGAAACTTTCGACAAGCTCACTCTGCTCGATGTCATCGCAGCATGAACGTAAAAAGCTATGAGATCGAACCAGGTGCGGACCTGCGCTCTGCGGACCTTCGCTCTGCGAACCTCGGCTCTGCGAACCTCAGATCTGCGGACCTTCACTCTGCGAACCTGAGCTTTGCTGACCTGCGCTTTGCGAACATGGAAGGGGCCACGCTGCCTTATGGGCACGGATGGTGGCAAGGCGGTTCATGCGGCCCACGCAAGCGAATGCTCCGCGTGTGGGTGCAACCCTCTAAGACGAGCATCTATCTGGGATGTGTAACAACGGCCACGGCTGACGAGGCAGACCGGATGATTGACGAGTTCGTGGAAAGGTGGGCTTCAGAGACAGGCGAACACGGCTGGGCTGAGCTGCAAGGCGCACAGGAGAAGGCGCTACTACGCGTGGCGTTAGATGCAGCTACTGCGGATGCAAAGCGAAACAGTGAGGTAGAACGATGAAGACGAACGACAACACTCTGGTGCTCTGGTTCGACCTTGAGACCACTGGCCTCTCAGTGCAAACCGATGTCATTCTCGAAGTCGGCGCTGTGCTCACTTCCTATGACGGTCGCACCGAGTACTTCCGCTTCCAGTCACTCGTTAACCATTACCGGCCGCTTGCGCCCACGAAACCCGATGATGTTGTGCAGGAGATGCACGAGAAGTCTGGACTCTGGGCTGATCGACTTAAACAGTCCGAGATGCCTAAGCTGCCCGACGTCGATGAGCACTTGGCGATGATGATCTCGAATGTCCTGAACGGGATTGGTGATCGTGATGTCCTGCTCGGCGGTTCAGGTGTCGCACAGTTCGATCTGCGCTGGGTACAGCAGTGCATGTCGATGACGTACAACATGATCCACGGATATCAGACTGTCGATGTCAGTTCGATCCGCAAGCTGTTCGAACTGGTTGGCAGTAACACGGTGTGGCCTGGTGTGCCGTTGATACATCGTGCGTTGCCTGATGCTCTGCAGGCGCGTGGCCAGTGGGTGCGAGCGCAGACCGCGCTGCAAGCATTGAAGACGCACGCTTTCCATGAGAGTTTGCTGGCGATGGATTACGACACGTTCTGTCCTTCATGCGACGATCCTGCTGATTCGGCTTCGATGGTTGACTCCATCTGCGAGCTCGGTGTCATCTGCGAGCAGTGCGAAGAGGCCGGTATAGTCTGACATCTAGAGACGAGTTCGCAGTGCCCTGAACCGCCCGCCAGGTTCGGGGCACTGTCGCGTCTAACCTCAAACGGTGAACCTGGACGAGATCGAAGCGTTGCATCTATGGCGCATCGCCCACCGCGAAGGCACCCTGTACGAACTTCTGCAGTGGGGCATGATCCGAACAATGGACATCGCCACTGCGCACCTGTTCGACATCAAAGAGATTGTCGGCGACAAGACCCTGACAGCAGCAGCGAACCTACCCACTGAGATCGAGCATCTTCGCGACGTTGTCGCCAGCGCGATGAACAGGTCCGGTGCTGATGAGTTTTGGGCGCACTTCGTCAACACAACAGTGGTCGACCAGCTCACACAATTCGGTGTCGATCAGTACGCCGAGACGCTCCGTGACCATGGCGTTGTGGCACGGGTCAACTATGACCTGTACGACTCTGAGGTAGGCCAAACAATCCTTGAGGCACCAAACAGGCTGAGCAACTCACCAAACGTTCTGTGGGATGACCACATAGCGCCTGAGATCGTGGAAGGCGTGCAGGCTGGCGAGTCCATCCCTGACCTGGCTGACAGGGTGCGTCTGTTCGTTCCTGAGACGTACAGCAACCGTGCGCAAACCATCGCGCGTACTGAGGTGGTGTCAGCTTCGAACGCTGCGCAGCATGTAGCTGGCAAGAACTTCAAGCTCGGTCACCCTGTCTGGATGGCCACGCACGATGAGCGCACACGCCGAACGCATCTCGACCGCGATGGTGAACCAGCCGATGATGATCATCTGTTCCACACGCCTGACGGTTCAGTCATGAAGTATCCAGGCGATCCGAACGGTTCAGCAGCGGAGGTGATCAACTGCCGTTGCACCCTGGTGTATGTGCCTGAGAACGACAGGCACGGTCTCGGTGACGACGTGAGGGAACAGTTCTCGACGCGGGCAGAGCGCCTGGAACGCTTGACCAGACTGGCTGCTGCTGGTCGTCGTGCCGGTCAGGTCGCTCATATTGGCTCGGCGTTGTCGATCATGTCTTCTGGTCACAGGATCACTCGGTGGGCTCAGGGTGGGAAACCTCCGTATGAGGTGCGTATAGCGCGGGCGCTCCTGAAGCGTTCGAAGGCGGTGCTACCGCGAGGAGCGACAATCGCCGATGAGGTGACAGCGGCACGGATATGGCGCAAGCTGAGCGGCGGTGACGCACCAGGTCCGCGAGGCGTGAAGTTTGATGGCGACGGACGACCGTTGATCCAGGCGCTTGATGACGAACCATCGATACGACCTGCTCGCTTGTACCCAGATGATGTGCGCGTTGTGGGACCTGACCCTGACAGGCTGGTTGAGGTTGATGGCGTGATCATGGTCGCTGATGACGTCGATGACGTCCCTGACCTACCACCTGGCCGCGTGGACCTTCCAATCTGCAAACCGTTCGATGGTCCTGGTCTGGTGTCAGCAGCGCGGACAGGTCAGCTGACATCGTGGGATGAGGACAACGGTCTCTGCAGGATTCTTCCTGAGTCTCGCGAGATCATGGTGGAGATCGATCGGCCTAGCCAGTTCGCGTACCGACAGCAGCGTGTGAGGTCAGTGACAGAGCACCTGGATCGTGTTGAAGGTGCCAGGGCACTCGATGACGATGTCCTGGAGACAGTGACTGATCATCAGTGGGGTAAGGCGCTGGCTGATCTTGAGATCGAGGGCGAAGGGTTCGGGTTCGACATCCTCAGGAGTATGAGGTTCGATGAGTTGATTGACACGGATCGCGGTTGGCGTCAGTTGAACTATTCGCTGCGCACGGGTAAGCGCGGTTTCTCAATCACTGATGACTCGCTGCTCGACGCGGCGGTGATCTCTGAGCTTGATCGGTACAAGGGGCCGATCAATCCGAGGAGTTTGGATCTTGAGTCGCCTGGCTCACTAGATGTGTACGCGCCACCATTGTCGGGGCTTGACGAAGATCTGAACACTGTCGGCATGAGACTGTCACGGCTACTGAAGTCAGCCGATCTTGCGACGTGGGAGAAGTCCATCATTGACAGCTTCCCTTCTCTCGAACTGAACGACATCGAACAGGTGCTAAGGGGGCGCGCTGAATCAGGGAACCTGTCATTGTTCTTCGAGGACGTGACGCCAGCGCAAGCGGCACGAATGTGGATCGATGACATTCCCGACAATATCGGGAACATACAGGCCAACAATGACGGCGGCATACGTGCTGACATCTCGAAGATGGCGGTAGCGCAGTTCGAAGGAAACAAGAACGTGTCTACGACCACAGATGCAGTGTTCCAGTTCCTTGAAGATCGCACGCAAGGGCTTGACGGGTTCGATATCGAGGACGTACGTATCATCATGCGGCTCCATGACGAAGCAGGCGACAGTGCGACAGACAAGCTCGGTTCGTTGTGGATTCAGTGGGACAATGCGTTCGAGAAAGCACTGGAGAACGAGAACCTGGCTGTCGCTACCAGGATGGCTGAGCCAATACTGCAAGAACGGCCGTGGGTGCTGCTTGAGCGTTCCTACGGTGCTGTTAGTGATGAACGCATTATCGAGAACCTCAGCCTGTTCACCAGGCGCACCGAGTACCCAACCTTCGCGAGCGCTCCACGACGGCTCAACGCAGCCTTAGGCGACAGGCTCGCTGCACCAAACCTGGAGTTCTACGAGTCCATCTCGGAGGTCATCGATGACTTCCCTTCAGTGAGTGAGTACTTAGAGAACCAGATCGATGACGCGACACGTATCGGGCTGATCGACTGGCATCTGACCGAAAGCTCGATCAGCCTGGTCGAAGAGATCCCGTTGTGGGTGGGTGTTGATGGCAGCACATTTCTGGAGTCAGCGATAGGTCGCACGCCGCGCAGTTGGGACGACATCGCTGAGATTGTCGGACACCCGATCTCTGACGCAGGGATGATGCCAGCGGTCGCTGACTCGCGGGCACTCACCGAAGCGTCAGGCCGGTTGACAACAACCATGGCTGAGAACGGGTATCCGATCGTCATGCAGATCGACGCTCCATCAGGCCAGCGTCTCATCACACATCGCCAAGACCTGATGGCATCACTGCCACCGCGAACGAACATCGTGTACGACAGCCTGGATGTGTTGACTGATGACGCTGGCCAGCAGGTCGGCATCCTTCGCGGGCGCATCGTTGACGACACCTTGTCGATCGACATGAACGACCTGGAAGCGATCAGGCGCAGGATCGATGATCGCCAGCCTTCAGTGATGTGGGACGGTGGGATCTTCGAGGACGTAACTGGTTTGCAGCGGCCGACGTCAGGGCCTGTGATCGCTGTCGTTGATGAACCCAGACGCGGTTTGGTGGGCCGCGTGTTTGAGGAGCTTGAACCTGAGGAGTACTCGGTTGACTTCTCGCGTCGCGAAGGCATGACGATCTATACGTCGAATGAGGGCTATGAGGCGATGAACCCTGCGTTGCGTGACGCTGGCGGTGTCCTGGACAGAGTTGATGAGCACGTACAGATTGGAGGAGGAGGAGGCGACTTCATCGAGGGGCTCTCGGATGCCCTGAGTGTGGGCGCGGTGTCTGAGGCTGACATCTTCGCTTCGAACGGCTACGACTCAAACGGCGCGATATTCGATCTGCTCATGGGTGGCACTGACGCTTCAGACGTAGCTGAAGCCTTCAGCAGCTACAACAACAAAGGATCTCTCGGCTCTGAGATCGTGCTTGACGCGATCGATGAGAGCCTGTACATGCACGAGTTGCTCGATGCCCTGGTCGCTGCTGAAGCGAGCGGGCTTGACCTGGTGACGGATCTGTTCAAGATGACTGACTGGTGGGATGAAGTAGATATCGGCGACTCGGATCTATTCGACCTGTTCAAGGGCGCGTTGATTGATCAGCGTGTCGCGTCGAAGCTCGATGACTCGTTCCTTCAACCGCCTGGAGAGTTGAAGATCAGGAAGACGAAGATCGGCGAAACGCTCGGGCCGTACCGGAACATCGCGAACAGGTTGTGGGACCCTGAGATCGACTCTATGCCGAAACTGATCGAAGCGATCGAGGAGGGCAGGCCAGTGATGGTCCTACCCGATGACGGTTCAATAGTCGAAGGCGTCATCGACATCTCACCGTTCGAGCTGGCTCTGACTTCAGACTCGGTGACTTCGGACGTCACGAAGATTCTTGCTGACATGATTGGCGAGACCGACATGAAGACGTTTCAGGCGATCACAGGTGGGTTCCCTGGGTCAGAAGATACGAGCAGGTGGATGGCAAGCGCTATCGAGGAACTGACCGGCGATGACGACATTGCGACATTGTTCGAACAGCTGAAGGCTCACACTGACGTATTCAAACTGAACGTGGACGAGATCGACCTGTGGTGGGACCTTGACGAGATCTGGGATAGCGCGGAGCAGCTTCTAGACGAGCTTCAGATATTCAGCCTTAATGACATCGTTGAGACGTTCAGCCTTGAGGAGCAAGTCAATGAGTATGTGTTCGGTAACTTCGGT
>Ga0114956_1002540_pt1 | contig 14343 bp, 13 predicted proteins | sample MaitaG_FD_87304 | JGI IMG/M metagenome (GOLD analysis project Ga0114956, IMG submission 87304) | Marine algal microbial communities from Maine, USA - Maine_Asex2 metaG | ecosystem: Host-associated > Algae > Red algae > Unclassified | place: Maine, USA | collected 2015-01-05 | reverse complement strand
GATTGGTCTGTCATCGAAAGCAAAGCCAACATTGTCGGTTTCAAACACAATTTTACCGGAACGATCTGCAGCATTTGCGCTCATTTTTACGGTGCCACTGCGCGTGCGTCTGGCTCTGTGTTGGTCGCGCATTGCCTCTAGCGCCCGCACTCGCCCTTCATTGCGTGTGCGTCTGGCTTTTATTCCCTGCCGTATCCAGGTTTCTTCCTGAGCCAGCTTTTTATCAAATAATGCATTGTGTGTTGCTTCAACTTCCAGTTGAGCTTGCTTTTTGGTTTGATAAGTTTCGTAGTTGCCTGGCCATTCTGTTAGTGCACCGCGATCGAGCTCAATAATGTTATTGGCAACCGCATTGAGAAAAGCCCGGTCGTGAGTAACAAACACCACACTGCAATTAAGCCCAAGTAAGTATTTCTCTAACCAGTCTATCGATCCTATATCCAAATGGTTAGTGGGTTCATCCAGCAGTAGAATATCTGGGTCGGAAACCAACGCGCTGGCCAGTAGCACGCGTCGCTTCATGCCTCCTGACAAGCCGGCAACGTCGGTGTCGCCATCTAGATTCATACGTGAAATGGTTTCGTCGACACGTTGGCCTAAAGCCCAAGCGTCCTTTGCTTCTATCTGGTCTTGTACGCGTTGTAATTTTTCTGCATCAAACGCATCAACATCTGTTGAGAGTGTGCGGAATTGAGCCAACAGATTACCGGCTTCGGGTAGCCCTTGAGCGACCACTGAATAAACATTACCAGTCATGGTGGTGGGGACAGCTTGCTGCAAATACGCAGTTTTGAGTAATGTGCGTTTGCTCAATTCTCCTGAGTCTGCGTCGATATATCCGCCGATGACTTTTAATAGCGTGGATTTTCCTTCGCCATTACGACCAACAAGTGCAGTTCGGCTGTTTGCCTGAATAGCAAAGTCGATGCGATCGAGAACGGGTACTGCCCCGAATGCAACGGTAAGTGACTGGGCTCTGATCAGTGCCACAATGATTGATTTCTGCGCGCGATGAAGCCGCTATTATGCGGGAAAAACGTTAGCTTGAGGCGCGCTCACCCGTTGTTTCAGAACCAGATGCATGAGCTTGGTTGATATCGAGGTAGAAGGTGTTGTACAGCAAACCGAAATCCTGGCCGGGTTGAGTGCTTCTGAACAACTGGAATCGAAATCGATTTTTCAGCATGGCATCAAAGTTTGCCCAGATTAACGGTGAACGAAGTGGGCCGCCGCCGATAAATACATGCATAACAAATTGATTGTTAGCAACATACCCAATGGCCTTGAACCCCGGTGAATCGAAAAAACTTAACACGGTGTTGGCATCAGCAGTAACCAGTTTGCACGCGAATGCGCTGATTGGATGCGTTTCATTGCCAGTGGTTTCCACCAGCGCAGGCGTTGGCAACACAACAATGCGTTTACTTTTGCTAACCGTTGTTGAGACCATATCAATTAGATCTGGCACATCGAAGTGCGGGTTACCAGGCGTAAGCCGATGTGGCGTTGATAGTTGGGCAGTTGGGCCCGGCATACCAGTTTGCTTGAGCAGTTCAGCAATTCCCAAAGCGAGCTTGTGTGGCTTCAGATCGCGCTGTTCGACAAGCGGTCTAATATCCGAGTTACGTCTGTCTTCGATCAGCATGCAACCATTTCTGCTCGCCATAGCATGGAGGTAGCGCAGATTTTCCGGTTGCAGATCGGACATTTCCGGCGGCACAAACAGAGCTAGCCTGTCGTTTTTGACGTCTGACGAAATGATGGTTTTAAGGCTTGGATCGAGCCGCGTATCACTCATTCGCATAATGCTGGACAAGCCATTAATCCACGATGCACTGTCAGGAATTACCGGTGTTTCTTGTGTCGTCGCCAAAATTGGCCCCTTCAAAAAGAACGTCACGTACGTTTGAAGAGGTTTTGAAGCTAATTTCGGGCCATTGGGAGGGACGTGCCGAGTAAAAGCCTGCTTTGCGCTGTGTAGCCTGCGGTGTTACATCAAAGACTGGCGTTTTACAGTGGGCCGCTATTGCTGCTTAGCGTCGTACTCGGCTTGCGTGTGCGCTTTAATGGTCAGAGCGTGAATAGCGCCAGACTTAATATGTTCTTCGAGCACCGAGTAAACCATCTTGTGACGATTAACGGGGCTAACGTCGGTAAACGCATCGCTAACAACCAGCGCTTCGAATTTACTGCCTTCGGCCGTAACGGTCGCTTTCGCACCGTCAATCTCTTTTTCGACCAGTCCGCTAAAAAAATCCATTCGCATGTTCTGCACTCAAAATAGTTGTTTGGAATGAGTATACCGAATTGGCGTCGCGGACAAAAAAAAGGGCTCGACTGGCGAGCCCTATTTGGGGGTGAGAACGTGACACCATGTATTTCCGGAGCACGTGTATAGAGACTAGTAGTGCCTTTGATAAAGTCAATAAATCGTTGATATAGCAACAATAAATTGACTTCAGGTGCGCATAATTTTCTTGCTATGTGGGATTACCGTAAAAAACATACGACGTCGAATAGTCACTGAATTCGAAATAGACTTTCTGCTCGCCAGAATCTACTTTGCCATTCAAATTGCCGTCGAGAATGCCGTATCCAAACCGGTAAGGGCGCGATTCACCTGAAGTAGTACCCGATGCGGTGGTCAGTTTGTCGATTTTCATGAACCGTTTGACCAACTTTTCGCCCGCGTAAACTTCCAGAATACCGTCAGTACCAGTCCAGTTTTGTACGGCACGGCCAATTTTGTTTTGAGACTCCTGTGTGCAACCAGCTAAAAATAGCAGGCTAAGCAGAGTAAGAACATATTTCATACGATTACTTCCTAATTAAGACTTGCCTGTAAGTGTATCGGGTTGCATGTGTGATTAAATGGATATTTTGGCTATCTGCGGCAATTATTCGTGAATTATCGGCAGGAAATACATTCTTATCTGCATGTGCCGCAGCCAGACCAACTAGAATATCACCATTACACTAAATGAGATGTGAGCCGTGAGCACTGCAACGAAAGCTTTTGGTATTAGCGTAAAGCTGCCAGAAAACGACCCTATGGCAGCAACCCACTTGCTCGGTGAAGATTGGTCAGGCACACGCTGGTATGAATCTGCCGAGGAACGCGATCGTGCCTTCGATTCAATGAAAGATCATCCGCGCTACTACCGCAAAGGCGATGTACCGAGCATCTTGCTAGAGAAAATTGATCCCTGAGCAGTGCAGCTATTCAGCGATATTTTTCGGAAAATCGTGCAGCAGCAGTTCGATATGAGTATCGGCCCGGACACTAAAGCTCTCACTGTGCAAAGAAAAATCCAACACAGCGCAGGTAGCCAGAGCACTGGGTGCGTCTGGGTGTAGTTGACGGCCAAGTGTCTCTAGTCCGGGGTTGTGCGCAATAACCATCAAATGATGAACCGTTGCATCGGTTTGCTGAATGAAATCAAGCAAGGTTCCAGCAGATGCAAGATACAAGTCTTCGTGGAAGGTAACAGCGCTGCTGGTCAAGCCATGCGCGTCGACAATAAACCGGGCTGTTTGGCGCGTACGATTTGCCGCACTGCACAAGATAAGTTCTGGCGTACAGTGCCGATCTAGCAGCCGTTGAGACATCATGGGCGCATCACGCAACCCACGTTTGTTTAATGGTCGATCAAAGTCCTGCTGACCTGAATCTGCCCAACTTGATTTGGCATGACGTAATAACGTGACTCGTTTCATCTTCGGTGTTCAAGTGCTGCTTATCACACTGTATGTTACTCGTTCTATTCAACGATGGCTGCATCGTTCGTTCTGATGTATCCCGTTCCGCTGGTGGTTTGAATTTTGTACCAGTCATTTAACTGGCTATCGAGCTCGAAAAGTGTTCCTGGTGCCACGCGCATTATCAGTTTTGATGAAAACGCAGGTTCAGTGTAAATGCCTTTTGGATAGTACGAACCAACAACCTTTACCTGAGCGCCGTTACCAGCGTAGGAACGCGGCCGGTTTGCACTCGCCGGATCAATCGGCGTTAAATCGAAATCACGGTTGGTGTTCGTTGGGGAAACCAGAACCGGTGCGACATCAACCGCTTCATTACGACGCACGGCCAGTGACGAACTTTGTGCAACAGGTGCACTTTGAATAGTTTGGGTTTGAATAATTGGCGCGCGAGTGGGTCGCTCGTAGCCGGGAATCATATCAGTCGGAATTTCAAGAACCGTACCTTCGCGCAAGCTTCGTGGGTTCGAGATATTATTATGCTCCGCAATCTCTCGCCAGTTGCTGGAAAGGCCGGTGAATTCGCGCGCAATATCACCAAGACGGTCCCCACGTTGCACTGTATAGCTGATGACGCCGATGGCGTAGTCTTCTGTGACCTGGTACGGCACATCGTCAGGAAGAGGCGTTTGCTCCCGTTCTGGTGAGCCGGCGCATGCAACCAGCGTAGTGCTCAGGGATATAACAAAGAACAGATTTTTGTAATTACTATTTTTCATCAGATTTTCTGGTCAATAGCGGACTGCGAGTAGCAGCCTGATATGCCTTTATCGAGCAAGGAGCTATTTAACTTTGACCAGTGCACCATCAACATATGCCAACTGTTCTACAGATTGATGGTGAGTTATCGAAAAACGTGAAGTTGTACCAAAATAAAAGCGAAAAAAAAGCCGGCGCTAAAAGCACCGGCTAGTTTGGTCATTTGCCCAGCAGGCAGACTGGCTATTCAATAGTTTTATTTAATGTCCCGAGAATGAACGTAACCGACCCCTTTATCAGTCTTAACTTCGAGCCATGGGCCAATTGCTTTTGATACCAGCAACTGAGTGCCTGGAGAAACACGCATCAATAAGCTGGAAGAAAAATCAGCCTGGTTGTAAACCGCTTTTGGGTAATACGTACCGCTAACCATAACTTTGCCTAGCTTGTCATCGTTTTCAGCAACAGCAATTGCTGCTTCTTTGGAAAGTGATTCAGCTGTGACCGGCGTAATGCCATCGCTATCCTGATAGGCCGCTTCAACAATTTTGACTTTACCTTCAGGCTGATTGGTTCCGGCCAGTACTGCCGCTGTCGCGTCAATAGCCTCCTTGTTCTGTGGCAGAGCTCCACCTATAACTGCAGTCGGTACCGTACCTTCAGCGCCTTTGGCAATCAAAGCACCGCTAGCATCACGTGATCGAACCATGTCGGTGGGCACGTAAATTTTCTGACCGGGTCGAATTGATGCAAGCTGCTTTTCATCAAACAAATTTTTGTCGGCAATGAGTTTCCAGTTAGTTGCATCACCCGTTGTGCGTTTCGCGAAATCCCATAATGTTTCGCCGTTACCGACTTTAAGCGCAGTGGCGTCAGCCATGATATTGCCTGCGTCTGCTGGTGCTGTTGTTTTGATTTGTTCAGCTGCTGCGACAACCGCCTCTTCTATTTGCGGTTCTGCTGTTTTCTTGGCTGGAATATTCAAAGCAACGATCGCCGGTTCTTCAACCTGAACAACGGCAATTGATTCTGCTGCAACTGCTTCGGACGGCTTGACCATATCGGCTGGAATCACCAGTTTCTGTCCTACAAATACTGCAGCGTTCGGCGCTAAATTATTAATATCCGCGATGACATGCCAGTTGTTAGCATCTCCTGTGGTGCGCTTTGCAATTACCCAGAGTGTTTCGTTCTCACCAACAACGTGGGTCATGTCGTTCGACGCTACTGTTTCTACTGGTGCTGCGCCTTTCGTTGACAGCAATTCTGTACCTGCAGCTAAAGCTTCGTCTTCAAGTAATTGCTGTTGCAGGGTTGTTGCCGGCTGTTGCGTCGCTGTGTCTCCAAGTACCAGCGTACTGCCAGCGACTGCTGGTTGATCAGGTATTTGTCCGAAAGCCGGTTTATTTTGTTGCTTCGCGTAGTCTTGAGGTAACAGCGGCTCGTTGCTGATCAAGTCAGTCATGGTAGCTGGAGTATCATCTAGTGGCAACACAGGCTCGTTGTCATTTGCCGCAAGCTGTATCGCCTCCATGTTGGCATCGTCTTCCATTAAGGCCAGGTCGACTTCATCTAGTAGTTCAGGTTCTGTTGGTCCGATGTGCAGCAGATTCTTAGTACCTTCCCAGGCACTTGAGCCCATCTCGCTCAGGCCGGCACCAACTTCTCCCAAGTCGACACCAGCAATTTTTGGTGCTGTTGAGCAGGCGCTCAGCGATAAAACCGCTGCCGCCAGAAAACTGAGTTTAAAAACATTACTATTAAGATGAGACATTGTGGTACGACCTCGCAGCGATCAATTTGGCTATATTCTGGATTCTTCGATGTGCTGCTGAGTACTTATCGGAATTGCTTCCCACGTCAGCCGATCGACGAAAGTGACACCTAAAGTAATAGTAGTTATACGTGGGGTCGTCAATGAATCGCGTGTACCAAATGGGCAAATTCTTTTTTAATTCAGGCTGGTACGGCGCTTAAACGCAAAATGTTCGGTCTGAGGATATAGGTAAGGTCTTAACTCGAGCGAGGTTTACCTATCGACTGCCATTGGTGCGCAATGACAGTCAATATATTGGCTTGCGATTATGGTGCGCTACTTGGCCCAGGTGTCGCGCAGCGTAACCGTTCTGTTGAATACAGGATGTTCGCTGCTGTGATCGAAGCGGTCCGCGGCAAAGTAGCCTAAGCGTTCAAACTGGAATCGCTCTTCGGGTTTTGCGCCTGCAAGTGCTGCCTCTACATAACAAGATTTTTTCACAACGACAGATTCAGGGTTTAACACCGCTTCCAACGAGTCGGCTGATGCCGGGTTGGGCACATTGAATAGTCGATCGTACACGCGCACTTCTGCAACTGTTCCGGCGCTTGCCGACACCCAGTGTATGACCCCCTTGACTTTGCGACCTTCCGGTTTCTTACCCAGCGTGGCAGCGTCGTGGGTGCAGCGAAGTTCAATAACCTCACCGGCGTCGTTTTTAATCACTTCTTCACACTTGATAACGTAGCTGCTGCGCAGTCGTACTTCACCCCCTGGTATCAAGCGCTGAAATTTTGGTGGTGGATCTTCGGAAAAGTCATCTCTTTCGATCATGATTTCTTTTGAGAAGATCATATCCCGTCGGCCAAATTCCTCATTCTGAGGATGATTAGCGATTGAGAGTTTCTCGTTGTGGCCATCATCAAGATTGGTAATGACAACTTTAATCGGGTCGAGCACTGCCATTCGACGCGGAGATGTATTGTTCAAGTCTTCTCGGATACAAGTTTCCAGCACGGCCATCTCTATCCAGGCATCGTTCTTTGTGATGCCAATGCGCTCGCAGAAATCTCGCAGCGCTGCTGGCGTAAATCCACGGCGGCGAATACCGGTTATGGTTGGCATGCGAGGATCATCCCAGCCATCCACATGCTTTTCTTCAACCAGCTGGAGAAGCAGCCGCTTGCTGAGCATGGTGTATTCAAGAGAGAGTTGGCCGAATTCTATTTGCTGAGGGTGTGCAGGTGTTTTCAGGTTATCAAGTACCCAGTCATATAATGGCCGATGATCTTCAAACTCGAGTGTGCACAAGGAGTGGGTAATATGTTCAATGGCGTCCGACACACAATGTGAGTAGTCATACGTCGGATAGATTGACCACGCATTGCCGGTTCGGGCATGCTCTACTTTTCGAATTCGGTATAACGTTGGGTCGCGCATATTGATATTGCCCGAAGCCATATCAATTTTCGCGCGCAGAATGTGCGACCCGTCTTCGAATTCGCCTTTTTTCATGCGATCGAACAAGTCCAGATTTTCTTCAATAGTGCGATTATGAAAGGGGCTGGGTGTGCCGGGTTCGGTCAGAGTGCCGCGCATGGCACGTACTTCGTCTGCACTACTGCTATCAACATAGGCTTTGCCTTGTTTAATTAGTTCCACAGCATAGTTGTAGAGCTCATCGAAGTAGTCTGATGCGTGTTTAAGTTCATCCCACTCGAAGCCAAGCCACTGAACATCATCTTTTATCGCATCGACAAATTCTTCACTTTGCTTAGCCGGGTTGGTGTCGTCAAAACGTAAGTTGCAAGTACCGCCATATTGTGCGGCAATGCCGAAATTCAAGCAGATAGATTTGGCGTGACCGATGTGCAGGTAACCGTTGGGGTGCGGCGGAAAGCGGGTGACAACGCGTCCGTCATTTTTATTAGCGGCCAGATCATCTTCTATGATGTTCCGGATAAAGTTGCTGGCGACCGGGGCGTCGGGTTTGTTCATTATTATGTCTGGGGAGTGAGGTGCCTCAGATTATAGCCCTGTGAGTGCTGCAGGTCAGGGTTTCTGCGTGTACAGTTCCAGTACTTTCTTCACGTAATTCTGCGTTTCGGGGAAGGGTGGGATACCGTTGTGTTTGTCAACAGCACTCGGGCCAGCATTGTAGGCGGCCAGTGCGAGCTGATGATTTTGATTGAAGCGGCTCATCATTTTCGCAAGATAGCTTGCTCCGCCATGAATATTCTCTACTGCATTAAAGCTGTCAGACACGCCAAGTTCAGCGGCGGTGGTCGGCATGAGTTGCATTACACCTTCAGCACCAACTTTTGATACGGCTTGCGCGTCAAAGCACGATTCTATCTGCGCAACTGCGCGAATAAGATCGGCGTCCAGATTGTGAACATCTGCCGCAGCTGCAATCGTTTTATCGTAGTTTTTTGCCCGTTCAGCCATTTTTTCTGCGCTGAGCCCTATGCATGAAGCTTGCGCAACTGGGCGACCGTATTCAGCTTGGTAACTGGTTCTAACGATTTGGCCGTTGACCACGGGTGCATCCGAGAAGATCGTCTGACCGTTAGTATCGCGGTGGCTGTAAACCGGTGGTGCAGCCACAGCAGTGGTGGCGAGCGCCATTAGCAGTATCGGGATAAGGCGGGCTACTGGTAGTTGACACTTCATGTGTTCAGTTTCTCGAAAAGCATAGTAAATAATCGACCAACGCCCGAAATGACTAACGATTGAGGCGCATAACTGAGAACTACCTCACGTTAAATCGGAGTGCCACTCGCTCAAATGATCGTTCAAATAGGGTCGATTTTTTGGGATCGACGCTTTTGCAGGCGTACCCATATATAAAAAACCGACGATGTGGTCTGGCTTTGCAACACCTAATGCAGCCTTGACGCCGGGTAGGTAGGTGTTTGGACCCGTGAGCCAGATAGAGCCGAATCCACTGGCTGTTGCTGCCAGTTGTATCAGGGTTGCGGCAGAGCCGGCTGACAGGATTTGTTCTATCTCAGGCGTTTTCGGGTGGTTGGCTGTGATGGTTGCTACAATCACAACTATGAGCGGTGAGCGCAGCGGTTTCTGCTTCATACGGGCAATTTTATCAGCAGGTATGTCTGGGTCGTCAATCAGCGCAGCGTTGGCTAGTACCTCGCCCAGGGCTATACGAGCTTCATCTCTGATAGTGATGAAACGCCACGGACGCATATTGGCATGATCTGGTGCGGTGAGGCCGCAACGTAAAATGCGTTCGAGTTGTTCTTGATTTGGTGCGGGTTCAGTGAGCTGAACAGCCGGTACAGATGTGCGAGCTTCCAGCAAATCTAACATGAGTCTTATTCCAGTTATTGTCGGTGTAATGCCTAAGTATATCGATGACAATGATCATGTCTCCAACATTAATTCAATTTAACCTGAGTATTTAATTGTGAGCGTTAGTTACACCCTGAAACCGGGTAATCCGCAGGCCCACTTGTTTGAAGTGACAATCGAGGTAACAGAACCGGACCAGACCGGTCAGTTATTCGAGCTACCTAACTGGATTCCGGGTAGTTATATGATTCGGGATTTCTCGAAAAATATAATTTCAATTCAAGCCAGTTGCGATGGCAAGGCCTTTGAACTAACGAAAATCAGCAAGTCGAGCTGGCGTGCACCGGCAAAACTATCGAGCATCAGGCTCGACTATGTTGTTTATGCCTGGGACTTGTCTGTGCGTACCGCACATCTGGATAACGAGCATGGCTTCTTTAACGGTACCAGTGTTTTTTTGTCGGTTGCCGGGCAAGAGAATCAGCCACAGAAACTCACCTTGCAATCGCCTGACGATAAACAGTTTAAAGACTGGAAAGTAGCGTCATCGTTAAGCGCCGTAAACATTGATAAGGCAGGGTTTGGTGAATATAGCACTGTTGACTACGATGAATTGATCGATCACCCGGTGGAGATGGGAACGTTTGAACGCATTGAGTTCGATGCTTGTGGCGTACCGCACGAGATCATATTAACCGGCGAATACCATACCGATAACGATCGCCTTATTAAAGATCTTAAGGCTATTTGCGAGGCGGAAATTCGGTTTTTTGGTGAGCCTGCCCCGGTTGAACGTTACGTATTTCTGGTCATGGTGGTTGGTGAGGGATATGGCGGTCTTGAGCATCGTGCATCAACTGCCTTGCTGATCACACGCGATCACTTGCCGATACCCGGTGATGATTCTGTTAATGACAAGTACCTCTCATTTCTGGGATTGTGCAGTCACGAGTATTTTCACACGTGGAATGTGAAGCGTATAAAGCCGGCTGTGTTCGTACCGTTTGAATTACAAGCCGAGTCATACACTCGGCTATTGTGGTTTTTTGAAGGTATCACCTCTTATTACGATGACTTGTTTTTAGTGCGGACCGGTTTGATTACGCATCAACAGTACTTTGATCTCATGGCAAAAACCATCACTCGCATTCAGCGTGGTAGTGGTCGGTTAGTACAAAGTGTTACCGATTCGAGTTTTGATGCCTGGAATAAATTTTACAAGCAAGATGCCAACGCACCCAATGCCATTGTCAGCTACTACGCCAAAGGCGCATTGGTTTCATTGTGTCTGGATGCAGAGATTCGTAAGGCAACCAACAATGAAAAATCGCTGGACGATTTAATGAAGCGGCTATGGACACGGTGGCTTGATACTGGTAACGGATTGCTGGAGCGTGAACCAGAAGAGCTTGCAAGTGAAATTGCCGGTAGAGACTTGTCAGGTTTTTTTAATACAGCACTTTATTCAACTGAGGAGCTGCCGGTTGAAGAGGCACTGGCTTACCTGGGTGTTGATTTGCATTGGCGCGCAAGAAAGTCTGTTAGCGATACTGGCGGTGGGATAATAGACTCTGATGTTGCAGACGGTAATGCAGCTAACGGTGAAGTCAAAGCAGCACCCTGGATTGGGGCAAACGTTGAGGGTAGTGCTGGACGAGTCATGGTTAGCCATGTTTTTAACGGTGCTGCTGCTGAACGAGCTGGCTTGGCCCCGGGTGATCTGATTATTGCTATTGACGAACTCATTGTGAGTGCCGCTGATATACCCGGTTTACTGGAACGGCATGCTGGCAGTGAATCGTTGCAATTACATTACAGCCGACATGGAGCATTGAGAAGTACTGAGTTGCCAGTATCGATGCCGGCATTGGATACTTGTTCGCTGCGTCAACAGTCTGATAAGCCAGAGTTGTGGCCGGTAGCAGCCCTGACAAACAAATCAGATTCGTGAGTAATACAACTTCAGTACTATCGAACAGCGTTGTGCGGGAGGCATTTAAACAGCGCGGTTTAGACAACGTATTTGTTGAAGTGTTTGATTCCTTACCGTCCACCAGTGAATATCTGGCGGCAATCGCAAAACAAGCGACTGCAGAGAACGACGTGATGCCTGCAGACAAAGCACCGCAAATTTGCATTGCTGACTGGCAGACCAACGGCAATGGCAGGCGTGGCAAGACTTGGGTTACCGACCGAGGTAATGTGACATTCTCAATGTTACTGTCGATGCGCAAACCACCATCCGAGCTACTTGGCTTGAGTCTTGTTACGGGTATTTGTGTAGCGGAATGTTTGGTTGATTTGACGAACCTGCCGGTGCAATTGAAATGGCCCAATGATGTACTGGTAGCAGACGGTAAGCTGTGTGGTCTGTTAACAGAGCTTGTATCCACGAGCCAGGGTGTTACACAAGTTGTTATTGGAGTGGGCATCAATTATAAGCAACCTGCCAGTATTGAAGGGAGTGACTATGAGCCCGTCAATTTGCCCGGTTTGATTACTCATGCACCTAAGCGTGAGGAAATTATTAGTGATCTGAGTGTCAGACTACTTGAAGGATATGCACTGTTTGCAGAACATGGCTGGTCAGAGTTCGCTGATCGCTGGAACAAATTTGATTATTTAATCGGGAGGCAAGTCAAGGTGATTAATGCAGGTGTTGAGGAATACGCTACCGCTGTGGGTGTGGATAGTAGCGGTGCACTTCTCATTGAACATAACGGTAAAACCGATGTGGTTTATAGCGGTGATGTTTCGGTGCGCCTCGCATGAGCAGGATCTTTGTTGACATAGGCAACTCTCGATTCAAGTCTACACTCGAAGAGGACGGTGTTTTCATGCCACTCGAAACCTTTGCCTGGCACGATGTTTTTTTAAACGAAGTACTTGCAACCGTCTGGCTTGAGCCTTTGAATGGTCAGGTGCCAGAATCCATTCATGTATCTAACGTGGCTGGCGATCGAATGCTGCCAAATCTGGATGCCTGGTGCTGTGCGACCTGGGGCCAGAAACCCATAGCAATGGCATCTACGGCCGAATTCCAGGGCTTAAAAAATGGGTACACAGCGCCGACAACACTGGGTGTTGATCGCTGGGCTGCAATGATCGGGGCTCGTGTTCAATTCTCGGGTGCGCTTTGCGTAGTCGATTCCGGCACTGCCACAACCGTGGATGTGATCGATGAAGGTGGCCAGTTTATTGGTGGTGCGATTTTGCCCGGTATTTACACCATGCGTCGCTCACTGGGTAAATACACCGCTGCGTTGTTCGCAGCCGATGGCGAGATATCCCCGTTCTCGGATAACACTGCCAGTGGTATTGCGGGCGGCACTGGCTATGCATCGGTCGGTGCAATCGAACGGCTCATTGAGGAGGCTGAGAAGGCTGTTGGCCCGTTGACAACGGTCATTACTGGCGGTGAGGCAGGAGTGCTTGAATCCTTGTTGACCAAACCGGCAATAATTGACCCGTTATTGGTGCTGCACGGCGTTAAAGCGGTGGCCGATGAGCACGCTTTGAGTGGCAAAACCGCTGATTCCAGTTGTCCGCCACCGGACCAGATGTAGCGCTGCCGCATGTTCGCGACGCAAATTCACAAAGATGATGCGCGATAGCATTAAATATGGCATTGCACTTGCCACGTTTAATGCCTAGAATATATCTTTATCGCGTGCTGGCGTAGCTCAGTTGGTAGAGCAGCTGACTTGTAATCAGCAGGTCGTAGGTTCGACTCCTATCGCCAGCTCCATTTTTTTCAAGAAGTTATGGGCTCTGTTCTCCTGAGCTCAATTCCTGAGTCACCACTAAACCACCAGTGGGTCTGACTCGCTGCAAATTCTGAAAGTTCACTACACAAAAGCACGCTAATGCGATATCGAATGAGCGCGTGTGTAGCGCTGTGTGTGGATTATTAAAGAATAGTTCAGCCCCAATTGTTCTTCGGCTGACACTTGGGACTTGCAAAGAGCGCTTCGACTCCACTTCTTCGTATCCGAACAGATAGCGATAAAAGTATCGTACGAAACGCTCTTTATTTTCAGTTGCTGGATAGTCTATTGTTCAATAAAGCCTATCCTTATACTCCAGAGACCATCAGTTTGCTTCGCACGCATCTCCTTGAGAATCATCGTCAGAATTTAATTGATCTGGATTGTAGACATCTTCACAATTATCGGTAATGTCCAATACTCCATCAGCGTCTTTATCACCCAATAGATTGACGTTTGGAGCAAGAATTGATGCACACGAAAGAGCTTCATTAAATGTTCGATCTTCGTAGGTTACATTGATAGCGTTGCGCCAAAATATATCGTTTTGAGCAGTTACAAACGGATCGAATAAGCCGTCACAGTTAATGGCAGCTGTGTTTCTGAAATCCGCGTCGGAAAAGCTAACACCAACCTGGAGTCGGTAGTTGTCAAACGCCAACCGGTTACGGTCAGCATCGGATAATTCCAGGAGCGCATCGTAGCTATTAGACAGTTGTAATTGATTATCAAATATAGATGAGAAAACAATATCAGAGTGAAAATTAGATGTTCGTTCATTTATTTCGTCATCCCATTCACTCGCAGCACAAGGACAAACATCCGGAATCACTGTATCGCAAACATCACCAATTGCATCGCCATCGAAATCATCTTGATTTGGGTTAAAGTTCATGGGGCAGTTGTCAGACATATCGATAATTCCATCCGCATCGGAATCAATTTCCATCTGAGTTGTGTCATCGTCGTCCGAGTCGGTCATGTCGTCTGAATCAGTCATATCGTCTGAATCGGTCATGTCGTCTGAGTCAGTCATATCATCTGAATCGG
>Ga0114956_1002539_pt1 | contig 14344 bp, 11 predicted proteins | sample MaitaG_FD_87304 | JGI IMG/M metagenome (GOLD analysis project Ga0114956, IMG submission 87304) | Marine algal microbial communities from Maine, USA - Maine_Asex2 metaG | ecosystem: Host-associated > Algae > Red algae > Unclassified | place: Maine, USA | collected 2015-01-05 | reverse complement strand
CGGCAGTGTCTGGAGGGCAATCGGCTCGGGAGGCCCCTCGCCCTCCAGAAATTTTGAAATTTGAAGTTCGAGATTTGAAGCGCAACGGTCCGGGGGAAGTCTGCCTCCGCAGAGGGAGGCGGTCCAAACTCCCGCTGGGAAGCGAGAGCTACCTGCGCGGCTTTCGGAACGTTCAACCATAGCGCAAGGTCTTGTCATAGTATGGCAAAGGCGGGCGCTCACTGGCCAAGTGGAGTCCAGCTATTATAGACCTTCTTGGGGAACAACTTGTAAAACTCCGGACCAAGGTCTGAATCGAAATATTCTGGATCCGGAACATTAAACAAGTCGATGCTTCCTCTCGATCCATCAATATTTTGCGCATCGTAAAAACAATACCAAGTACCTAGAACCTTCCTTCCAGAAAATTCTCCACTGGATATCTTATAGACGACTCCGGCCCGACCCAGCTCTGAACTTGCCGGCTGAAACCTTCTCAGTATAATAATTGTTTTTGGGTGAGAGGGAGCTAGAACCCAAAAATAAGTCCTTCTTCAGAACTAAATCCTTGGACAGAACGTGTTGCAACAATTGCTCCTCGCGTGGCGAGACACTGTTCTGCTTTTTGTACGCTTTCAGGTCGCTAACATTCGGGTCTCCCAGCACCGTGGTGCAACCGCACATAAGAAGGGGAGCCAGTCCGATCAGCAATAATTGAAGTATTTTCATAGGTCCCATCCATGATGCACGGGATACATAGGGTTAATGTCAATTTTATGGTACCGGGACAATCAACGCGCGGATGATTTCGCCTTTGCGCTTGATCCATTCGGGGTTTTCTTTGCGCGCCTTGCGGTGTTGTTCCACGGTGAGGACTTCGTTGGGATCCCACTTCGGACGCGTCTCCGGACTCGGCAGGGCGAGGCGGACGGTCTTGTCGCCGTAGTCGTCGAGGTTGGCGTTGAGTTCGTCTTCGGTGATCGGACGGACGGGAACGCCGTCTTCCGGCACCTCGGCGCCCGCGACCCAGACGATGGTGTTGAGCACCAATTGGCGCAGTTCGTCATAGGCCCAGTTGTGGTGGAAGTGGCCGCCGGTGAAGCCGGCGCCGCGGCCATTTTTGCGTTCGAAGCCCCAGACCAGCGGCAGTTCGGTGCCGAGGTTTTCGTAGCCAACCGGGTTCCACAGGTTGTTAATGGTCAACAGGTTTTTCCGGGTCGGGGTGGCGGTGCCGATTTCGTGGACGACACCGCAATCCGCGCAAAAATTCAGGCTGTGGTAGTACTCGTCGATCGTTTCTGAAGGTTTGACCCCGTTGCCGGCTTCGTGGATCGGACTCGGTTTAATTTTGGCTTTCCACATCGGGTTCACCGACTCGCCGTTTTTGAAGTAGGCGCCCATCCAGGGTTTAAAATATTTTTCGCCGTGTTCGACCGAGGGGTGCACGGCGTAGTGCATGAACATCAAGCCGGTGCCTTTCTTGGCGAGCGCGTCGACTTTCTCCCAGCCTTGGCCGACGATGCGGGTGGCGTCATTGTAGAAAATGATCGCGTCGGCGCTGTCGAGCACGTCGAGTTGGTCGGCCGGCCAGCCGGGGAGGACGGTGGTTTTTACCGCGACAACGTCTTGTTCTTCGAGGCACTTCGCCAGCAGATGCGAGCCCGCTTTGAACTCATGCGCGCCGGAGCTGTGGCTGCGTTTGCCGTAGAGAAACACAATATGTTTCGGTTTTGCGTCGGCGGCCTTCTGGCCGGTTTTGTCGACGGCGACGGGCATCAGGCGCGGCGCGGAGAAGCCGCGTTCGCGAACGGCCTTCAAGCTGGCTTGCAGTTCTTTGACGAGTTCGGGGTGGTCGGCGGCGAGGTCTTTGCGTTGGCCGATATCGGTTTTCAGGTTGTACAGTTCGACATCGGCTTTGTTGTCGGCAGGGTAGCCGTGTTTCTTCTCCCACTCCTTTTTTACGCCACTGTGATAGCCGGTCTTTCCTTGGATCAGAACGTGGTCGCCGTCGCGAAAGGCCCAGGCGCGGTCGAAGGTATTGTGGACGTGTTGCGTACGCGGGGAAGCATCCGTTTTGCCGGTGACCAGCGGCAGGAGATTGTGCGAGTCCTCGGCGGCGTTCTTGGCGGGTAGTTCGACCTCGTGGATGGCGGCGATGGTGGCGAAGATATCGATCTGCGAAACCAGTTCGTCGCAGGTGGCGTCGGCGGCAATTTTGCCGGGCCATTTCATGATGAAGGGCACGTGATGGCCGCCTTCGTAAATGTCCCGCTTTAAACCGCGGAAGGGTTTAGCGGACCAATGGTCGAACTTCTCGTCGCGGGCATAGGCGTATTTTTCCGGACCGTTGTCGGCGGAGAAAATGACGAGTGTGTTGTCGGCCTGGCCTGAGTCGGCGACGGCTTTGAGCAGTTGGCCGATGGAGTGGTCGGTTTCGAAAACGAAGTCGCCGTAGGGCCCGGCGCCGCTTTTGCCGTCGAACTCATCGTTGGGAATAATCGGCGCGTGCGGCGAGGGGTAGGCGAAGTAAAGGAAGAACGGGTCGTCGTTCTTGCCCGCCTTGTTGATGTATTCGACTCCCTTGCGGGTGGTCTCGGGGATGTTATCGTAGGGATCCCAGCCGGTGACCATCGGCCCGGGTCGGCACTCCCAGTTGCCTTCTTTGATCTTCGGCCAGAGTTTGTTGTCCATCATGGTGTCGGGCGCTTTGACCAGTTTGTCGTTCTCGATCCAGGCGTAGGGCGGAAAGTTGATGACGGTGTCGCCGAAGTAGTAGTCGAAGCCGTGGGCCAGGGGACCGTCAGGGATGGATTTGTTCCAGTCGTAGTGGCGATGGTCGGCACCTCTCCTTGGTGCATCGGCTTTGCGGATGGCGTTCCAATCCCAGCCGAGATGCCACTTGCCGATGGCGGCGGTTTGGTAGCCTTGGTCTTTGAGCATTTCAGGGAGGGTGAGGCGTTCGGGCGCGAACACCGAACCGCCCATGGCGCCGACGATGCCGTGGAAGTCGCGCCAGTGATGGCGTCCGGTGAGCAGGGCGTAACGACTCGGGGTGCAGATGCCGGAGGACGAGTGTCCGTCGGTGAAGCGCATGCCGTCGGCGGCGAGTTGGTCGAGATGCGGCGTCGGAATTTTTGAGGTTTCGTTATAGCAACCGAGATCGCCGAAGCCGAGATCGTCGGCGTAGAGAATGAGGATGTTCGGCGCGGCGGCGAACGCGCCCGAGGCGGTGAGAATAATGGCGAGGAACGAGAGGAACAGGTGCGGGATCTTCATGTGATAAGATTGTCACAAAGCGAGTTCGGCGGGAATCATCAATCAGCCAAAAGGCACAAAAAAAGGACCGCGAACGCGGTCCTTTCCTTGAGAACTTCAGGTTTAGTTGGGTCTCCGGGAAACGTTCCCGAAAGTGAATAAGGTTAGGGACGGGGTTCGATCGCGAAGAACTGCAGTCTGGGATCGGGCTCATTTGACGCATCGCCGGGGACCAGCAACTCGGTGCTCCATCCTTCCGATTTTCAGTCGGGGTCGACATCGATCCAGTTGAGCAGATCGCGCGAACTGCGGACCCGGTAGCGTTCGGCGGGCACCGAGTTTCAGCGAAGTTCGGCGTCGCCGGTGCTCGTGCGCATCCGCATCTGAGAAATGCGCGGGCTCATGTCAGTTTCACCGACGGTGAACACATTCTCTTGAAGTTCGTCGCCGATGTCGGTCTTCCGCCGGATGATTCGGGCGAGGGTTTGGCGATCGACATACTCGACAAGTTCTTCCTGCAGGTTGTCGGCGTAGAAGAAGCGGTCGCCGTCGCGCAGGGCGGCGAACTGGTCGCGCAGGATGGTGGTGCCGGTTTCGCCGAGCATGGAGTCGGACACGTTGGGTTCGGCGAGCACCCCGACCCAAGGGTCGACATTGGCGACATCGTTGTAGACGGACTCGATGCGTTTGTGCACGGCGGGTCCGGGTTTAGATCCTCGAACGAGCGGTGGGGAAGGAGTCCGATGTCGGCGCGTAACTGGTTGAGGCCGGGCAGTCCGTGGTCGCGTCCGCGTTGGATGTTGAGGTGGCCAAGTCGAGTCCGCCGGCGGTTATAATTTATTCTCTCGATCTCGAGGGGTTCAAAATCTTTGTAGAACCCCTTGGAACTGCGGCTTAAAAGCCGCAGGGCAAACACCGGTTGAAACCGGTGATACATGTTCGTTTCCGGACACAAAAAAACGCCGCGTCCGAAGATTGGACGCGGCGCGGTATGTGGTCGCTGCGATAAAGTGGCGGTGGTGAATCGGGGCTTACGCGCCGCCTTCCATGAGCAGTTTCTGCTCTTCAATCGCGCGTATGAAGTCGCACATGATGCGGAAAGATTCGTCGAGTACGAGGTCCTTGCCGTCTTTGTCCTCGTCGTCTTCTTCCTCGTCGTCGTCATCCACCTTGGTCGAATCCCAGATGTCTTGGCGTCCAAATTTTTCACGGAGTTTGCCGAGCTTGCGGTCTTCGCGAGTTTGGGCGAGGCGGTCTTCGTAGTTCAGGGTGACAGATTCACGTTCCTGCAAGGCGCTGTGCTTTTTGAGCATGGCGTTGTAGGCTTTAAAGTCGGGGCTGTCCTTGCGGCGTTCCTCGGACTGCTTACTGAGCTTGGTGATGATGTTGTGCAGGCTGCCGACCGGGGCGTAGGGCACCGCGTCGATTTTTTGCCATTCGATCACGTTGTCGAGGAATTCTTCGCCGATTTCCATGCTGTCGAGGTAGGAGGAGAGAAGAATGTCCGGTGTCACGCCGCGCAGCTGGGTCGAGCGACCGTTGATGCGGAAGAAGGCGGAGGTGGTCACTTTAAACTGGCCGAGGTCGGGACGGCGGCGGTCGAGCGGAAACAGACTTTGAACCGATCCTTTGCCGTGCGTCTTCGAGTCGCCGATGATGATGGCGCGTCCGTAGTCTTGCAGGGCGGCGGCGAGAATCTCCGAGGCGGAGGCGCTGTGGCGGTTGATCAGCACGATCAGCGGTTTGGTGAAGACTTGGCGTCGGTCCGGATCGTTCAGGGCTTTGGGTGCTTCGTCTTTCACCTGCACGACGGGGCCGCTTTCAATAAATAGACCGGACATCTCGACGCAGGCGCGCAGTGAGCCGCCACCGTTGTCGCGCAGGTCGAGCACGAGACCGTCGACCTTTTCCACGTTTTCCATTTTGATCAGAAAGCGTTTGACGTCGATCGAGCAGCTACGCGGTTGCGCGCCACCGATGGCGCGACGGCGCATATCTTCGTAGAAGTCGGGCAGGTCGATGTAGCCGAGTTTGTAGTTCCGTTTTTTGGTGGTCTCGCGGAGTTCGTGGATTTTCGCTTTGGCGGCGTTTTCCTCGAGTTTCACCTCTTCGCGGACGATGTCGATTTTCACCACGCTGCCGGGGTCGGCTTTGGGGATGACTTTGAGGACGACGGTGCTGCCCTTGGGGCCGCGGATGAGACGGACCGATTTGTAGAGCGGCCAGTACATGATGTCGACGATCTCGTCTTTGCCTTGGCCGACGCCGATGATTTTGTCGCCGGATTTGAGGCGTCCGTCTTTGGCGGCGGGGCCGCCTTTGATCACACTGGAGATTTCGGCGGCGCCCTCATCGACGGTCAGTTGCGCGCCGATGCCGGTGAGCGAGAGGCCGATGTTGATGTTGAAGTCTTCGTACCGGCGCGGCGAGAGGTAGGCGGAGTGGGAGTCGTAGGCGGAGGTGAAGGCGTTGAGGTAGAGGTCGAGCACGTGTTCGGAATCGTGCTGGTTGACGTTGGTGAGAATGGCGCGGTAGCGTTTGGTGATTTGCTCCTCGATGCTCGGCGGCTCTTCATCATCGTCTTTCTTGGGCTTTTTCCCTTCCGCTTTGCGCTTGGCCGCTTCTTCTTCGGAGAGGGTGCGCGAGACTTTGGACGCGACGTACTCGTTGACGATGCGCTGGCGCCAGAGTTCTTGGCGTTCGGCGGCGGTTTTCGGCCACGGTTCTTTTTCGCGGTCGTAGACGTAGTCCTCTTTGGCAGTCAGGTCGAAGCCGTCGTTGACAGTCTTTTCGAAGAACGCGATCTGCTCGGCGAGATTGGCGCGGTATTTCCGGAACACCTCGAAGGCGAAATCGACATTGCCCTCGCGCAGGCTGTCGTCGAGGTTGAGGCGGTTTTTGCGGTAGGCCTTGATGTCGTCCCAGAGGAACAGGGTGCGGCTGGGGTCGAGATTTTTGATGTAATTCTCGAGCGCGACTTTGGAAATATCGTCGTCGAGCGGCTTGTCAAGATAGTGGTAGGAGGGGAGGTTGCTGTAGATCCGCTTGGCGATATCTTTATAGTGGGCTTCGGGGGCGAGCACTTGCGGTTCGGGGATCTTTGTCTTTGGCAGCGCGCCCTCTTTCTTGGCCTGGGCCGAACTCGTCTGGGCGGCCAACAGGAAGGCGAAGGCGAGAAAAGGGAGCGTCAGGAGGGAGGGGAGCGTGAAGGAGGACGGGAGAATGAGGGAGGGATGGCGGAGATGGCGTAGGTAGCGCATAAGAATGGATCCGGAATTTAGAATATTGAGGACACTACGCCGAATATGGCGGTTGTGAAGATTAACTCTCATGGAAATGAGACGTTTTGCGGCCTCGAATTGTTCAAGGAAGAAGGCCCCGGTCGAACGAGAGATATTTGTGATTTGCCGCTAATGTGCCCTTTGTATTAGAGTACACTTGACTTCGAGGAGTGAGCATAGTCGCAACGCAAACTTGTTTTCAAAATCTGCAACACTATTTTAAAATGAATTTGATTCCCCTTTGGTTGGCTTTGGTTGCCGGCATTCTCGCTCTTGTTTTTGTTGTATGGAAAAACCGTTGGATCAACCGGCAGAGTCCGGGTTCGGAGAAGATGCAGGCTCTGGGCCAGGCGATCCGCGAAGGGGCCATGGCCTTTCTCATCCGTGAGTATAGCGTGCTTGCGATTTTTGTCGTGGTGGTTGCCATTCTGCTCGGCATCGTCTTCCCGGGTGACCAACGATGGATCGTCCTGAGCTTTATTGTCGGGGCCTTGTGCTCCGGCGTGGCGGGCTTTATCGGTATGCGGGTCGCTACCGCGTCGAACACCCGCACCGCGCACGCGGCCGGGACCAGTTTGGCCAAAGGCCTGCAAGTCGCCTTTTCCGGCGGCACGGTGATGGGCATGTTGGTGGTCGGACTTGGTTTGCTTGGACTCACCATTTTGTTCGCGCTGTTTCTCAAACTCTTTCCCGAGACCTCCGAGCTGAAAGGCACGGTCCTCGTGGTGCTGAGTGGCTTCTCGCTTGGCGCGAGTTCGATCGCGTTGTTCGCCCGCGTTGGTGGCGGAATTTTCACCAAGGCCGCCGACGTCGGTGCCGATCTCGTCGGCAAGGTCGAAGCAGGCATTCCGGAAGACGACCCGCGCAATCCGGCCACCATTGCTGACAACGTTGGTGACAACGTGGGCGACGTGGCCGGTATGGGTGCGGACTTGTTCGAAAGCTTTGTCGCATCCATTCTGGGCGCGATGGCGCTTGGCGCGGCGGCGGTTCTCGCCACCGGCGGCGGGATCGCGACCGAACTCGTGGTGCTGCCCCTCGCGATCGCGGCGGCCGGCGTGTTGGTCTCCATCGCCTGCACCTTCCTCGTGCGGGTGCACGAGGGCGGCAATCCCCAAGTCGGACTCAACTTCGGTACCTTCGGCGCGGGCGGCTTGCTCGCGGTCATCGCGTTTCCGCTGATCCGCTGGATTGCACCCGGTTCCTACCAGTTGGGCGAGTCGGTGTTCGGGGCGAAAGAGATCTTTCTCGCCACCATCATCGGACTCGGCGCAGGTATCGCCATCGGTTGGTTCACGGAGTATTTCACCGCCGAAGACAAACGGCCCTGCCGTGGCATCGCGAAGGCTTCTGAGACGGGACACGCCACCAACATCATCGCCGGACTCGGTACCGGCATGCTGTCCACCTTGATGCCGGTCGTCTGTATTGCCGCCGCCATCGTGCTGGGTGCGCAACTTGCCGGACTCTACGGCATCGCCATTGCCGCCCTGGGCATGCTTGCAACCACGGGAATTCAATTGGCAGTCGATGCCTACGGACCAATCGCCGACAACGCCGGTGGCATCGCCGAGATGACCCACCTGCCTCCAGAAGTGCGGCAACGCACGGACCGTCTCGACGCGGTCGGCAACACGACCGCCGCCATTGGCAAGGGCTTCGCCATCGGTTCGGCCGCCTTGACCGCGCTCACCATGTTTGCCGCGTTCCGTGAAACCGTCATTTCCGAACGTGACGCTCTCGGCGACGGAGTGGGTGTCGCGGCTGAGTTCCGCATCGACATCACCGCGCCCGAAGTGATGGCCGGTTTGTTTCTCGGCGCGATGCTGCCGTTCGTGTTTTCGGCGCTGACGATCAACGCGGTCGGACGCGCGGCCGCCCACATGGTGGACGAGGTTCGGCGCCAGTTCCGTGAAATCCCCGGCATCATGGAAGGGACTGCCGAGCCGGAATACGCAAAGTGCATCGACATCAGCACGCGCGCTTCGATCAAGGAGATGGTCCTGCCGGGCATTGTCGCCGTTTCGGCACCGGTCTGCATCGGTTTTATTTTTGGCGCGGAGATGCTCGGTGGAGTTCTTGCCGGCGTCACGGTGACGGGGGTCATGATGGCCTTGTTCATGTCCAACGCGGGCGGTGCCTGGGACAATGCGAAAAAGCACATCGAGGGTGGCAACTTTGGCGGCAAAGGATCCGAGGCACACAAGGCTTCCGTGACTGGCGACACGGTTGGCGACCCGTTCAAGGACACGGCGGGCCCGGCCTTGAATATCCTGATCAAACTGATGAGCGTGGTATCCTGGGTGATCGCGCCGCTGATCGCCACCGTCGGTCTTTAAGCCGTTACGCCTTTTTAAAGCCAAGGGCCTGAGAAATTTCGGGTTGTACTCGCGTTCTTTCGCGTTCATGGAACGCGCAAGACTATGAGCCGGACAATTATCATTGGGGACGTGCACGGGTGCATCGACGAGTTGGTGCACCTGCTTGAGGTCGTGTCGGTTGAAAAAAAGGATCGGCTGATTTTCATCGGTGATCTGATCAATAAAGGACCCAATTCGCTGGCCGTCTGGCAGTTGTTCAAAGAACTCGGCGCCGAGTCGGTATTGGGCAATCACGAACTCGCGGTATTGGAGGCCTCGAAGGGCGCGGGTTCGAAGCAGGGCGGCATTTACGAACAGATGGCCCGGGAGTTCGGCGAGGTGTTCGAGGCATTCCTCAAGGACATCGCCCGTTGGCCGCTCTACATCAAAGAGAAAGACTTCCTCGCGGTACATGCGGGTAAAGTACCGAAAAAGCGCTTGAAAGAGAGTTCCGCCGCCGAACTCTGCAATATCCGCACTTGGGACGGCAAAGGGCAGAACCTGCAGAATTCCTCCAATCCGCCGTGGTATAAATGTGTCGACTACGATCGTCCGATCATTTTCGGCCACTGGGCGGCCAAGCTTGGTGTGTTCGACGTGCCGGGGTTCTGCGGACTCGATACGGGCTGCGTTTACGGCAACGAACTCAGCGCCGTGATCTTGCCGGAATTCGAGGTCCGCAGCGTGAAGGCCCGTAAAAGGTATTGCCAGATTGATTGAAAAAATTGAGCGAAAGACGTGGTTCCGCACTCTTTTTGCTGTAGACTTCCGTCAACCAACCCTTCTCCTTCGAGACACATGAGAATTTCCCCCTCCCTCCTCCTGGCCCTCCTCGCGTTCGGCTTCCTGTCCGCAAGCGCACTCAACGTCGCGCAAGCACAAGAGAAGAACTACGAGTACTACAAAACCATTTTGGACAAGGGCATGTTCCCGGAGAAGCCAAAGCCGGTGCCGCCGGCGAAAGAAGAACCCAAATACGAGCCCCCGCCGCCAAACTGGAAGATCAATTATAAGGTCAACATGGTGTACAAGCACTTCAGTAGCGGTGTCTACAGTGTCGGCGTCCAGAATATCAAAGGCGAAAAGGGCAAGCCGGTAAACATGGTCTTGAAAAAAGGCGAAACGCACGACGGCGAAGGCATCACTATCGAAGATGTGATCGAAGACGATGAAGACAATATCACCGTCGTGATGATCAGCAAAAACGGTCAAACCGAAGAATATGAACTCGGTAGCAGCGTGGCGAAGCCAGGTTCTTCTCCGCAGGCCCGCCCGTCGTCCTCACGTGGCCGGCCGGCCCCCACCATCAGCCGTTCCCGCCCGCCCACACCGCAAACCTCCTCCTATCGTCGCCCTTCAACGCCGACAGCCCGTCCGCAGATTTCCGGCAAAGATGTGCAGAAGCACCTGCAAGAGTATCAGATGGAAGTCATCCGCAAGGGCTTGCCGCTCCTGCCGGTGGCGCTTCCTGATGATAAAATCAAGCAGCTGCAAAGCGAAGGTCTGGCCGTTGAGGAAACCCGAGGGTCGTCGCAACCGTCCGCCGGACGTGGCAGTCGCGGCCGCGGTCGATAAGCAGCAAGCCGGGCGACATTCCCAAAGTCCCTCCTATCGGGTGGAGCCGTCTTGCGGCAAAATGAGTTGGTAGGACTCGTACGATGGACGACGAGATTAGACATCCGGGACTCCGCCAGTCCGAACCTGGGATGCTTGTTCAGGTTCGTGAGTGTACGGATACGGTCACACTTTTTTGATCCTGACTTTCAGAATCGCTAATCTGACTCATGCGTTCAATCTTCGTCTGCTTCGTCTTGTTCGACTAATAAAAAAAAAACCTCATTATTAGACCTTTTCCCCGTGGTTTTCACCGTCGGAGCAGGTTTGTCCCATCCCGGACGATATTTCTCCGGTCACGTTGTCATGTTGGCCCAGCACCTGCTTCTGATCTTGATATATCTTATACAACCTAAAGAGTTCATCATGGTAGCAGAAAACAATCCTTTCCACATCCTCATCGTTGATGACGACCCCGTGATTCGGCGCCTGACCAGGCGTATGCTAAACTCCTTGGGCTACGAAGTCATCGAGGCGGAAAACGGCGTTGACGCCCTCAACCGATTTAATGAAAACACCGACATCGATCTGGTGCTCAGCGATTTAAAAATGCCTAAAATGAACGGTTTGGAACTCGCTGAAGAGATTCGCCAACTGCAACGAACCAGCAAATTTATTCTGATTTCAGGTGCGAACAACTCGTTTAGGCAGATCGACGAAGACATGTACTACATGCAAAAACCCTATACCCGCGAATCCCTCGGGCAGGTCATCACCATGGCGCTTTCCTGATTAGTGTTTGACCATTCCACTCTCTTGAAGAAGGACGGCTACAATGCCGTCCTTTTCGTTTTCCGACTCCTCGCGCGACCGCGTCCGTTGGGGGATTGTCCTGTTGGCTGCCTTGATGATGCTGGGAACGCTGCCGGGCAGGACCTTCGGGCTGGCCTTGCTCACGGAATCCATTTTGGCCGAGTTCGAACTCAGCCGCACGCGCTACGGCCTGATCAATTTGGTGACCGCTCTGCTTGGTTCGGGCTTTGCCTTGATTGCCGGCGCCTTGATCGACCGATTCGGGCTGCGTCGGACGGCGACGGTCATTTTACTCTGTCTCGGCATCTCGACGATCGCCTTTTCGGAGGTGGCCTCGTTAGGATTTCTGGTGGTCGCCTTGGTGACGGCACGTGGATTTGGCCAGAGCGCCTTGTCGATCACCAGTCTTGCCACCGTGGGCAAATGGTTCACCAAACAACTGGGTCCGGCGATGGGTGTTTATTCGGTCTTGGTCTCCTTGTTTTTCGCTGGAGCCTTGGCAGGATTGCCGTCCGTGGTTGCCACGACGGGATGGCGTCCGACATGGCGGGTTCTCGGACTGCTCTTGCTCGGCCTGGCCGCGCTGGTTGCAGCGCTGTTGCGTAACCCACCAAAGGCGGACCCCGCGGAGGCAGACAATGAGGCCTCAGAGCCGTCGTTCACCCTGAACGAAGCAATGCGCACCCCGATGTATTGGGTGTTCACGATTGGCAGCGCATTGTTCAATCTCATCATCGCCGGGGTGATCTTCTTCAACGAGTCGATTCTCGCCAACGAACTGGGTCTGGGCGACCAGGCCTTTGCCCGCGTCATGGGCGTTTACTTCCTCGCTGGCTTGGTCGGCAGCTTGCTCACCGGATGGCTGGTCCAGCGAGTGCGCATGGGGCCGGTGATGTCGGTGGCGTTACTGGTGATGTGCGCCTGCCTGCTCTATCTTCCCCGGCTAGATTCGATTGCGCTCGCGATGTTCCATGCCGTTCCGTTCGGCATGGCGGGCGGGGTGATTCCCGTGATGTATTTCACTTGCTACGCGAAAGCGTTCGGTCGCAAACATCTGGGCAAGATCCAAGGGTCGGCGCAGCTGCTCGCCTGCTTCGCCTCAGCCTCCGGCCCGTTATTGCTCGGTTGGTCGAAAGACAGCTTTGGGGCGTACTGGCCGCCGATGCAAATTTTGGCGGTGGTGCTGGGCTGCCTCGGGTTCGCGGCGTGGTTTGTGCGGCGTCCGATTCGTTCGGAATTGAGCGACTAGCTGCTCGGTGGCGGCAGCTTTTTCTCAAGCGCTTCGGCTTCCGTCATCAGGTCGGCATAGCGTTCGATTTTGCCGGCTCGCTGGGCCTCCATGGCTTCTTTGAGTTTTGCTTCGTAGGCTTTCTGATCTTTCGATTTCTTATTTTTTCCAAACATACTTATTTATCGCCCGCCCCCTGTACTCCTTACATTTCGCTGATGCCGGAATGGATAGTAATAGTTACAGTCATTGACAGTGGGACAAAATGTCACGATAATCAGTGGTGAAGTCTACATTTTTTGACAAACTATTGATCCATCTGGACAAATTGGATCCGGACAGCCTGCAAACACAGTTTCTGCGTTTGGCGAAAGAACGTGGCTTGATGGAGACGATCTTGCAAGCGATCCAGGAGGGCATCATTCTGCTCGATGGCGATGGCGCGCTCACCTACGCAAATCGCGCGGCGGAGAGTTTGCTCGGCTTTGATTTCAAGCAGGCGGAAGGGGAACCCTTGCAGAAATATATCCGCGGCATGGAGTGGGGCTTGCTGGATGAAATGGATTTGCGGGACTGGTCGCGTTTGGTGCGGCGCGAAATTGAAATTTCCTATCCCGAACGCCGCTTTCTGCAGTTCTACGTCGCGCCGCTGAGCGCGGTGAACTCCGAAGAGCGCGGCGCGGTGTTGATCTTGCGCGACGTCACCAACGAACGCGACCGCCAAGCGGACACGCTCGAATCCGAACGACTCAACGCGATCATGTTGCTCGCCGCCGGGGTCGCCCACGAAATCGGCAACCCGCTGAATTCGCTCAACATCCATCTGCAATTGCTCGGACGCGAAGTGGACGAGATTCCGGCCAAGCAAGGTGCCCCGCTCAAAGAACTGCTCGACATCGCCATGGGTGAGATCACCCGACTCGACCAAATCCTCTCGCAGTTTCTCGGCGCGATTCGCACCACCCAGCCCGAACTCGAACCGACGGACGTGCAGGAACTGGTGGCGCAGACGCTGCGCGTGATGGGGTCCGAAATCAAAGACCGCGGGGTGCTGGTCGAAGTGGAGGCACCGACCGAAGCGCTCCCGGAACTAATGGTCGACAAGGGCCAGCTCAAGCAGGCGTTCTACAATCTGATCAAAAACGGCATCCAGGCGATGGACGAGTCCGGGGTGCTCACGATCAAGCTCGGGTCCGACGAACGCTACGTCACCGTTGCATTCCGCGACACCGGTTCGGGCATTTCCAAAGAGGACATCGTGCATATTTTCGAAGCCTATCACACGACCAAAAAGGAAGGCACCGGACTCGGTCTGATGATCGTGCAACGCATTCTCCGCGATCATGGCGGCATGGTCGACATCGATACCGAACCCGGCAAAGGCACCACCGTGACCTTGCTCATCCCGCGCGAAGACCGGCGCATCCGCCTGCTCGAATCCACTCAAAAACAACACGTTGAAGTACACTAATATGTCCCCGTTCCCCGTTCCATCATGCCTCTCGATTGCCGCCGGTTTTGCCGTCGCGCTGCTCCTTTGTTCCTGTGTCAGCACCCCGATTCCCGGCGGGCGTTCCTCGGCGAAAAAGGTCCTGTTCAGTCCCGATATTCTCGACGAGGCCCAGCTCTCCTCGGCCGCGTCGTTCCGGTCGCGCAACGTTAATGTGGCCGATACCTACTGGCCCGACGAACTCAGTTTTCTGCCCTGCGGCTTCAGTCGCGGCGAGGATCTCGGCATTCAGATTCGCGAGTCCGATCTGGTCAATCTGCTTGGCCGTCCCGCCGACCTGCTCGACGACCCGGACGGCACCCGCCGCCTACTCTACCCCTTGTCGAAATCCACCACCGGCAACACCACCGTGACCGAGTTCATG